>Ga0307422_1001453_pt1 | contig 12317 bp, 11 predicted proteins | sample SalMarWE160290MG_FD_202153 | JGI IMG/M metagenome (GOLD analysis project Ga0307422, IMG submission 202153) | Salt marsh sediment microbial communities from the Plum Island Ecosystem LTER, Massachusetts, United States - WE1602-90 | ecosystem: Environmental > Aquatic > Marine > Intertidal zone >...
AAGATACAGACCTTTCTGGAGGCATCCCATTCGGTGGTGATGACCGATAAAACCCATGGCGCCAACATCATTTATAATCTGTTGGACAATGCCATTAAATATTCCGTGGACCCTCCGGAAATTACCCTAACGACCAAAGAGTCAGCAAAAGGAGTTACCCTATGTGTCAGGGATCAAGGAATGGGAATGACCAAAGCCGTTCAGGGGAAGATTTTTGAAAAATTCTACCGGCTTTCAGGAGGCAATATTCACAATGTGAAAGGGTTCGGATTGGGCCTGAGTTATGTGAAAGCCGTGGTGGAAGCCAACCAGGGGAATATTAGCGTCCAGAGTGAACCCGGAAAGGGAAGTATATTTTGTGTATTTTTACCCTATATACGGGAAAACAGATAGATTATGCCCGATCAATCCCATATTTTTCTGGTGGAAGATGACCTGAGTTTCGGGGCGGTGCTGAAATCGTACCTCGAGATCAACAACTACCGGGTTACCTGGGTGGATGACGGCAAATATGCTCTGAAACATTTCAGGAACGGGGTTTATACCCTGTGCGTTCTTGATGTTATGCTTCCCAATGTGGATGGATTTACCCTGGCTGCGGAAATACGGAAATCAGACGGTAGTGTTCCTTTGATTTTTCTTACGGCCAAAACCTTGAAAGAGGATATTCTCCGGGGGTACCGCATCGGAGCCGACGACTACATTACCAAACCGTTTGATACCGACGTGCTTTTATGCAAGATAGAAGCAGTGATCAAAAGGCAGGGCGACAATGAAAACCCTGAATCACGGATTTTTCAGGTCGGAGCCTACCGGTTTGATTCCACCCTTCGTCAGATAACCTTTAAGAAGGAGATACGAAAATTATCCCCCAAGGAGGCCGATCTCCTGAAATTGTTATGCGAACACCGGAATAAGCTTCTTCCCAGGGAGCTCGCATTGAACAAAATCTGGGGAACAGAGGATTACTTCACAGCCCGAAGCATGGATGTATTTATCACCCGTCTGAGAAAATACCTCTCCGAAGATCCTTCGATAGAAATCAAAAACATCCATGGAAGCGGTTTTTTTCTTTCCGTAAACGGATAATTCGCCGTCCGATTTGTACCTTAGCTCCACAGGAAAGGAAGATTTAAAACGATGGATTATGGAATCATACGAAAAAACCGGAAGGGGAAAAACAGCGATGATCACAGGGGCTGGCAGTGGCATCGGTAGAGCCTGTGCCTTTGGGCTTGCTGACCTGGGATACCAGACCATACTGACCGGCAGAAGCCAGTCCGCCCTTGCCACAGTAGCCCGGGAAATAATGGACACCCAGGATGCGGGAGGACCTCCTAAACCCTTTCAGCTGGCTATGGATGTTACCAACCGGGAGAAGGTGGTTGCGGGAATCAACACAGTCATGGACCGGTTTGGGAGGATGGATGTATTGGTGAACAATGCCGGTATATACCACAAAGGGACATCCACCCTTTCGATGGAAAAATTTGAGCAACAACTGGTAACCAACCTGACAGCAGCTTTCAGTCTGGTAAAAGAGGTCGTTCCTGTGATGAAAAAACAACGATCCGGTTATATCTTCAATATCGCATCACGTTCCGGGAAAGTGGGTTTTGCTGAGAGTGGCGGATACTGTGCTTCAAAATTCGGATTGGTGGGATTCACCCATTCACTGGTCCGTGAACTCGCGGAGTATGGTGTCAGTGCTACGGCGATCTGTCCAGGATGGGTAGCTACCGAGATGGCGTATAACTCGGGAACACCCCTGGAAGGATCTGAAATGATCCAGCCGTCGGATGTTTTTAAAACCATCCATTGGTTGCTTCACCTTTCCCCTCAAACAAGGATTAAGGAAGTGGTCATTGAATCAGCAAAGAGTTTGTTTTAATACCCAGTTCCTTTAAACGTAAATGAACGAACACTTCTTCACCCGTCTGTCAGCCGCCAACGGGCAGATGACATCCCCCTGTTTCAGGGGAGACAAAAAAGAGGTCAGGGATTCTATGTATCACACCATTTATAAATTTAACACTTTTAATCAAATGAAAACAATCGGTTTGGTGGGAGGGACCAGTTGGGTCTCCACGGTGGATTACTACCGGATCATAAACCAGTACATGAATGAACGACTGGGAGGATTGCATGCTGCGCGGATGGTTCTTTATTCGGTGAACTATGGGGAGGTTGATGCGGCCATTAGCCGGGGTACCCTTGAGGATGCCTGGCCGGTGATTCAGCCGGCAGCCAGGGCTGTGAAACAGGCCGGTGTCGATTGTATCCTGCTTTGTGCCAATACCATGCACCGGTTTGCAACACAAATCCGGGAGGAAACCGGATTGCCCCTGATCCACATCGGGGAGGAAACAGCCAGAGCGGTTCGCAAAAAAGAACTGAAAAAGGTGGGGCTGCTGGGAACCCGCTATACCATGGAAATGGATTTTTACCATGAAGAACTTCGGAAACAGGGAATTGTTTCCCTGGTGCCGGATAAAGAGAACCGCGACTTTGTCCATGACGCAATATTCAATGAATTGCTGAAAGAACAGTTTTTGCCGGAAACAAAAAAACGGTTTCTGGAAATTATGGATAACCTGGCTTTAAAGGGGGCCGAAGGAATCATCCTCGGATGTACCGAGATACCCATCCTGATCTACCCGGAAGATACAACGCTTCCTCTTTTCAATACCACGGAAATTCATGCCAGGGCAGCTGTTGATTATGCATTAAGCTGAGTTATTAATGTACCATTCATCCTGTTTATTTATGAAAATCAGACTTCAACAAAATATGAATCATCCGGGAAAACGTGTACGAAGCGGTCTTGAAAAATGGATCCTGATCCTTCCCGTGTTTCTGTGGATGCAAACCATTGCATGCGGACAGGGTAAAAATATGATCCTTATTGCCGGCGCTTCCATACCCGATCTGTTTCATGCCGGCATCGGATTTTGCGTAGACAGAAATGTAGTGTTGAATGTTAAACTGGGAAACGGCTTTCAACGCGAATTTGGTTTTTTTAGAAACTACACCGTCGGTTCGGATGTCAGCATCTATTTTGGGAAAGAATCAGAAAAATACAAAGCAAAAAAATGGGCGGTAAATAGCGGATTGACATTTTTAAAAAGTGAAAGTGCTGCAGCGGTGTGGAGATACCTCTATTTTGATAATTCGCTATCGTATGATCTCTTCCTGACGGGAAATGTCATCTTTCAGCCTGAAGTGGGAGTCGCTTTTCAACTCTTCAAAGACCGGTATTCAAAGCCGGATTATAAACCGGGATGGTTTGGTTCCCTGGATATCAATATGCCTGTAATACCTGTTCTTGGGGGAAGATTCAGGTTTATACTTTGAAGGGGAATATCCCCTGAAGACCATTGAATCCAATTCCGGTTTTGTAGTACCAGCAACCAGCAACCAGAACCAGCAACTGACAACCGTCAACTGACACGAAGCGAAGCGGAGTCCCGATTTCCTATCGGGAACCGACAACAATTTTCCATTTCCCCATCTTCCCGGATAAATCGTGACGGAATGATGGCGATAAATCGTACCTTTGCTGCACAGAAGGAAGGTTGCAGATGCAGACATTTGATTTTGATATTGTTGTAGTTGGCAGTGGGTTGGCCGGGTTGGCTGCGGCCTATTATTCCTCGCAGTATGGGAAGGTAGCGATAGTAACCAAGTCGGAACTGGATACCAGCAATTCCTATTATGCACAGGGAGGGATAGCTGCCGCCATGGATCCCGGTGATTCACCGGAACAGCATCTGCAGGATACCCTCAACGCAGGCCGGGGATTATGCGATTACGATGCCGTACGAATCCTTGCCTATGAAGGGCGGGAGAGGATTTTGGAACTCATGGAGATGGGGATGGAGTTTGATAAGGAAGGATCAGGCTACACGTTGGGCCTTGAGGGAGGCCACACCCGGCGAAGGATTCTTCATGCCGACGGGGATGCTACCGGTAAAAAACTTACCTCTTTTATGCTGGGGCAGGTGAAAAGCCGGAAAACCATTCAATCTTTTGAATATACCGCTGTTGTATCGCTTATCAAACACAACAACCGGGTAACCGGAATTCAAGCTTTTGATTTTGTTTCCCGGAAGAACCTGTTTTTCCGGGCGAAAGCGGTTATTCTGGCAACCGGAGGTTTTTCAAGGATCTATGCCCGGTCGACCAATCCACACACCGCTACCGGTGATGGGATAGCCCTGGCCTGGGATGCCGGGGCCAAAATTGCAGATGTTGAATTTGTACAGTTTCATCCCTCGGCGCTGATGGTGCCCGGAGAGGATGCTTTTCTGATCAGCGAAGCCGTCAGAGGGGAAGGAGCCTGGCTGTTAAACGAACAGGGGGAACGGTTTATGAAAAAAATTCATCCCCTGGCAGAGCTGGCTCCCCGCGATGTGGTCGCTTACTCCATCTATCAGCAGATTCAGCAATCGGAAGAAAAAAGGGTTTATCTGTCGCTGAAGCATCTGAATGCCGAAGCCATAAAAACGAGGTTTCACACCATTTATGATAAGCTGGCGGGCCTGGGTTTTGATATGATCAACGATCTTTTGCCGGTAGCTCCGGCAGCGCATTATATGATTGGCGGCATACGAACCGGATTGCATGGGGAAACCAATATCAACGGATTGTTTGTTTGCGGGGAAGCTGCCTCTACAGGAGTCATGGGCGCCAACCGGCTGGCAAGCAATTCCCTCACCGAATGCCTGGTGTTCGGTAAACGGGCCAGCGAAATGGCTGCTGAACAGGAGCCTTTGGAAGGGATCCCCTCGCTCCCGGAATCCATCCGGATCGATCCCGAAAACGAGAAAATCTTTATCGACGTAAAAAATGAGATTGCCGGAATTCTTCTGGCCCATGCAGGCATCGTACGAAGCGGGGAGGGGCTGGAAAAGACACTGGTGAAACTTGCCGGGTTGTCAGAGAAATATGCCGAACACCAAAATGAGTATAATTTATTAAAAACCAAGCATATAACAACAGTAGGGTGGTTGCTTGCCCGGGGAGCCCTGATCCGGAAGGAAAGCCGGGGAAGCCACATCAGAGAAGATTTTAAGGAACAAAATTCTGATTTCAGGATTCATACGATACAGCAAAAGGGGGTTCCTTTACATTTTGAAAAAGTCAGAGACTAGGTTATGGATGAAAAAGTATTAAAATCGGCTGAGGTTCTTTTCGACCTTGCCTATGCAGAAGATATCGGGGATGGGGATATAACGACCAACAACCTCATTTCGCCCAACGTGATACGCAGGGCCGTACTTGTGGCAAAGGAATACGGTGTAATAGCCGGTCTTCCGGTGGCTGAATATGTTTTCCGTCGTTTTGACCCAAACTTGGAGTGGGAAGAAAAAAAACCGGATGGCAGCAAAGTGGTCTCCGGCGAGGTGATTGCAACGTACAGGGCAAACTTCAGGGCCCTGTTGACGGGCGAACGAAAAGCCCTGAATTTCCTGCAACGGCTTTCAGGCATTGCTTCCTATGCCAACCGGTGTATGGAAACCATCAAAGGGTATGACGTGGAAATACTGGATACCCGGAAAACCCTTCCCGGATACCGGCTCCTGGATAAATATGCCGTTAAGATGGGAGGTGCTTCCAATCACCGTTTCGGACTCTATGATATGGTTCTGATTAAAGACAACCATATTCAGGTGGCCGGGGGGATTAAAAAAGCAGTGGATGAAATCCGGGCTCACATACCCAAAAGCATAAAAATAGAGGTGGAAACAACAAACCTGGAACAGGTGAGGGAAGCACTCGAAGCGGAAGTCGATATCATTATGCTTGATAATATGAAGTCGAAAGTGATGGCCCGGGCTGTTCAGATGATCAACGGCAGGTCTAAAACCGAAGCTTCTGGAAACATGACCCTGAAGAGGATCCGGAAAGTGGCTGAAACCGGAGTCGATTATATTTCTATCGGAGCATTGACCCATTCGGTGAAAGCTCTCGATATCAGTCAGAAAATTATTGACTAAGATGAATCTGGTAATTGATATAGGAAATACCAGGACAAAAGTGTATCTCTTTAACGGGGAAGAACTTGTCAGAGTGATCCCGTTGAACGAATTCAGTGTCAGGGATGTGGAGGTCGTATTAAAGGAATATCCGGATCTGAATAAAGCGATTGTATCATCGGTAGGGAACTATTCTGAGGAAATAAAACGTATTTTGAGGGACTGTTTTCCTGTTTTTATGGAGTTGAATGCAGAAACTCCCCTGCCCATAACGAACCATTATCAGAGCAGGGATACACTGGGGTATGACCGGATAGCTGCGGTGGTAGGTGCCCACAGCCTTTATCCGGAGGAAAACATTGTGGTCGTGGATGCCGGCTCGGCAATAACGTATGATTTGATTACCGACCGGGGAGTTTATCTGGGGGGCAACATTTCACCGGGCCTGGCTATGCGGTACAAGGCGTTGCATCATTTTACCGGGCATCTTCCCCTGATAGGTGTGAAAGCGTGTTCTGAGTTGTATGGCACTACCACGGAAACGGCAATCCGGGCAGGAGTGCAAAACGGGATTGTGTATGAGGCCGATAAAACAATATCCTTATTTAAGGAAATTTATAAAAAATTAATAGTTATTATTACCGGTGGGGATGCCAATTTTTTTGCTAAAAATTTAAAAAGTTCTTTCTTTGTACATTTCAATTTAACAGGAATCGGATTAAACCGCATTTTAGACTATAATGGGGAAACATACAGGGGTTAGTTTACTGGCTATTATTTTATTTTTTCCGGTTGTGCTTTTTGCACAATTCAATAACAACACCACATCGCCGTATTCACGGTTTGGGCTTGGAGATCTTCAGCGGGGATCGCTTGGCCGGTCGGCAGCTATGGGGGGAGCCATTCTGGGCAGCAGGAGCAACCAGCAGATCAACCTGGCAAATCCGGCTTCCTATACTTCGGTGGACTCGTTGGCTTTTCTTGCAGATTTTGGTTTTCAGGCAGGATTTGCCCGGTATAAAAACGATCTTTCCGGGTTCAGCACGAACAACATTAATTTCAATTATTTTGCGTTCAGTTTTCCGGTGACTTCATGGCTTGGGACAGGTGTGGGACTGACACCCTATTCCGATACCGGTTATGAAGTTCAGATGACCGAAGAAGAAGAGAACTTTGGTACGGTATGGCACCGGTATAACGGGGAAGGTTCCCTTTCACGGGCTACCCTGGGAATAGGAGTTGAACCGGTGAAGAATATATCGCTTGGGGTTAATCTGTACTATTTCTTCGGAAGGCTTACGCGCAATGCCTATGTTACTTTTCTGGATAACCTGGACTCTTACAGCGATGAAAAATATGAACAGATCAGACTTCGTGATTTCGGACTTTCCTACGGCTTACAGGCAACCCTGCCTGTGAATCCGACGAGTCAGATAACGCTGGGTGTGATCCTGGAAACCCGGCCTGAATTTACTGCATTTCATTCCGATCTCACCCGGAAGATCTTATCAGACGGAACCACAACCGATATCGATACCGTAGTGTTTATTGATGAAATCAAAGACATTATAAAGATGCCCCTCAGCCTGGGAGTAGGCCTTTCCTTTACCAGCCAGGAAAAACTGGAAATAAATGCCGATTATTTCCACCAGAAATGGTCGGAGGCGACTTTTTTCGGAGAACCAAATCCCTTTTTAACCGACCTGAATCGTTTTTCGGTGGGTGGGGAATATATCCCGGACCGGCATTCTATCAGAAGTTACTTTGATAGAGTGGCTTACAGAGCGGGTTTCACCTACGAGAATTATTATCTTACCTTTGGTGACCAGCAGCTGAATGACCTTGGCATAAGTTTTGGAGTAGGATTACCAATATATCGTTCTTTATCGATGGTGAATGTATCGGCCCAGCTGGGCAAACGGGGTAAAATAAGCAATAACCTTGTACGTGAATATTATGCACGACTGGCCGTAAGCGTTAATTTGTACGATATGTGGTTTATAAAAAGAAAATATGATTAATTGACAACAAACTAATAACCACTATGAAATCTATAGTTTTAAGATCGTTTTTTGTTGCTTTGGTACTTCTGATTGTTTCAGGTGCTACCGGGCAAAGAATAATAAAAGGGACTGTTTACCGGGAAGGAGAACCCGCTGCCGGTATTACGGTTGAAGCACACAGGGGGGGGGCTATGATGACCAGCTTTGATGGAAAATTTATGGTGGAAGCCCATGAAAAAACCAAATGGCTAAGATTTACATACATTGATGAATCCCAAAGACTGGATATCGATGAGAATTCAGACAATGAAATTGAATTCTGTTTCGATGGCATTGAACCCAAAGAAAAAGAGGAAACCGGAGTGAACAATAAATCCAAGGACGAGTTGATTGAAGACAAGGATCTGACTTTCATGAATGAATACACGTTGTATCATGAATTCTTCAGGCAGAAAGATTATGCTTCTGCTTTGCCTCACTGGGAGAAACTCTATAAAGGATATCCGAAATCAACAAGCAACCTGTATATTCATGGTTGTATCATGTTCAAATTCTTCCTGGAAAAAGCGTCATCCCTCGAGGAGAAGCTTGAACACCTTCAGAAAATAATGGAAATTTATGACAAGCGGATCAAGCATTTTAACGATAAAGGATACGTGCTGGGACGGAAGAGCGTATCCTGGTTTGAGTTTTACCTTCAGAATGAAGACGTGGAACTGGAAGACAGAAAAAAAGCCTTCAGGAAGGGGTATGAATGGCTTTATGAATCGGCACAGTTGCAGGGTACAAAAACAGAAATCCCTGTGCTGGTACTGATCATGAATATTTCAACCCAGTTGTTTAAGTTTGGGGAACTTCCCAGGGAAACCGTGGTTCAGAATTACGATTTCTGCAATAACCTCCTGAACCAGATGCTCGAAGAAGAGGATCAGGAGCATGTTGAAGACATCAATCTTGCACTTAAATATGTCGATGATGTATTCATGGTTTCCGGGGCAGCCGACTGCGAGGCATTGATCAGTATCTACACCCCCCAGTTTGAGGAAAAAAGTGAAGATCGGGAATTTATCATAGGAATGCTTCGGAAACTGAGACGGGCCCGATGCGATGAAAGTGAATTGTATAACAATGCCACAGAAAAACTGTATGAACTGGATCCTTCGGCGGAAGCAGCATTCAATATGGCCCGAAGATACCTGAGAAAGGGAAATACAGAAAAAGCCAAAGCGTATTACAAACAAGCCATGGAACAGGAGACCGACAAGGAACTGTTGGCTACTTACTATTATGAATACGGGCTGTTTGTATATGCCAGGGAGAATGCCCTGCAGGAAGCCCGAACCTATGCAAGAAAAGCACTGGATATCGATCCAACCTATTGTGAAGCCCTGATGCTGATAGGGGATATTTACGTGGCTGCAAGCCGCAATTACGGGGAAAGTGATTTTGAACAAGCAACCGTGTTCTGGCTGGCTGTGGATTATTTTAACCGCGCTGCCAGGGCGGGCGAAGCGTGTATTGCCGAAGCATCGGAAAAGGCTTCCCGGTATAAGGAGTATTTCCCAAACAAAGAAGAAGCTTTCTTTCAGGGATTATCAGAGGGCGATCGGTATTCTATCGGAGACTGGATCAATGAAACGACAACCGTCAGATTTTAACCCATTACGGCATAAACATATTCATCCGGGTATTGCAGTTCTGTTTTTAGGGGCTGCAATAGCCTGTTTGGGCTGTGAAGCTGAAGTGGAGAAAATCGAGGCTTTCGCAACGAGCGAATCCCTGCCGGTTATGGTTGCCGAAGACTTCGAAACAACATTTATCGATTCTTTTCAGGTTCAGTTTTATATGAAAGCTCCGGTATTACAGAAATTTGAAACCGGATCGCAACCTTTTGTGGAATTTCCCAAAGGAATCCTGCTGATGAAGTACGATGAACAGGGGAATACGATTTCCCGGATTACATCGGATTATGCCCGCAATTACGAAGAAGAAAAAAAATGGGAAGCAAAAAATAACGTCGTGGCAGTCAATGAACAGGGAGATACCTTGAAAACTGAATATTTAATCTGGGAAGAACAAACCGGGAAGATCTATTCAGACAGCTATGTAAAAATCATTCGGCCCGATCAGATCATTACCGGTATAGGCTTTGAAGCTGACCAGAACTTTCAGAACTGGAAGATCAGGAACCCTAAAGGGACCATTTACGTAACAGTGAATCAGAACGAGAATGAACAGGTTAACCGTAAATAATAAGGTGAAGCTGCTATAACCGGATAATTGGCTCAGAACCATGAACCACCCACTGCTGATTATTTTAGTGACGATTCTTTTATCCGCCTTTTTTTCCGGTATGGAGATAGCTTTTGTATCGGCAAACAAGCTCCGGCTGGAACTGGATAAAAAGTCTGACCCTCTGGTATCCGGTATTCTTGGCTTTGTGACCAAAGATTCAGGCAAGTATATAGCTACCATGCTTATCGGAAATAACATTGCCCTGGTGATTTATGGTATCGCTTTTGCCACGCTCCTTAGTCCCCTTATTAATCCCTATGTTGAATCACAATTTCTGGCTTTATTGATACAGACGATCATATCAACCCTGGTTATACTGGTTCTGGCCGAATTTCTGCCTAAAACGCTGTTCCGGATTTTCCCGAATACGTTGTTGAATATCTTTTCCATGCCCCTGGCATTTTTTTATACGCTCTTTTATCCGCTTACCCTCTTTTTTTTGGGGATAACAAATTTTCTGATTAAAGATGTATTTAAAACAAAAATGAACGAAGGGATTAACAATCCTGTTTTCAGCCTCGTTGATCTCGATCATTTCATCAATGAATCCCATACAGAGTTCAACCAGACAGAAGAGGAGGAAGCACACGAAGTCAAACTGTTCAGGAACGCCCTGGATTTCTCGAAAGTACGGTTAAGGGAGATTATGGTGCCAAGGACAGAAATGGAAGCGCTGGAATGCAACGTGTCCATTGAGGAGTTGCGTTCGAAATTTGTAGAAACCGGATTTTCCAGGATTCTGATCTATGAGGGGAACATCGACAACATTATCGGCTATGTTCACTCTTCGATTATTTTCGAAGATCCCACGTCTATAAAGCCTTTTCTGAAAGATAGTATCATTGTGCCGGATACTATGCCCGCCAATAAACTCTTAAGTACATTTATTACAGAACACCGGAGTGTGGCCATTGTAGTGGATGAGTTTGGGGGAACCGCGGGAATGGTAACCGGCGAAGATATCCTGGAAGAAATATTTGGCGAAATTGAAGATGAACACGACACAAGTGATTTTATTGAAAAAAAGATTAACGACAGAGAATACATTTTTTCCGGACGTTTTGAAATTGATTTCCTGAATGAGAAATACAAACTCAACCTACCGGATACGGAAGATTTTGAAACCCTGGCCGGCTATATTCTTTCGTATTATAAGAGCATTCCAAAGATCCATACCCTGATTGACATTGGTTCGTTTCGTTTTAAAATCCTGAAAGCTACCAATACAAAAATCGAGTTGGTCCACCTGAAGATCCTGGAAAAATAAACAGAAAAGAAATTTTATGTATGCTATTGAATTTTATTATCTTCGTAGCTCGAAAAAAATGAGGATTTTGTATACTAATTAAAGACTAAATGGCTACACTACAAAAGATTAGAAATCAGGCAGGGGTCCTGGTGGCAGTGGTCATCGGGTTAGCGCTTCTTGCATTTATCCTGGGAGACATATTTCGTTCAGGGAATTCCCTTTTTCAGAGAAGGCGACTTGAGATTGCTGAAATAGAAGGAGAATCTTTTCAATACATGGATTTTCAGAAGGAAGTGGAAGAATTGAGTGAGATTTATAAACTCAATACGGGGGAAACACAGATTGACGAAAACACCCTGGTTCAGCTCCGGGAACAGACCTGGCAAAACCTGGTCCGTGATGTTCTGATGAATGATATTTACAAAGACCTGGGGCTTACGATAAGTTCTGAAGAGTTGTACGATATGATACAGGGAAGCAATATTCACCCCATTGTGCAGCAAATTTTTCAGAATCCCAATACCGGCCAGACCGACAGGGCAGCGATCATCCGGTTTCTTAAGAATCTCGAAGCCGGAGCTACACCTGAACAACGGGCCTACTGGTTGTACCTTGAACAGGAAATTGCAGAAAACAGGATTATGAGCAAATACAATAACCTGGTTAAGAAGGGACTGTATGCCACCAATGAAGAGGCTCAAAGAAGCCTGGACAGCAAAAACCGAACGGTGACCTTCAGCTATGCTTCCTTACCGTATGCTTCGGTTCCCGACAGCATGGTTTCAGTTACAG
>Ga0307422_1001455_pt1 | contig 12307 bp, 7 predicted proteins | sample SalMarWE160290MG_FD_202153 | JGI IMG/M metagenome (GOLD analysis project Ga0307422, IMG submission 202153) | Salt marsh sediment microbial communities from the Plum Island Ecosystem LTER, Massachusetts, United States - WE1602-90 | ecosystem: Environmental > Aquatic > Marine > Intertidal zone >...
ACCCTCACTATGGATGGACCATAGAACTGAATTCCAACTTCAATAGAGTTAATTATTGATTTTATGCCCAAATCAGTTTTCTGATATGTTTGAGCTTTAATGCTGTTAACAAAGACAAATGCAAATAATACGGTGATTAAAAATTTTTTATTCATATTAACATTCTCCTTTAGTTTCCAATAAAAAATTTATTGAATAGTAGTTTTCGTCATCTCTAAATCTATTGTATCGGAGCTGTTTCCGTATAAAACCTCATACTCTCCAGTAGTTACAGCCTTTTTTCTGCATATCCGGTCGAAATACTCGAACGAAGAATATCAATTTCATATCCACCTCAATTCTGATTAGTAAAAAAACATTAAATCCAATCCAGCCTTGAGTCACTGACACCATAAAGAATTATTTAAATTTCCACCAATCAATATTGAACAGTTCCCCATTGCCGCCTGAGAAGACCAAATAAAGGTCGTGAACACCGTTTGCGGACCGCACCTTACAGGACAGGATTTCCCATGTTTGCCAGTCACCAGTGTTTTTCACCTGGATTCTGCCCAGCAACCGCCCATTGGGACTGCCCAGCCGGATATCGATCTGTCCACCATTGGAGCCGCAGGCCACACTGGCTAGAAACTGACCGGCCCCCTGGTTGCCGAAATCGACCTGGCGAATTTTTATATAGTCTGCGTTGTCGATATCCGTTACATAGACTCCGACTTTTTCGTTCTTTTCGGTTTCAACACCCTGTGACCAGGCCATGGTTTCCGCTTCGGTTCTGACACGCGGATCAATAGTGCCTATCGGCTCAAAATTGTCAGCACGGCATACAATCTTCGGAACACTGCCGTCGGCTTGATACTGGAACTCTTCGGCGCACACGGAGCGTCGCTTGTCAATGCCATTGGGCAGCGAGTCGGTCTGGTAGAAAAGGTAGGAACGGCCCTTGTACTCGATAACACCTGGATGGTTGGAAGCCGTTGTTTCCTGAATGTCCATCACCTTGCCACCGTACTGCCAGGGCCCGACCGGACTCTTGGCTATCGAATAATGGATAGACTCCGGAATGCTGGAAGCATACCAAAGGTAGTATTGATCTGCGCGGCGATAGATCCAGGGTGCTTCCTCAAAGTCGGGACCGAACGCTTCTCGAGTCAACGGGATATTGGAGATATCGCTCTTGAGGGAGATCATGTCCTCGTTCAGTTCGGCGAAATAGCAGGCATTGTTGCCCCAATAGAGCCAGGCTCGACCGTCATCATCGATGAACACTGAGGGATCAAGATTATCCCAACTATGGCGAGCGGCCTTTGTCTGATCATTCGTCACCAGCGCTTTGCCGAGCGTATCCTTGAACGGTCCGAAGGGATTGTCAGAAATCGCAACACCCAAAGCAACGCCGCCGGGGCCCTTTGTGTTGGCAGTACTGACGTAATAGTAAAACTTGCCATTACGGTAGATACACTGTGCGGCGTTTGCATCGCCGCCCGACCAGGTGAATACCTTGCGAACGTCGAGGACCGCCCCGTGATGCGTCCAATTGACCATGTCGGTCGTCGAAAAGCATTGGTAATCATGCATCACAAACCGGCTTTCCGGGGTGTCGTCCTCATCATGGCCGGTATAAAGATAGAGCGTTCCATTATACACCATCGGTGCAGGGTCAGCTGTGAAGATTGTCTGCACAATCGGATTGTCTGCACAACAGATCGTCTCTAAAACAGCCGTGATGATTAGTATGACAACTGCGACGAGTTGTTGAATTCCTGATTTCTTCATTATAAAGCCTGCCATAGTTGCATTGGTTTTTGTTTTATCGGATTTGTGATTTATTGTCATGGTAATTTATCCTCAATTGTTTTGCTGTTCTGTGGAACTAAGGGCTTTAGTAATACACACAACTGCACCACCGCGAGGGTTCACAGAGACAGTAAGCTTGTCACTGACCGTAACTGACTTACATTCACGTTTGAAGGCAGCAGGATTCTCAGGATCATCACCAAACACCTCAGCCTTCCATATACCTGAACCCAGGAAAGACAGATTTATCTGCAACGTGGTTGTCTCACCACCGTTGAGTACGCCGATATACCACTCATTGCCGCGTCGACGTGCGAAGCCTGCTGTCTTTCCAATTTCAGTACCCGGCAGAACTATCGTCTCATCCCATGTCGAAGGGAGATGACGCAGAAAGTCCTCAGCGGGATTTCCGATGAAGTCCTGATATTTCCCGGCAAAGTGCAAAAGCGGCGAGGTCATATCAACCGCCTGGGCCAGAAGATGCGCCCATGTGTATCCGACCATCTCGCGGAGATCAAAGGCGGTTGGAGTGTAGTCGGCTGGGCCGGCAATGAAGCGGGTGAAAAGAACAATCTCATCGTGATCGGCGGTCTGGACTCGGTGGTAACGCGTCATGTGGTATTCGTGACCGCGAACAGCTTCACGAGTCAGCTCGTGAGGCCATGTTCGGCGACGACCTGTGGGCTTTACTGCACCATGGAAGTTGCAGAGAAGATGCAATTCGGCAGTGTCCCTGAGTGCGCCCTCATACCAGCGTGTTATATTGGCAGTGCAGGCTGGGATGAAATCTATCTTAATGCCTGCTGCACCGAGAGCGGCAACCTTTTCAAGATAGGCACGGCGTGCAGCGTCTGTGAGCATTTCCGAGGAGTTCACCCAAACCAATGAGCCAACACCCTGCGTTTTAGCATAGTCTATAACTTCTTTAAGGCATTGCCACTGGTCCTTACCAGGAGCACGCCAGTTTCGCCAACCTTCGTCAATCAGGTAATATTCGAAGCCGAGTTTCTTTGCCGCGTCCACCCATTCCTTCTGGTCATCGAGCCTTGGTGCTCCTATGGCCCACCACTGCCAGAGGGAGCGGCCGGGCTTGATCCAGTCGGTGTTGGCCAGTTCAGCAGACGGCGGAGGACACAGGTTGGTTACGATATCGCTATTGACCAGTGCGTTGAGTCCCTCGGCGATAATAGCCACACGCCATGGAGTGACAATAGAACCCTGTTGACTCCAGCTTCTGGATGAAGCAGGGAAGACTGCTTTTAGGAAGGCACCGTCGCGAACAAGGCCCATGTCCGGAAATGAGTCATTATTAGACTCAGTGATTGAAACATAAAGGTCATCACTGAGTTTGAAAGTTAATGGAGGTGCAAGCGAAGTATTGACCGGGATAGTCTCAAATGTACCGGATCGACAGGGCCTCTCATAGCGGGCCCACCAGGCACTTGAATCGGATGGTAGTGCCCATGATGTCGCTTCGCCTGCGATGGTATGAGTTGAGTCATCGAGTGCGACTCGTGTACGTACAGCCGCACCGTCGTCGAAGGCGCGTACATCCAACTCGAATTTCATACCACCGGTACACTCCACAGGGATAACAGCTTCATTGCAATGATTGATGGCTACTGCGTGATTACCCCAGGTAGGGTATTGCTCATTGATAGTGTGTATGCTGGGTGCCCCTAGCGTGACAGACTGCCCAAGATTGTTGCCGTCAACAATCAGACCCAGCGGGGCAGCGGCAAGGACGGGCAGATCCTTATGCTGAACCGACCAGGTTAATTGACCCGTTGCATCTGTACGGATTTCTATCTTAATTTTACTGTTTGGACTGGCTACAATCACTGGTGCAGCATCGATCCCGTATGCGCTTCTTTCAGGAACTATAGTCAGGAATCCTACACAAAAACACATCCAGACAACTGAGGATAGTTGTCTGATGGTATTCTTCCTGCAATTTGTCATACAATTTATCATATTAAACTCACTCTCATTTCTTTATGTGCAATATTATTGCCGACGTGCATACTGTGTCACTGTCAGCGCTGAGATACAATCTATTATGAGAAATTTACAGCATCACTGCGATTACGAACAACAACGGAATAAAATTTCTCAAAGCGTAATTCTTTTCTTTTAGTTTATCAGCTTCAATTATTATTTCACCAGGAATTTATAGATATTGACAATGATCTGAAGACCCGGAATCTTTTCTGACTCTGTCTCAGTATAAAACTTCCTTGTATCACTCAGCAGTTATTGTCATAGGTAACTTCAATTGAATGTCGTCCGACGCTGCGCCGACGAGGATCTCATATTTCCCAGGTTCAACCACGTATTGCTTTTTCTCCGTGTCCCAGTAACGCAGACGCGCAGCTGGAATTTCGACGGTGACTTCAGTTGATTCGCCACTCTTCAGATGCACACGGGTGAAACCGCAAAGCGCGAGTTTAGGTTGTGGAACAACAGAATTGACATGGCGGTAATAGACCTGCGCGACATCGTCGCCGTCGCGCTTGCCGGAATTTTTCACGGTAAATGTCACTTTAACCGTGCCATTGGAGGCAATTTTCTTCGGTTTCAATTTACCGCTCTTATAATCGAACTTGGTGTAACTCAAACCATGGCCGAACGCGTAGAGAGGCTTGCCGCTGAAGTACCGATATGTGCGGTTTTTCATAGAGTAATCCTTGAAATCCGGCAAATCTGACGTGGCCCGGTAGAAGGTCAACGGCAAATGGCCGGACGGGTTGACATCACCGAATAAAACCTCGGCAACAGCACGTCCGCCTTCCTGACCGGGATACCACACCTGCAAAATCGCTGGCAGGTTCTCCGACTCCCACAGAAGCGCGATCGCAGATCCGCTGCAGTTTATCATAACCATCGGCTTGCCGGACGCATGGAGCGCCTGGATGAGCTCTTCCTGTACTTCGGGCAGTTCAATCGAATCGCGATCGAATCCTTCGCCTTCCTGTGCTGGCGTGAGACCGCCGACATAGATGATCAAGTCGGCCTTCTCTGCATGTTCGAGGGCTTCGGCCTTGAGTTCATCCAAGGGACGGTTCGTTGTGTTGTCCTGTTGACTCCACGCCGCGGTTCTGCGATTGGTAGTGTTTGGGCTGCCCAGCGCGAACGTGACTTCGATGTTCGGCCCGGCAACCTGCTTGATGCCGTCAAGGATGGAAACCGGGTGCGATGCAGACCCGTGGTAATTGCCTTCCAGCATGGACTTGCAATCGCCATTGGGGCCGATGACTGCGATCCGTTTATACTTGGAGCGGTCCAAAGGAAGGATGCCTTCGTTCTTGAGCAGCACGAGGGATTGCCGCGCCACTTCCAGAGCCACGCGTCCGTGCTCGGGTGTGTCGTTGTCCTTGATGGTGTATTTCGTATACGGCACTTTCTCGGCCGGGTCGAACATGCCGAGCTTGAAACGGGTCCACAGGGTGTAATACAGGGCCTCGTCGATGTCTGTTTCGCCGACCAATCCCTTTTGCACGGCCATGACCAAGGCATTGTAATCCCCGCCGCAGCAAAGATTGCAGCCAGCCTTGACGGCCAGGGCTGCGGCTTCCTCGGGGGTTTCCACGTATTCATGACGTCCGCGACCATGGATATCGCCGACCGCGCCACAGTCCGACACCACATAGCCTTCGAATTCCCACTGATTGCGTAACAATTCCTTGAGCAGGAACGGATCGGCCGTACAAGGCACGCCGTTGACCGCATTGTAGGCACTCATCACGCCGGCAACCTTACCCTCGCATACCACGCGTTCAAATTGTGGTAGATAGATATCATATAGATCGCGTTCGGACGGTTCGACATTGAACCGATGGCGGTCGCGTTCCGGGCCGTTGTGCACGGCGTAATGCTTGGCACAGGCCATGGACAGAACATAATCGGGATGATCGCCTTGCATGCCCTTGACGAATTCAATGCTCATCTCGCTGGTGAGAAACGGGTCTTCGCCGTAGGTTTCCTGGCCGCGGCCCCAGCGGGGATCGCGGAAGATATTGACGTTCGGCGTCCAGAAGGTCAAACCGGTCCACCATTTGGAATCGCCGTTGTTCTTGTTGGCGTAGTCGTTGTGCTTGGCCCGGCCCTCGATGCCAACGACGGTCCCTTCCTGTCGCATCAGGGGGGGATTCCAGGTGGAGGCCATGCCCACCGGCTCGGGGAATACGGTGGCGATGCCGTTATTGGCAACACCGTGCAAAGCCTCGTTCCAGTAGTTGTAGGCAGGCAGGCCGAGACGGGCAATGGCGGGCGCCTCGTTACGCAACTGAGCGACCTTTTCCTCCAGCGACATACGCCGAATCAGGTCTTCGGCACGCTTTTTGAGTGGTTTGGCGGGGTCACGCCAGATCGGCGGTTCCTTGATTTCCGGTATGGCGGTCGCGTCACCGGAAAACGGCTCGGCGATCTCCGCGGCATTGAACGTGACCATGGTGGCCCCGTCGGCATTCCGCACTTCGAACGTGTTGAATTTGGCCGTGTTTTGGATCGCCGTAAACGTTACCTTCAAGGGGCCGCGAAGCGCATCGTCTACGTGATCCACCTCGCCGGTGAGATAACACACCTTGCCTGGGCCGCCGGCAGTGGCCACAATATCGAAGTTTGCCGTCAGGATCTCCTCGCCACACGTTACAGCAAACAACCGCTCTTGCTCCTGGGTAAATTTGATTTCCACTGCGCCGATCAGGACTGTATATCGTCCCGCAGGTAAATTTGCAACACTCACAGAGAAATTCTTGCCATTGATATCCTCACGAAACGCGTCGGCAGCATTGCCTGCGGTACTCTGAATAGCCACAGATGAATCCACCTTGCAGTGCGTGAATTCGCCTGCAACGATTACCTTGTAGGTGCAGGAACCACAGGTTTCCTCGACGGCAAAGACCACCGAATCCGAAAGCCACAGACTCATGACAAACACTATCAACAGAAGGCCCATGTTTTTTTCATTGAATTTTTTAAGACTTCTGTTTTTCATAGCTGTTCCTTATTCATATTCAAAGGCTAACATTGCACAAGTAATAGGCACTGGCTGGCCTGCGCCATTACAATGGGCTTAGTCGCCCTTTTGTTCAGAAGGCGGGACAGTAATCTCTTTAAATCGTTTGGATAATCGGATCCAGGGTGAACATCTCGTCCCCCTTGGCTTCGTCCTGACTGACATACAGAATGTCACCTACAGCCAACATCGCCGAATCGGCCGTAAATATATACTTTCTATGTCAGTTCTTGAGTTCTTCATCAAAACAGACCGCGACCTTGCCGCATTTTCCACTGGCCATAAGGGTATAGGCCTCTGAGGTCTGATCCAGACTGAATCGATGGGTGATCAGGTCTTCTGGATGAATCTGCCAGCGAACAAGACGCTCGACCAACTCTTCCATGCGCCAGATGTTGGTGACCCAGGAGCCATAAATCGTTTTTTGATCGTGGATGATATCCGGAGATGGTTGAAATTCACAGGTTCCCCCTTCTCCCAGAAGGACGATCCTTCCCCACTTGCGTGTGGCCTGAATACAGGTCAACCGCGCATGGCTGTTGGCCGAACAATCCACCGCCCGCTCTACTCCCATGCCGCCGGTTAATGTTCTGATTTGCTCAACATTGTCGGGCCCAGCCTTCATCACCTCATCAAACAATCCCAGATCCCGAGCAATGGCAATGCGTTCATCAAGCATCTCCGTACCCATAATCTTCCGCGCACCCAGCGCCCGGCATAACATGGCCGTAGCCAATCCCACCGGTCCCAATCCCGTTACTAATACGGAATCATTGCCACAAATACCTATCTTCTCAAGGCCTTCATACACGGTCCCAAATCCACAGGCTACCTGCGCACCATCCGAATACGACAGTTCATCCGGTAAATAAACCAGATCCTTCTCTTCGGCCAGCATGTATTCGGCCATCCCGCCATCCCGTTGCCATCCATACGCACGACGGTATTCACTGGTACAAGAGATCATATATCCTCGACGACAATCATTACACACGCCACAACCGGATATATGGTAGACAATGATGCGATCACCCTCTTTAAACCGCCTACAACCCGGTCCTACTTCGACAATCTGTCCGCAGGGCTCGTGACCGGCAATCATACCGGGCTGGTAACCCTCCGGTCCCTTACCCAAGTGCTCATGATAAATGCAGCGAATATCCGAACCGCAAATTGTCGAAGACTTCATCCGAATCAACACTTCACCGTGATCGGGCGTTGGGATATCAAACACTCTTAATTCAACCGTGCTGTTACCGGGAAGAACAGCGCCTTTCATTGTACCCATGTATATCTCCCTTATCAAATCACGTTCTCTGCTTAAGAAGCAATGGTTCCATCTACGTCCCACAAATCTTCCCAACTCTGGTTTTCTTTCCAGAGAAATACCTGCCCCTTGATCAAACGGCAGTTTTTGTCAATGGCTGCGATTTGGGCCATCTCCTCATCCGTTAATGGCGTACCGACGACTGCCTCCAGATTATCCCGATAATGGTTCACGGAAAATGGTATCGGAATCTGGCCCCGCTGAATGGCCCATTTAATGCATATCGAGGCAGGATGAATACCATGTTTTTCTGCAATGTCAACAATCACGGGTTCATCCAGAACCACGGTATCGTCGACAGTACGATCTCGCTCAGGTCGTCCGGGTGAACCAAGCGGGCAATATCCGATCGGCTGAATGCTATGTCCAACACAATACGCAAACAATTCCGGCTGTTGAAAATGGGGATGCAATTCCATCTCATTGCAGACGGGCTTGATGTTACAGTCGCGAAGCAGCAATTCCAATTTGGGAATCGTCATATTGGAGGTGCCAATATGCTTGGCGAGTCCCTTTTCGACTAGTATCTCCATCTGTGCCCAGGTCTTCATATAATCAGCATGGATATAGGGCCTGGCATTGGCACTGCGTGAAGTCACATCACAACCCGGCGCATGATAGTTCGGAAAAGGCCAGTGAACGAGATATAAATCCAGATAGTCCAAGTGAAGATCAGTGAGCGATTTTTCACACGAGCCGATGACATCATCATGCATGTCATTCCACACCTTAGAGGTAATCCATAAATCTTCTCGTTTTACGAATCCATTCCGGAGAACCTCCTGCAGTGCCTGTCCGATTTCAGCCTCATTACCATAGACCGACGCACAGTCTATATGCTGGTAGCCAATCTGTATCGCATCACTGACTGTTTCGGCAATCCGGACTGCAGGAACGGAATCTGAACCGAAGGTCCCCAGCCCGACCACCGGGATGGAGGCGCCCGAGGGCAGAGGCTTTCGGTCAACGACGACGGGCACCATCTCCTGGCCATCAACTCTAAAGTTCTTCATCATACTATCCTTCCTCAAGCCACGACTTACACTAAAGGGATAGGTTGAATATTGCTTTGAAACCATCTTCCCTTGATAGTCGAGTTGTATATCATTGTTCATTAGTGGGAAACAAAAAAAATTTGACTTAGAGTCTGCCATAGGTCTGCCTAAGATGGGGTCCTAGATTCTGATTCATGAGGTTGACGCAGCCGTTTAAGCGCGGCAGGGGACAGGCCAAAGACATTTTTAAAGACCCGACAGAAGTGAAACGGATCTTCAAAGCCCAGCTCATACCCAACTTGCTTGACCAAACTCCCCCTTCTCTGCAAGCGCTTGGCTGCTTCTCTCATCTTTAACTGCATCAGATAACGATAGGGACTTTGGTTGTCAAAGCGTTGAAAGAGTCGGCAGAGGTAGGCCTTGTTCACGTGGCAGGCCTCGGCAATGCCGTCCAGAGTATGAATTTGTAGATAGTTATCTAGAATAAACCCTCGACAGGTTTGGTAGGTGGTGAATGCCCCGGTAGGATATCGCATCTCCGTGGTCTGCATCTCGGTAATTTTGAGTACAAGCAACTCGACTAAGATCGCACATATCTGGGGGCCGAACCGTCTTCCGCCTGCGCCATTGGCAACTAAGTCATCGAAGACGTGCAATATAACATCCGGGGCGTTGACCTGGGCAACTATACCGGGCCCTAAGCCGTGGTCCTCAAGTAGTCGACGTGCTTTGCGTCCGGTGAAGTCCACGAAGTACTTGATAAACGGATCATCCGCTTCTGTGATCATGATGTAAGCGATCCCCGGGCCGTACGTAAAGACCATGCCTGGCGACAGGGACCAGGTCTGACCGTCGATCCTCAGGGATCCTCTACCTCGGGCTACGAATTCAAGGCAATAAAATGGAAAGTCTCGACGATCGATCCTGTAGTCGGATTCGCAACGTTCGCAACCACCGCTAATCACGGTAAATGATCTGGCCAAAGGGCCATAGGTGCCCAGATAGAACCGGTTGGCCTCGAGCACCTGTTTCGAGAAAAAATCCGGTACCCCTTCTTTAATCTTAATCTGTTGGGTCATGTAATCACCACTGAGTACCAAACATGACATAACATCCGATATTCGGGCTGATACGTTCACCATACTATATCCCATCTGCATGCCTCTGTAAAGTCAATATTATTCATATTTCTATTTTTTTTAGAAAGGGCAATCTGGTCTTTCGGGAATATCCATAGTAAACATGGTATCTTAAGTTAAATTGAGGACACGGCCGAGGATCTGTTGAGATTGGTCAAAAATGTCAATATTTGGCATTTCTTTGTCAACAATTGGCATGGATTGACACAATGCAAAAGGCGATACTTGATTCAGGTGCCTTACCCATTTAGGTTCGTGCATATATGACCGTTATCACTGAAAAAGAAGGAGATAGGTATCCAAATGGCATTTCTATAGATTATTTGGTTTTCCAACAGAAGAGAGGTTAGATGATTATGTAGATTCCAATTGTTTTGTAAAATTGCGTCGGCATATCGACGCACTTTGATTACATACCACATCATTTTTCATTAGAAGGAGGTTTATTATGTCTAAAAGATTGTTAGTTTTAGCATTAGTGGTAATATTGTCTCCTGCGGTCTTGGGGAATGTAATTGTAGACGACCACTTTGATGATGGTGATATCGAAACCAATTCCACGGGCATCGGTACGGGATTCAATTACTGGGACATTGGATGGAGTGGAAACGTTACGGAAGCGAACTCAAAAGTAACCCTTAATGGCCCGGTTCACGGTGGGTCTCGAGCATCGATTGCCTCCAAAGAAGGCGCCGGCATCGGGTCCGGTATCTCTCGCTTTGAGTTTCAGGATGTTAGCTTTGCTGTGGGCAATACAAACAGTGGAACGACCGCTCGGGATTGTGTAGGTGTCAAGGAAGGTAATGCAGCCTGGGACTACGACGAAGGGCTGCCGACCGGTTTCTGGATTCAGTTTGAAAACACTTCTCTCACGACATCGGACGGCACAGGCGGATGGAATGGAACCTCTGTTTTGTTTTACGAATCCAGCACCGATGTCAAAACAGTGTTGGCGACGTGGAGCTTTGATACGCTTAACTGGGATTCCGGCACACAGAACCTTGCACCCGTTTTGGACTTGACCCTGGATATTAGTTCCACAAGTTACTCGCTGACCATTGATGGAGATACGATCAGCAATGTGACGGGTTCGCTGTTCGGTACTTTTGCGGCAGCGGGGATCACGAACGAATTAACCACAGGTTATGCGACCGCTTATATCCAATCGGAAAACCCAGGTATCGACATTTTGGTTGATCAAATTGTTATTACGGAAGGTGCTACCGGTCCCGAGTTAGCCTCTCTCCCAAGTCCGGCTGATGAGGCCGTAGATGTGCCTCGCGATGTGACCCTTTCCTGGACGCCCGGAGAATTTGCTGATGCTCATGATGTTTATTTTGGTACGGATTTCAATGATGTAAATGACGCCGATACGGACAGCCCTCTGCTGGTCAGTCCAGTACAGGATGCTAACTATTATGACCCCGGCCGGCTCGAATTCGACCAGACATACTATTGGCGAGTCGATGAAATTAATGCCCCGCCGGATAGTACGGTCTTCAAAGGCGACATCTGGAGTTTTACGGTTGAGCCGATTGCGTACCCAATTCCAGGAGACAAAATTATCGCGACCGCTTCCGGCCAATCGGACGGCTATGGGCCGGAAAAAACCATTGACGGCTCGGGACTGGACGAAAATGACCTGCACTCAGCTATACCTGAAGATATGTGGCTCAGTTCTGCCGGTGACCCAGGTTCGGCCTGGATACAATACCAGCTCGATAAGCCCTATAAGCTGCATGAGATGCTTGTTTGGAACTATAATGGTGATTCAATTCTTTCACTATACGGAATTAAAGAGGTGACGATAGAATACTCTGCAGATAACGTCACCTGGATGCAGGCAAATGTTTCTGAATTAGCCCAGGCATCCGGTGCCGCAGGTTATGCAGCCAATACAATAGTTCCTTTTGACGGCGCAGAGGTTAAATATGTCAAGGTCACCGCCAACAACAACTGGATTGGCGGCACCGGCATCTTTAACCAGTACGGCCTCAGTGAGGTAAGATTCATGTACATTCCTGTAAGTGCAAGA
>Ga0307422_1001462_pt1 | contig 12263 bp, 15 predicted proteins | sample SalMarWE160290MG_FD_202153 | JGI IMG/M metagenome (GOLD analysis project Ga0307422, IMG submission 202153) | Salt marsh sediment microbial communities from the Plum Island Ecosystem LTER, Massachusetts, United States - WE1602-90 | ecosystem: Environmental > Aquatic > Marine > Intertidal zone >...
TCATGGCCTAGCCCCCTAGAATGTTTTGGGCCGAGAGCGCCGCCAATTGAAAGAAATGTATAAAGGCATCCGGGAAGAGCCCAAAGAGCAGCGTCCCGATGGCCGTGACGACGATCGGTGCCACTACCAATGCCGGTGCTTCATCGAAGGTAGATTTAATACCTTTGGAGTGTTTAAAAAAGGCGCCGTAAATAACGGGAAAAAAGTACGCTGCATCCAGCAGGGCACTGGCGAGAAGAACCATCAAAAAGATGATTTCATGTGCCTCGAGAGTGCCCAGACACAGATACCACTTGCTGATAAATCCACATACCGGCGGTATGCCTATGAGGCCTGCGGCCCCAATGGTAAAGGCGGCCATGGTAATGGGCATCTGCCTCCCTATGCCCCCCATTGCACTGATATTTTCCAGACGAGTCTTCACATAGATAGCGCCGGCACACATAAAGAGTGTGATCTTCATGAACCCGTGAAAAGGAATATGCAGCATCGCCCCCTTAATCCCTTGAGAGGAGAGCAAGGCCGCTCCAAGGATGATGATGGAGAGATTGTTTATCGTAGAAAAGGCCAATCTTCTCTTCAAATTGTCTTGGGTAAGGGCAATAATATTAGCGAAAATCACGGTGAATGAAACAACAAAGGCCAGCGTTATACCCAGCCCCAAATCTGAAAGCACCTCAGGGCCAAAAATATAAAGGATTACGCGCAGGCAGCAAAACACACCTGCCTTCACGACGGCCACAGCGTGGAGTAAGGCGCTCACAGGGGCGGGCGCTATCATGGCAGAAGGGAGCCACTCATGGAGAGGCATAATGGCTGCCTTAGAACCAAACCCTATGATAAAAGCCACAAACAGAAGGGAGAGAAGCTCCTTTGACGCATGACCGGCGACAAACCCACCGGGGGCAAAGTCAAGCGTTCCGGTAAGATAGTACGTCAAACCCATGGAAAAGAGGATAAAAGACGCCCCGGTTAAAAGGTAGGCCAAATATTTTCTACCTGCCTTGATGGCTTCGGGCGTCTCCTTATGAACTACAAGGGGGAACGTCGCCACCGTTAAAATTTCATAGAACATGTACAGGGTGAATACGTTGCCGGCCAAGGCCACGCCTGTCGCCCCAAACAGGGCCAAGGCAAAACAAAAAAAATAGCGGGTTTGAGCATGTTCCTTCAGCGTACGCATATAGCCGATAGAATATACTGAGACCACAACCCAGAGACAGGAGGCAAGCAGGGCAAAAATCATCCCGAAGGTATCGACTCTGAACTGAAGCGTAATCCCTTTGTAGATTTCAATAACGGTGTATTCAATGATCTTGCCCTGAAGGATAGGGGGGAGCATGGAGCATATAACGGCAAATTTCGTTACGGCTGCGAGTATAGTCCAGAATTCACGGAGATTCGGTCGTTTCCCCCCGGTGAATAGGATGAGAAAGGCACCGATGAGGGAAGCCAAGAGGGCCAAGAGCGGGGTTGCTGTGTGTATCGTCTCCATCGTTACCCTTACAATGCGGCTGGGATAGCAAACTCAATGATATGGGCAATAATCTTACCGCTGAATATGCCCAATAAAATGATCCCGGCGGCTATGAACACCATAGGAGCCAGCATGCTGAGAGGTACCTTGTCAAGGGTAGGGGCGGGGTGCCCCTTCTGAGAGGCATGACTATGGTCCTCACGAGGTTCCAGGTAAGCACGTTCGATCACCCGGAAGAATAAAACGGCGTAGATTAAACTACTGATCAGCAGGACGACTACAAGCGCCCATTGTTTCGCCTCAATAGCGCCGAGCAGCAGATACCATTTGCTAAAGAAGCCACACAGGGGTGGCACGCCAATAACCGAGAGGGCGCCGACGACAAAGACAGCCAAGGTTATGGGCATGGTGCGGTGCAGGTAACGAAATTGATAGATGTCTCTGGTGCCGGTTTGGTAGAAAATTGCACCGGCCACGGTGAACAGACAGGCCATCATGAACATATCGTTGACAATGTGCAAGATAGCACCGGTGAGCCCCAGGCGGTTGGCCGAAGCAAGGCCGATGAGGATATAGCCCATTTCCGCCACAATCAGGTAGCAGAGCATCCGTTTGAGATCAGACTGGGCAAGGGCCATAATGCACGCAAACAATATGCCGATTGCGGCCATCCAGCCTACTATATCAGTCACTGGATAGAGATCTATGGAAAAAGCAGGGTCAAAGACGGTAAACATGATTCTGATAATTACATAGGCCCCCACTTTCGTGAACAGGGGGGCGAGGAGGGCGCTCACTGCCGAGGGGGCGAGGGTATACGCATCGGGCAACCAGACATGCAGCGGGAATATACCCATCTTGATGCCCACCCCCACCATGAAAAAGGCGAGGCCGACGAGCAATGCCTTAGAATAGAATGATTGAGGCAAGAGGTGTGCCACGTCAACCATATTGAGTGAGCCGGTAAGGATATAGAGATATCCTGTTCCCAGGAGGTAGGCGCAGGCACCGATGGTCCCAAAGAGTACATACCGAAAGGCGGCGAAGTCCGCGCCCCGTTCCCCCATGGCAATGACGGCATAGGCGGAAAACGAGGCGATTTCCAACAGCACATAGAGATTGAACAGATCACCCGTAGCGGTGATGCCTAAGAGACCTGTTACCTGAAGGAGAAAGAGGGTGTAAAACTGGGGTATCTTTGACTCATGGATTTCCTGCTCGAGAGACCTTTTTGCATACACGGCCACGAGCAGAGCGACAATGGCGACGCTCACCAATATCAGGGCGTTCAAGTGATCTATAACATATTCAATACCCCACGGTGGTTGCCAATTACCGAGACTGTAACGAATGGGCTCTCCCTGCGCCAAGACCGTTTTCAGGATGCCGAGCGAAAAGACCACACAGGAAGCAAGGGCGACAACAACGATATAAAAGCACAGTCTCCTATTCCACAACCCCGCTACATTCACGACAAAAGACAAGATCAGAGGGGTGACTACAATCAGTACGGGAAATTGTTCTATCATTACTTTTTTAACGCCTCAATGATTTTGTCTTCTTCTATGGTGTCATATTGTTTATAGATGGCGATGAGGAGGGCAAGCGAGATCCCTGTTGTCGCTACCCCCACGACGATGGCGGTCAGCATGAGGACGTGGGGTAAGGGATTGATGTACTCTGCGGCGTGGATGGCCAGGTTCTCCCCCTGCCCATGAGCCCCGACAACGATGGGGATTTGCGCGCCTCGTTTGGCGCCGATGGAAATAAAATACAGGATGATAGCCCACTGAAAAATATTCATGCCTATGAGCTTCTTCATGAGATTATTTTTCGCCATCATACTATACAAGCCGATCATCAGAAGGACGGCAAAAACCCAATAATTATAGTGCGTGAAGAAGGTATCAATCATGGGTGTTCCGCATTTCTTCTTCGTGCCTTCCACTGGTTATCAGATTGATGAAGATGGAGACCATGACCGCCATCACCGTAATTTGAACCCCCGTTTCTATGACAGCGATGCCGTAGTAGCGGGCCATGACCGGACCGACGGGGAGAATGGCGCTCAATTTCCCGTAGTCCAGGAAATTGCCGCCGAGAAGCAGGCACAGCCATCCTACGCCCGCGTAGATGAATACGCCGAGACTACAAAAGAGGATCGTGCGTCTCTCGGTAAAACGTCTCTTGGCCTTATCGAGATCATAGGCAATGGGCATCAGTATAAAACTTGCGGCAAATATACAACCCCCTTGAAATCCTCCGCCGGGACTGCCATGCCCGTGAGCGAGGACGTAGAGGCCGTAGACTTGCATAAAGGGGATCAACATCCTGCAGATTGTTTGGATGATAATGTCTTCCTGGTGTCGTATCACGGCGCCGACCTCCGCAAGATCATGAGGACCGCAACACCCGCGGTAAAGATGACGGCGGTCTCAAAGAGGGTATCATAGCCTCGGTAATCGGCGAGCACGGCGGTGACCATGTTGGGGACGCCGGTCTCCGTGAGGCTCTTTTCAATGTACCGGGGCGAGACATGGAGGCTGGCTGGTTGATTCGGATCACCCCATGGCGGCAGATCCTCCACCCCCTGCAACAGTACCATGAGGGCGGCGATCGCAATAGCGACGCCCAGAAACTTTTTCATCAATCTTTTGTCCTCCTCGTTGTTTTATAGACGGCGGCAACAAAGAAGGTGGTGCTGACCCCCGCCCCCACCGCGGCTTCGGTAAAGGCGACATCCACCGCCCCCATCTCCGTCCAGATCAGACACATAAAAAAGCTGAAGGCGCCGAGGAGCACGACGGCGCTCAAAAGATCCTTTACCGTAATAGCCGTTACGGCGGCGATGAGGGCGAATCCCAACAGTATCAGATCTAATGGCCAGATCATCTATTTCCTCCTCTTCGGTGGCCAGGCTAACACGACCTTGCCGTCCTTGGTCCACGGCACCAGATCCGATTCGAGGGCGGACCTCAGCAACGCATGGGTGGCGGTAGGGCTCGCCAAGAACCAGAAGACGGCGATGGATAGCAATTTTATGCTGTGAACGATGCCGAACCAGTGGAGACCATGGTGCAGCGTGTATAAGGCGAGCCCGATAACGAAGAGCAGCGTGCCGAGGGTATCCCCCTTCGCCGTGGCGTGCATCCTTGTATAAAAGTCGGGAAAGCGTAAAAAACCGATGGCGGCGGTCGTAAAAAAGAAAAGCCCTACTATCATGAATATCTTTGCTCCGATGATCACTTATCTCGCCCCTCTCCGAATAACGTATTTTGAGACGATCAGGGTGCCGATGAAATTGAGAATAGAGTAAGCCAGTGCCAGATCGATGAACATATCAATGCGGTCGTAGATCAATCCCATCAGGAGGAGAAAAATGATCGTCTTGGTGCCGATGAAACCTGCGCCGATGACCCGGTCAAACACCGTTGGTCCAAACACTCCCCGATAGAGAGAAAGAAGAATGGTGGCACAAAGAGCGAGGGTGACGCCGAGGAAGAAGCCTTCCATTCAATCCTCCATATATACTCTCGCAATGCGGCGCTCCATATTTCCGGGGAGAGCCCTTGCCGCACTCTTGTTTATGGCATGCACGAAAAAGTAATCGTCTTTGATCAGGACGGTAATGGTCCCGGGTGTAAGGGTTATGGAATTGGCAAAGGTAACGCGCGCGAAGTCCTTTTTTAATTTGGTCTTAAACTTGACAATGTGAGGGTCGATCAAGTCTAACATCTTGGGGTGAAGCGCAAGATAGGCGATATAGACATTGGCCAAAATAATTTGATATAAGAGCCACGGGACATAGGCGAAAAAAAGCGCGGCTTCTTTGATCCTGCCCTTTGACTTAATGTTCTCAAAGAGTAAGTCATGTGAGATAAAGGCCACCAAGGCGCAGGAGAGGACGCCCCACGAGAGATGCCACCAGTCGAGCTGACCGGAGATGAAGATCCAAAAGGCAAAAAGAATCAGAAACGTGGCGACAAAGGCCATCTCATTATTCTCCTTGTCACAGGGTCAGCTCATAGTAAATGTTATATGAAGGTCTTCCTTTTCAGGTTTTGACATTCATAACCCTCTGTGCTCAGCAGCGTGTACTTACAGAATATAAAAGTGCGTATCAGGTTTGAGGGTTGGCGGCAAACGGAGACAACGCGTTTGTTGGCGAGAAGTAGGTGGATGTGAGGGATGTTGAAGGCGGCTGTGCGCAACCCCCCTTCGGGATGTACCGATTACGGCCTCTCTCTTGGGCTCTGGGGTATCACCTACAGTCTTTAAGACCATCATACCTTCCTTCCCCGTTTTTATGTTCCGGCCAAACCCCGATGATAATCGTTGAAGGATAACACATCATCTGCTCGGTGGAATCCTGCCGAATCTAAATTCAGCATGCCATCATTGCAATAGTGAGAAAGGCCTCTCCAGCCGGCTACCTTTTGACTTTCGTTGTATCCTCTGCCTTGCCGTCGGTCTCTTTCTTCTGGGCGAATATACCTATCCCTTTCTCTTCTTTCTTTTCTTCTTTTTTTCTCTCCTTCATCTTGCAGTTTCCCTCGAAGAGTGCCCCTTCGTCCATCACGACAACGGGGGCACTTATATTCCCGGTTATCCTGCCGGGGTGGTGGAGTTCTACCCTCTCCTTGCCGAAGATGTTGCCCGTTACTTCACCTTGGATGATGGTGATCCCGGCGTGGATCTCCCCTTCCACCCTCCCCGTTTCTCCGACAATCAACGTATCATCGCTACGGATCTCACCTTTAAAACGGCCGTCCAACCTGACCGCTCCCGTATAGTTCAGTTTGCCCTCAAACGATGTCTCCGCTCCCAGGAAGGCATTCACCTCTTTTCGCTCCATGGTTTCCGTTCCCTTATCCTCTTTCCACTTCTTGGTCGACATATATATTCCTCCTCTTATCGTTAGGGTTCACAACGTTACCTCTCTCAGAAGGCGAGATTGTGCGCTGAGATTTATCATGCCCTTTTGCCCCGCATAAGCTCCAAGATCCTCTCCAGATCGTCCAGGGAGTAGAACTCGATCTCGACGACCCCTCCCTTTCCTTTTATCTTAATCTTCACCTGGGTCTTGAAGATATGACGCAACTCCTCCCGCAGGGACTCTATCTCCGGCGTTTCCCTTTCCTTAGGGGGTTTAATCGTCTCGGTCTCGAGGAAACGCCTGATGCCGTTCTCCGTCTCACGAACCGAGAGACCCTGTTTTATAATCTTCCGACAAAAGGAAATCTGTTCCTTCTCGTTGTTCAAGGCCAGGAGGGCCCGGGCATGCCCCATGCTGATCGCGTTTCCCTCCACGGCGTCTTGCACCTCGTCGGGGAGCTTCAGCAAACGGATCGTGTTTGCCACGGAAGATCGGTCCTTGCCGATCCGTTGGGCCAAGGCCTCCTGTGTGTAAGCGAATTCCGCGATCAACCGTTGGTATGCCTGTGCCTCCTCCAGGGGATTGAGGTCCTCACGCTGGAGATTTTCTATCAGGGCCAATTCAATGACTTCTTGGTCGGTGGCCTCTTTGAGGAGGATGGGAACTTGTTTGAGGCCCGCCCGTTGGGCCGCCCGCCACCGGCGTTCCCCTATGATGAGCTCGTATCCTTCCCCCTTTTTGCGCACCACCAGCGGCTGCAGAATCCCTTTTTCCCGTATGGACTGGGCAAGCTCTACTATGCCGTCCTCTGACAGGAGCCTCCTCGGTTGCCAGGGGCTGGGATGTATTTCCTGAATATCGCAGAAGATGAGGTCTCCTCGCTCCCCCTTTCCTATTTCGGGCAAGAGGGCCCCTAACCCCTTGCCTAAGGCAGCTCGCTTAGCCATAATTCCTCTTCCCGTTCTTGATGATTTCCTGGGCCAATTCCGCGTAGCTCTGCGCCCCCTTCGATTCGGCATCGTAGAGGATACACGGTTGCCCGAAGCTGGGCGCCTCGCTCAACTTGACATTCCTCGGGATGATGGTAGAAAAGACCCTCCCCTTGAAGTGGGACCGTACCTCATCGGCCACCTGCTGGGAGAGATTGTTTCTCAGGTCGTACATGGTTAATAATATGCCCTCAATCTGCAGATCTGGATTGAGACTCTCCTTGACGATCCTGATGGTCTTTAACAGTTGCGTCAGCCCCTCCATGGCATAGTATTCACATTGGAGGGGGATGAGTACGGAGTGAGCAGCGGTCAAAGAATTGACCGTGAGGAGACCCAAGGAGGGCGGGCAATCGATAAAGATAAAGTCGTATTCGGGTATCACCTCTTGTAAGATCCCCTTCAATTTTTTCTCCCGGGCGATCTCGTTGATCAATTCGATCTCCGCCCCGATAAGATCTGTGTTGGCGGTGACTATCTTCAGATGAGGGATCTCGGTATCCTTGATGACCTCCCTGATGCCCACCTCACCGATGATGGCGTGATAGAGGTTTTCCTGTACTGCTTCCTTAGTATATCCTACGCCGCTGGAGGAATTACCCTGAGGGTCGGCATCAATCAAGAGGGTCTTTATATCGGCCATGGCCAAGGAAGCGGAGAGATTGACTGCCGTGGTCGTCTTCCCCACCCCCCCCTTCTGATTGGCGATGCTGATGATCTTCCCCATATTCGGAAAATCCCTCTGTTGTAACAAGGCCGCTTTCACCTGATACTTAACACAAACTCATCTCTTTGAAAAGAGGTAATTTCAGGGCTTGGCTGATAATCGAACCTGCGATCTGCCACGGTTCACGGTTGGGTGTCGGGGCGTTGAAAGAAGAGAAGCACCCTGGTTTTTCTCCAATAATAAGGTACTATAGCTAGCAGTTGTGACCAATCATACTGTATTCTGGTTGTGGTCGTGGATCGAAGCAGAAGAAGCCTACAAGATCTGCCTCGGCCCAGCTCAAGAATGTGCCTGCCCCGACGGTTTCAGGATTCTCAAATACGTCACGGTCCGATTGCTCCCAGTTTTCGATCTCGCATTCCCAGGTGTCAGGATCGGATGCGACAAGCTCTTCATAACTTCGTTTGAGGAGCCAGGCTACAATGCCCGGCTCACACTCAAAAGGTGATGTGAACCGTAGTTTCATTTTTTAAATGGATAACGACCGGCATCACTTGCGGGAAAGGCCGAAGGCCTTGACCGTCAAGTGCATGACGTTGTTAAAGGCCGCTCTTCTTTCGATGTCTCTTGAGTACGTGTATGGCAATCGACCTTATGAAGATGAATAGAAGCACCAAACACGCTAGATCAAGCACACAGACTAGCGGGATGTTCCGGGTCATCCAAGGCCATGCCTCGGAAATGGCATAACTCTCCAGGCAGTCTTCGAGATCTCGACCTGCGGGAAAAGGGATGATAGTCTCTGAGATGGCGTTGGCTGCTACGTGCACGATAAAGGCATGGTGAAACTGCCGCCTGTTGACTCTGTTGTCATGTAAATGTGCACCGCCACCTCCCGTCACAATGTAAATAGTCTTGCCACGCTTGACGTGGGCATAGCCATGGAAGTCACCCGCAAACACGTACTCCACACCGATCTCCTCGAACAACGCTGTAAGCTCCTCGTGTTCTGGGTACAATTTGGTCACGAAGAGTGACGACACTGGCGGCGGAATGTGCATGAAGACGAACGTATGACGGTACTTATGGGGTGGCACAGTCCGGAATTTCCTCAGAAACGCGAGGCTCTCATGGTTTCTGAAGGGCGGATTCAGTATCCGGAGTACGATGAATAGGCAATCTTGGTATTCGAAGCTAAAGATGCTCGGGCCATACTCTTTCTCAAATCGACTAACAGGAAAATGCTCAGGGCTGACGTCATGATTGCCTACAACATAGAAAACTGGAAATGGCTGTGCATACTCGTCTGCGCACTCGGCACGGAAATAGCGATGCGCTGACTCTGTGCCATCGTAAGCGCAGTCGCCAAGGAGAACCGCGAAGTCGAGCGGCATTCTCCGCAGGTATTCCGAAATGCGCTCGAAGATTCCGTGGCTCTTGGGGTCCCCGACCACCGCAAAAGAGAATTCACTCTTTGGCTTCTGCTTCTCCAAATAGGCCCTGTTGGCTGGAAAGTTCCCAAATAGCGGAGGCAAAGGGGAAAAACTTTCCTTCTGAATGATGCTACTGTAGGCCTGGAATAAAAGCAGTAGAGTTATAGCCAGGGCTGCCACGACCTGAGCAAAAATTGGCACGTTGATCTTTCTCGGTGGCGTCTTCATGCGTTTAACAATGAGTAGACTGACCAGTATAAGATACCGCTTAAACCTCGTCTATCGGGCTCCGCACGCCCTTCGGACCCTGATTCAGCACGTGGGTGTAGACCATGGTGGTGGGGATTATTTAAATGGGATATCTTCAAGAGATTGGGGGCTAATATGAGAAGGCCGGTGATTCATGCTCACCTAATGGTCTCCTCTATCTCATAATCGAGATGGCGTTTCTTCATCCAGCGGACCGCCAAGAGATCCGCGAAGGCCCTTACCATCCTATTTCTGATATTGTATTTGGTGGTACCAAACCGCCGAGGCCGGTGGTTTACCTTGACCTGGGTTACGGTGAAACCCTCCATCTTGGTGAGGGTAGGGAGGAATCGGTGCATGCCGTTGAAGAGCTTGATGTTTTGCAAACATTCTTTTCTAAATGCCTTCAAGGAACAGCCGGTATCGACGATTTCCTCCTGGCTCAATATATTTCTCACGAAGTTTGCTATCTTAGAGGAAACGATCTTTATCCAGGGGTCCCTCCTTTTGTACCTCCATCCGCAGACTACATCGAACTCTTCTATCTTTTCCAAGAGACGGGGTATGTCGTGAGGATCATTCTGGAGGTCGGCATCCATGGTCACCACGATATCGCCCCGGGCGGCCCTAAAACCGGCGTCGAAGGCCGCTGTCTGGCCAGTATTCTTTGTAAAACGAATCACCCGTATCTGTGGATCGTGCGAGGCGGCCTCCTTTAATATCGCAAAGCTTTGATCCACACTGCCGTCATCCACGAAGATGATTTCATATGGTCTGCCCAAGCCATCCAATACTTCCCGCAATTCCCTACTGAGGGGCTTGAGGTTTGCTTCTTCATTGTAGACCGGAATCACGATAGAAATATCGTATTTCGACTTGTTTTGTGTCATCTCACTCGTATCATTAATATTGTGAGAAGGCTGTGATTATAGAATTTTTCTCCCCTTCAAAAAGGGATCAGAGGAGGAGGAAGTAAAAGAAGGGTTGTCCCATCACCACGGTGAGCAAGGGGATGAGGAAGGGATGCCGTATCTGGAGGTCATATTTTATATCCCCCAGCATCTGGATCCAATAATTTTTCTTTACCTTGATTACGGAGTCTTCTATCCCTTCATCCCCCACGGAGACCTCCACGTAGTGATAGAAGCCGTCGGGGCATTTTAGTCCACCGCCCGCCCCCCCGGCGATAATATACGTTACCCCGTTAATTACCTCTCTGAAATAGCAATGGATATGACCGCACACGACATAGTCAACCTTATACTCCTCCATCAACTGCATCAACCTCTTGCCCCTCCTTTCAGGGAGGCAATAGGACTCGCCTTCGCGGGGATCGAAGGGGGGGATATGCATAAAGACGAATAGATAGGTGAAATCTTCCCTGAGCTCTCGCAGGGTGTTTTTTAACCAGCGGAACTCAATATTTTTTACCCTCCTGCCAGAAGTTAGGGTCTCATTTATAATGACAAAGGCGGCATTACCCCACGGGAACCAGTAGTGATCAGGGCCGCAAAAATTTTGGTAATTTTCCAGGTTATACTTAATATGTCCATCAAATACATCGTGGTTTCCAGGAACGAAATAGATGGGGATTTCACCTCTTACCCCCTCTAATTCCCTGAAGAAGAACCGATATCGATCTTTGGAGCCTTGAGCGACAATATCGCCCCCCATGACTACAAAGGAGTTCTTATTCTCCGCTATCTCCTTCATGATGGGTTTGAATACCCCCCATCCGTTATGGACATCTGCAAGGAAGGCGAATTGGAATGAACCGGAGGGATTGTTTCCCTTCTTCCCCTGCAGATCAGGTTCATAGGGGGGGAGGGGGGGGTCGTTTGTCACAAGCAACATAGAGACAAATAAGAGGGAAACCGCCACTAAGAGTGATAATCCTCGTGCGTAATCAAATGTTTTGAATTTCTTCATCATAGATACCTGATCCTTCCCCCTCATGTAAGAAGCTAAAATGAGATCCCTTGAGCATATGCCCTCCTTACGGTGCTTGACGATTGCTGACGACAACCAGCCGCTTGGACCCTATCTGCCCTGTGGCGACCACTGAGGTGGGAAAGGAGGGATTTCTTTTTAATCTCCTGTAATGATTCTCCCATATGATACAGAGTACCCGCTGGGGCGAGCCGAGGAATTGCCTGAGCTCTTTTTCGTTTTCAAGCCACCTCATTTGGTTGTATCCCGTATAGTATATAAGATGCGCCGCTTCCAGTTGGAAGGTGCCGAGTTGGTCTCCAGGTCTCATGGCGCTGACGATGGCCTGGGCAAGGGGACGGGCGGATTTGTATCGGTTGATCTCCGGGAGGATGTGCGTCGCACTGTAGAGGCTTGCGGCAAAGATAGTGGCGACGATGATATAAAAGGGGAGATCGCGGCGGCGGTAGCGGTGGGCGAGGAAGGCGAGGAACGCACCTCCTGCCGCGATGAGGGCGGTGACCACACCGATCTCCCAGGGGTGCTCCAGATAATAGGTTCCCTTCAAGGCCGCTACGATGGGGAGGCCGATGGCCGTCAGGGCCAAAGCGATGATGAGGACAAAAAGGGGAAGAGAGACGAG
>Ga0307422_1001466_pt1 | contig 12254 bp, 11 predicted proteins | sample SalMarWE160290MG_FD_202153 | JGI IMG/M metagenome (GOLD analysis project Ga0307422, IMG submission 202153) | Salt marsh sediment microbial communities from the Plum Island Ecosystem LTER, Massachusetts, United States - WE1602-90 | ecosystem: Environmental > Aquatic > Marine > Intertidal zone >...
TTTTCAGCAGGCTGAAAGGAAAAAGGCTTGAAGCTGGATTTAAAAAATCTTTAAGAATAACTCTTCTTATTGCAACAGGGGCATTTTTGGCCACCCTGTTTTTGTCTTATTTTGCCATCCTAATAATTTTTGGGAGGGGTTATATCCCTGCTGAAAATGTTCTGAGAATTTTGGCAGTACTTTTATTTGTTATTCCTGCAACTTCAATTTACAGCTCGTACTATTTGTCACAGGGTAAGCCGAACAAAGTCGCAAAACTCCTTGTAGCTTCAACAATATTAAACATTATTTTAAATTATGCTTTGATAACCTCACTGCTTCCTTACGGGCAAATAACAGCTGTCTACGGAGCAGCAATAGCCACCTTAATAAGCAAGTTCTTTTATCTCGGAGGGTTGGCTTGGCGGAGAAGGTAAAGAAAAAGTGCATTTTTAACTATCACAATTTTTAAAAATACTCCTTTTTTTAGAATTAAATAAAATGAAAAAAACATTGGTATGTGGTGCAGGAGGATTTATAGGAAGCCACCTAGTTAAAAATCTTAAGGATAAAGGATATTGGGTTCGTGGTGTTGATTTGAAATACCCTGAGTTTTCTGAAACAAAAGCTGATGATTTTATGATTAGAGACTTGAGAGAAAAGAAAAAATGTTTAGAGGCATTAACTCTTCCTGATAGAAACGAGAGATTTGATGAAGTCTATCAGCTTGCAGCAGATATGGGGGGGGCAGGTTTTGTTTTCACAGGAGAAAATGATCTTGATATAATGCACAATTCTGCCCAGATAAATCTTAATTTTGTCAGCCTTCACGATAAGTACAAGAAAATATTTTATTCTTCGTCTGCATGTATTTATCCTGAGGAAATCCAAACAGATACAAATAATCCTGGTTTGAAAGAAACTAATGCTTACCCTGCTCATCCTGACTCTGAATACGGATGGGAAAAATTATTTAGTGAGAGAATATATCTTACACTGATGAGAACTACAGGAACTCCTGTCAGAATAGCCAGATTTCATAATATTTACGGTCCTGAAGGCACATGGAAAGGAGGCAGAGAAAAAGCTCCCGCAGCTATATGCAGAAAAGTAGCAGAAGCTGAAGATGGTGGTGAAGTAGAAATTTGGGGTGATGGAGAACAAACCCGCTCATTCCTGTATATAGATGAGTGTCTTGAAGGAGTCAAAAGGCTTATGGAGTCTGAATATAATGACCCAATAAATATTGGTTCTGATGAAATGATTTCTATAAACAATCTTGTGGATATGGTTTCAGATATTGCTGGAAAGAAAATACATAAGAAACACATAAAAGGGCCTCTTGGAGTTCGGGGCAGAAATTCAGAAAACACTCTTATTAAAGAAGAACTTAATTGGGCTCCTAATTATCCTTTAAGGAAAGGAATGGAAAAAACTTATGCTTGGATAGAAGAACAAGTAAAAAAGGCGAGAGAATAATTTTTATAAATTAGCTTTATTTTGATTTTAAATGGAAAAAATATATTTTTCTAAGAAATTCCCTGAAGAAATGATAGAAGAAGAAAAAAGAATTATATTCCAGTTTTTTAATCTCCATGACCTCTGGTGGCTGAAAAATAGTGAGTTTTACAGAAAAAGCATATCAACAGCTTATAATTGTATTTTCCCTGATGGAAGAATTTTATCTTTCAAATTAGGAATTCCTCAGCAACGAGGGTCAAGTTTTACACGAAAATTTTTACTGAATCAAAAATCTAAAAATAAAAAACATTTTTTTGTAGGATTAGAAAATAATAACTTAAAAAAAATTTCAGAAGCTGCAAAGATACCTAATGAAAATCTTTCGATTTATAATCCTCCTTATATTAAAGGAATAAAATTCCCAGATGAAGAAGTGAAAAAAATTGCAAAAAAAATTAACAAAAAGAAGCCAGATTATGTTTGGCTCTGCATTGGGAGCCCTAAACAAACAATTTTAGCCAATCAACTCTTTGAAAGGACTAACAAAACAAAAGTAAAAAAATTCTTCTGTGTTGGAGCAGGTATAGACTTTTTTCTCGGAAAAAAGAGCGAAGCCCCAACAATCTTCACAAAAATAGGAACAGAATGGTTTTACAGGTTAATAACAGACCCTCAAACAACAAGAAAAAAAGCCTGGAGGAGTTTTGTTGCAATTAAATATTTGAATAAAGTTAAAGTAAGATGAAGAAAAAAGTTTTGTTCCTAAGTCCTCTCCCTCCACCGAATTATGGGAGTGCAATGTCAAGCGAGATGTGTCTGAATATTCTAAAAAAATCGAAGAACTTTGAAGTTAGAAGTATAAAACTTAATTATTCTAAAAAAATTTTAGACATTGGCAAAATAAATCTTGATAAAGTTAAAGGCATAAAAACTGTAAAAAATTTCATAAGGAAAGCCATAAAAGAATTTAATCCAGACATTATTTATTTTATGCCTGCCACAGCCAGAATAGGGGCAATAAGGGATTATCTCTTCTTTAAAGAAATAAGAAAGCACACAAACAAAAAAATAGTATTTCACATAAGGGCAAGAATTCCTAAAGAAAACTGGAAAAATCCTGTTTTCAGAAAAATCTACACAGATATGTTTTCAGATAAAAAAGCTTATGCAATAGTTCTAGGGGGAGAACTCACTTCGGATTTAAGAGGACTTATTCCTAAAAATAAAATATTCATTCTACCAAATGCTATAAAGAATGAAGTTAGCGATAAAGAGCTAAACAAAATAATAAAACAAAGAAACAAGGAGAAGACCACAAACATTCTCTTTCTTTCAAATATGGATAAAACAAAAGGATGGATAAAATTGCTTGAAGCTTGCAAGATTTTGGATGAAAAAGACTTTAATTTCAAATGCCATTTTGCAGGAGCATGGATAAATAAAAAAGACGAAACTTTCTTTAACAACTTTAAAAGAAGAAACAACCTAAATGAAAAAGTATTTTATGTTGGAAGGGTTGAAGGCAAAAAGAAGACAGAACTTTTCCAAAAATCCCATATATTTGTTTTTCCAACAGAATATAAATTAGAAACTTTTGGCCGTGTTGTCATTGAAGCGATGATGTTTTGTCTACCAGTTATTGCAAATTCAATTGCTACAATTCCCTCAACCATTCAAGACAAAAAAACAGGATTTCTTCTAAAGAAAAACACTCCAGAAGAAATCGTAGAAAATATTGGGTTATTGATAAAGGATAAGAAACTCAGAGAAAAGATTGGAAGAGAAGGCAGGAAAAGATTTTTGAAAGAGTTTGAGATTAGGAAGTATGTAAAGAGGTTTAAGAGGATTTTTAATGTGGATTAAGTATGTTTTGGTATGTATTAAAAGTTTTTTTGGCAATTTTGTTCCATGAAAGCCTTTTTGCTATTTCGAAAACTTGTTTGTTCCGTTTCTTTAAATTTAATCGTCTAAAATTCTTTAAGATTTTATGTAGATCATCATTAGTTTTATAATATATGCCAGCGTTTCCTAAGCTCTCTCTGAAGGATTCCAAATCTTTTAATATCATTGATTTACCAAAAGATGCAAAAAGGTAAAGTACCCCAGAGGTACTAATTTTTTTATATGGAAGAATTCCAATATCACATGCATTAAAGTACTTTTGCAAGTTGTTATCTAGAATATATTTATCTATAAGGATAATTCTTGAATTTTGATTCGAGAGAGTTCTTAAACGATTTGAGATCTCGTAATCTTCCGGTTTGCCACAAATAATAAATTTATAGTTAGGAAATTTTTCTTTTTCTAGAAAATCAATGAACCCTGTAATTCCCTTATATTTTGAGAGGCCCCCGAATAATAAGATGACTAAATCAGAATTATTTAATTTTAATTTTTTTCTTGCTTCATTCTTGGAAATAGTATTTTTATAATACTTAATAAAATTCCCATGAGGGATTATCCTTACTTTTTTAGGGTCCACATGGTATTTTTTTATGGCTTGTTCTTTTGACCATTTATTATGAACAATAATAGCATTAGCCAGATTTAAATATAGGATAAAACCAAATTTCTCAATTTTTGGAAATTTATTTCTATGAGATTGAATATTATGCAATGTTATGACAAATCTTTTTTTTAAAATTAATTTATTGAATAAGAAAAATAAATAAAATATTGGAAATTTTATCAATGTAAGTAAAAAATACCTTGAAACAAAGTAATATTCAATCCAATGCAAATGAATAATATTCGCTTTGAAAATCTTAAAGAATCTTTTAAAATCGTATGATTTTATATGCTCCCTTCTAAGCGCATCATATAACTGTATAATATATGGATGTTTATCTAATGGCGTAAGAAAAGTAAAAACTGTATATTCCCTCATTTTCAAGCTAATTTACCCTCTATGGGGTTAATGGTGGAACCCTCATTTAACAATTTCATTTAATTTAATTTTATCGAGACCCCAATTTGAATCATTGTAATCTATCTTAATTCCTTTAATTATTTTTTTAAACAATTCTCCCTCAAATTTTTGTTGTTGTTGGGTTTTTATTTTTTTGGTTTGGTAATGAAATTGATGATATATCCTTAATGGATCTTTTAATTCCACTTTTTGAATTCCCTTTGTTTTTGCATTTATACAAACAGCACTATCTAAGAAATGTTTAATTTTGATTTCAGGATACCCTTTTAATTTGATCCAATTTTCTTTACTCATTAGTGTAAAATCCCCCGGACCTACAAATCCTTCAGCAGACATTCTAATTCGATATTTTTTAGAAAAAATTCTTAATAAGATTCTTCTAACAAAACCTAAAACCATTAAAGGAATCTTTTTCAAAAAAATTCTTTTTTTTGAGAGGTTTCTTGTGGTGAGATATTTATCTTCCCGATATTCCCAATTATTTTTACAATAATCCGAAAATTTGTTCGAAGAATATATTGAAGGAACATCAGAAAGATTATATTTTTTAATTCTATAATAGGAGTTTTCCTTCAATTTTCCTTCAGAGAAAAAATGGATTATTTCTTCGTTAAATAAAATATCAGGATTTGTTATTAAAACAAAATCTCCTTTTGCTTTTCTTATACCTATATTCTTGCCAGGATATTCAAATAAGGCGATTTTAGAGGAGTTCTCAAAATTATCATGAATTTTTTTTGGAACTTCAATAAATCTTATTTGAAGACATTTTCTTTTTTTATTTATTCTTAACTCTTCATATAATTTTTTATTTTCTTTTGGAGGATTCCATTCAACAATGATAATTTCAGAATTTAATTTATACTTTTCACATAAATATACTAAATTATCAAGAAAATTTTGAAATCTTTCTTTAAATTTATATCCATAATTATCATTTCTTCCAACCACTACGAAAGAAAGGTATGGTCTTTTATTCATTCTTAAAACTCCTCCTATAGACCCGCCAAAACTTTTTTGTTTCTTCAGGAAGATATTTTTCAAAGTTTTCTAAATCTTGAATAATCTTTAAAGTATTTCTATACCCTATTATCTCTTTTTCTAAGTTAGTAATTAAGTCTTGTTCATTTCGCTCTTGATAGACTGTAGCAGGGCAATAAATTACAGAATTTGGAAAGAATTTTTGAACAATATACCCTCCCCAGATATCATCCATGCGTCCAACATATGGGAGGACAGCATAGAATGGTAATACTTCTCTATCAATAAAAGTATTTTGTGAATTAAAAGGAGATATTTTATTTGAACAATATGGTTCTTTGATATCATCAAATTTAACCTCTGGCTTAAACGACAACCTTGCTAGAGCATCAATATCTGGGTCACCATCCCATAAATCTGCTTGGATTAAAACTTTTCTTTTTACCTTCCCAATCTCTTTTATATTTCTCCTGTTTTGTAAAAGTTCAATTGGAAAGCCCCGATGCCAAAGATAGTTCACTTCACTGATAGATAATGGATCAAAAACAAATTGAGATGGCTTATAACACTTGCAATCTATCTCTTGTCCTACATAAATATTTTCTCCCCAGTTCTCATAAGGAATGTTATCATCATCAATTGTTGCAACAATATCTGCTCCTAAATTATATGCTTCTATAAAACCAATATTTCTTCTTTGTATACAATTCCAACCGATAGTATCACTTAATTCTTTGTATTTTGCTTCCTGGTCATCAGGCGAAAGATAAGTTACATTATGATGTTTTTTTTCTAGTTCCCGATATGCCTCATGAGGTGTTTTTAGATCGCCGACTATAATAAAATTCCAATCTTTTTTTTCGCAAAATTTTAGGGTAGCCTTTGTTGGCTTATTTATTGTTGTTGTAACAATTATCTTTTTCATTTGGTATAAAAAGATAGTTATGGTAACCTATCTTCTCTTTAAGTTTATATCCCATCTTATGAATATGTTCTTTTATAATTTTTAAATTTTCTTTTTGAATTTCTATAAGGAGAATTGGCTTATCTTTTATTAATATGTTTGTGGCACCAAAAATCACTTTTCTCTCAAAACCTTCTACATCTATTTTGATAAAGTCAACTTTTAATTTTAATTTTATATTATCTAAAGGCATAATCTTTATTTTTCCGGCATTATCTTCTAATAACGATGTTCCCCCTAAATTTTTTCTATTTTTAATTAAAAGTCTTGCCTTACTTTTTTTATCTCCAATTCCTATGGGGTAATATTTAGAATTTTTAGATAAGTTGTTTAGTTCTAAATTTTTTAAGAGAATATCAAACATTTCTTTTTGCGGCTCAAAACAATAAATCTTTTTAGCATCTAGTATTTTTCCAAAAAAAACCGCGTGATTCCCTATATTACTTCCAATATCTATGATAAAAGAATTAGGTTTAATATACTTCTTTATTCTTAAAAGGAGGGGTTCCTCATAAAATTTTTTCTTAATTATAATCTGTTGTTGAATATGGTCTCCAATATTAGGTAAAAATAATTGGATTCTTTTGTTGTTATAATTAAAAATGAAAATATTCTTTTTATGTAATTTTCTGCTAAAAAATTCTATATTTTTTTTAGCTATATCCTTAAAGAAAGGCATTATTTTCATTTTTTTACCTTTATTTTTACATTAATATGAACATAAATGTTATTCAAAAAAACTGCAAGAATATTAATAATTTTTTTAGGGATTAATCTTAAATATCTTTGAGTTTCAATTTTAAGTTCTATTATCTCAAACCTTTTTTTATCTAAAGATGTAAAAGATCTATCATTGAAAAAAGATTTATGTTGTAGATTACAATATGCTGATTTACTTCCAACATAAGGAACATTAATCTCTATTATTGCTCTATCCTTACAAACCCTCCACAATTCATCTAATACCCTATCGGGAAATAATAAATGTTCTAGTACCTCGTTACATTTAACATATTCAAATTGATTATCTTTTAAGGGGTAGGGAAATTTATTAAAATCAAAAACTTTATCAGTTCCCTCCATTTTTCTTAAATCTACATTAAAAAAATCATCTAAGACATCTGCTCCACTCCCAAAATTTAATTTAGTTTTATTCATTTTAAATTAAAAAGTTTCTTTATTTTTCTTAAGAACATCCCTTTTTTAAAGTATTTAGAATATTTTTTTTGATATAAAAAATTATTACTTCTTTCCTTATTCTCTTTAAGAGGGAAGTCTACTTCCTTTCTCTTTAGCATTTTATTTTTGGCATTGTAATTGTTTGTGTGTGTTGCTTCTCCTTTAAAGCCAAGATTTGTAATTAAATTCACTTTAGGGATAATACATAACCCATTATTTATAGTACATGCGAAACCCCATTGGTAATCCCAAGTATTAATCTGATTGTTGTATGTTTTATTCATAATTCTTATTGTTCTAATTTTATCAAAATAATTGTAATTAAGATTATTAATAAACTTCATCTTATTGATTTTCCCCCAAAGTTCCATCTCTACATCATATAGTTTCCATGCCCTTTTCCAGGTAGCCCACCCCCAGACATTAAACATTTTAGAATAAAAATAACTATTACTCCTCCCAGATTTTCCTTCTATATTAGTCCCACTAATTTGCATAATCCTTGAATCATCTTTATACTTTTCAAGCATTTCTTGACAAAATCTAAAAAATGACTGTGAAGGCAAACAATCATCTTCTAAAATGATTCCTTGCTCAACATTATAAAAAAACCAATCAATAGCCCCTGAAACAGCATATTTACATCCTAAATTTTTTCTTCTAAAAAGCTTTTTTACTTTACAAGGCCAATCAATATTACTAATTACATATTTTCTTACTGAATCAGTTTTCCTCTCTTCTTCTTTTGTTCTTGGTCCATCTGCCGCAATAAATAATTGCTTTGGTTTTGCTTTTTTTATTTCTGGGAAGGTTTGTTTAACTGTGTTTAATCTATTAAAAATAAGATAAAGAACAGGGGTTGTTAGGGTAAATTTCTTATTTTTCATTTTCTTATAATCTTTTATTTCATCGCTTCCAAGTATATTTTTCTTAACTTCTTATTTCTTTCTTTTATTGAAAATTTCCCCTCTTTAATAACTTTTATACATTCTTTTGACATTTTTTCCCTTAATCTTTTATTTTTAATGATTCTAGAAGTTTTTTCACACAATTCATTAATAATTTTTTCTTTTCCGCTCAAGGTTATTAACATATTCATGCTAATAATATCTCCTAATCCTGTTTTTACAACAAATCCATTTTTTCCATCCTCAATAAGATCTTTTCTGGAATGGCCCTCTACACTGATAACAGGCAATCCGGAAGACATTGCTTCAAGAATAGCAAATCCAAAAGTGTCTGTAAAAGAAGGATAAATAAGAATATCTGCTGCAGGATAAATTTTTTCAAAAAGCTCTTTCTGGCTTTTTAACCCAAGAAATTTTATTTTTTTATTTTTAGAGTATTTTTTTATTACTTCTTCCGGAGTGTCTGAGACAATCCATCCCTCAACATTTTTATTTTTTTTAATTATCCTGTCCATAACTTCAATAGCATATAACCCTCCTTTGAAGTAAAATCTTCTTGAAACAAATAAGAGAATTGTTTTTCCTGTTTTTATTTTTTCAAATTTTTGTGTAGGAATTGCAGGGTAAACAACCTCAACTTTTTCTTTAATTTCTGGAAATTGCTCTAAAATTCCTTTTTTTGTCCATTCTGTCCAGGCAAGGATTTTTTTGCAGTAAGGAGAAAGGAGGTAATTTCTGACTATTTCTTTGTAAGGGTATTTTTCATTCGGTCTTGAAATCCAGAATTGCCCAACAAATTCTATATCTGCAACCCATGGCTTTTTGTTCTTGCTAAGACAGCGGGTGCAATGAATCAAATCATATTTTTCTGCATTTTTAGTGTGGTGGGTATTTGGTAATGAAGGAGAGAATTTTCTTATTAGCTTTCTTAAGTTTTGTTTAGCAAAATTCAGGATTTTTATCTTGTTTTTAGATTGTGCAAAATCAAATTTTTTTGGGTTAATATACTCAATGCCGTTTGGAGGGTGTTCTAATAAGTGTTTGTAATATGGAGAATCTTCTGAAAATCTCCAAGGTTTTTGGAGATAGATTTTTATTTTATTTTTTGTTTTCATACTGATAGAATAATATTAGTGCTTATAAAAATATTAATATTTATTAGAAGTGATTTTTTAGTAACTAAATCTTTTTATATACTATAAAATAAAAAGTTCTGATGTTAATCAAAAGAATAAAGAAAAATAACAAAAAGAAACACACTTTTGGGCTACAAGATAGGGAAATAATGAAAAGTTTTATTGAACTGGCAGAAAAAGAAGGCCTTCAGGTAGCGCTTAATGAATTAAAAAAGCAACATAAGGGATTTTTTAACAGGCTACAAAACCCTTCTTCTCGCGGATACATTTCTTTTATTTTAGACACTGATAAAAAGTGTGCTCTGGATTTAGGTTGTGGATATGGAAGTCTTTCTCTTGCACTCTCTGATATTTTTAAAGAGGTTTATGCTTTTGATATAAATGAGCTTTGTACCAAGATAGTAGACTTGAGAGTTTCAGATAAAGGTATTAAGAATATAAAAACTATTTCAGGAAATGCTTTTAATCTTGATGTGAAAAAGAAGTTGGATACTGCCTTTATGGTTGGTGTTCTTGAATGGATACCTCTTTCTTCAAAAAAAGAACCAAAACAGGCTCAGAAAGAGCTTTTAAGAAAATTATATGGCAAACTGAAAGATGGAGGAAAAATAGTTGTTGGTATTGAAAACAGGTTTGGAGCTCAGTATTTTCTAGGCAGAAAAGACCACGGTGGTTTATGGGGGACTAATCTTGTTCCAAGAAAAATCGCAAATATGATTTCAAAAGCTAAAGGAAAAAGAGAATATAGGGCATATACTTATACATACTGGCAATACAAAAGAATGTTTGAAGATTGCGGGTTCTCTAATATAAAAATCTACCTTCCTTTAACAAGCTACATTTTTCCAAGGTTTGTAATCCCCCTAGAAAAAGAGAAATTTCAGTATGCTATTGATAATATATTTATTCCAAGATTTAAATTTGAGGAAATTATGTTTAAACTATCAAAGTTTGTTCCTTTTTCATTAGTAAAATTATTTTCTCCTCATTTTATTATAGTTGGTGAGAAAAGTAATCTCTCCAGACTTAAGAAAAATAGAAAAATTAAAGATTTTGATAAAGGGATTATAAGAACGGGAACAGCAATTGTCAGTGTAAATCCAAAATCTAAAAAAGTTAAGAAAATTATCCATAAAGCCAAAGATGTTCCAAATATTAGGAAGATTAAGGAAGTAGATAAAAAGGTAAATATTAATATTGAAGTCCCAAAATATATTGGGAACATTGGTAAATATGAGGTCTTTGAAGAGCCCTTAATTAAAGGAGAAAAGCTTATTCCCAAACCAAAAAATGTAAGAAGGGTGTCTGAGGATATATTTAATTTTGTATGTGAATTGAAAGAAGAAAACATGGAGATATTTTTCAGAAATTTTAATTATGGAAATATGATTGTGGATAAAGGTAATGAAGTTAATATTTTTGGAATAAGGAACTTCAAAAAAGAAGATCCTGCCATGAACCTCATCTCTTTTTTTGAATCTGTTTATTCTTACAACAAAGATTATTCTAGTAAAAAACAAAAAGAAGAAATATGGAATCTTTTTGAAAGTTATATTGAAAAGTACGGAAATAAATACAGCATAGATTTATCTTTTCTTATAAGAAGATACTTAAAAAATAGAGAAATGGTATGGGTATCTCATCCTGAATTTAGAAAGAGAATAGAATCTAAATTTGTTTTGAATTAAGATTGTTTTATTTTCTAATTCCTAAACCCCCAAATAATCAAATCTTCCGAAGGAGTTATCTTTATCGAAGTTGTATACTGGAAGATACTCTTCATGTCTTGGAGTTCCTTCAGGATAGCTGACTTCCCAGATTTTTATTGGTCCGCGAAGCCCTTGGTAATAAACAAAATCTCCAAGGTCAAGCCCCTGCTGCTTCAGGCTTTTAACTACAAAATCATCTTCTAAGTGCGCTAGAGTTATTGTAGGATATTTATTTTCAGGGTCATCTAGCAAGTAAAACTGTGCAAAGAAGGTGTCTTTTGTTTTTTCTGAAAGATATATTGCAGCGCCTATTTGAATGATGCTTACTCCCTGAGATGTCTGTTGCAATCCAGGAATTATTCTTGCCATTGATTCTATTCCTGCACTAAAATCAAGAATTTCTCCATTGTAGTAGAGATATCTTAAAGGTATGTCATATCTTTGATTGTTGTAAATGAATATTCCTATTGGTTGTGAAAGTGAAACTTCATTATTTTGTGTGCTATATTCAAGTGAGATAGCTGCTAAGCCAGCTCTTCCTGCAGGGAGAAATATTTGTTTACCTTCATTGTCTGTATAAACTATATTATCATCAATTGCCGTTCCCCCTACAAATAAGATTCTTGTCTTGTTGTTTATTTCCTGCGTCTGGTCTGAGTCAATAGGCATAACAGGAATCCATGAAAGCCTGTCCTTTCCTGTTTCATCACTTCCTATTTTGCTAAAAGCAGAATATTTCCCAACATCTGTAGAATCTATTAATAAATGTGTAATGTTTAAAGAATTCATAAATGCCAGAGCTGTCTCAGGGTTTGATGTTGTAAGCATGTATCTTCCAAGGAAGTGGTTTCTGCTTTGCCCTCCTGCATGCCCTCCATCAGCAACTGTTGCCCTATTTCCCAAAGTCTGAACCCAGTAGCCATAATCCCACCAGTGAGCAAAGATGGCATCTTCAGGAGTGTTTTTTTCAACCCAATCCATTGCATAGTGCCATTGCTGGTAATAAGG
>Ga0307422_1001467_pt1 | contig 12250 bp, 6 predicted proteins | sample SalMarWE160290MG_FD_202153 | JGI IMG/M metagenome (GOLD analysis project Ga0307422, IMG submission 202153) | Salt marsh sediment microbial communities from the Plum Island Ecosystem LTER, Massachusetts, United States - WE1602-90 | ecosystem: Environmental > Aquatic > Marine > Intertidal zone >...
CAAGTTGAAAAAAGAGGATTTCCTACCGGATGCTTCCTTGTTAGGATTGGTATATCCATCCGGTATGTTAGAGCCCATCGACAAAAAGATGCAAATGACTATTCGTGAAATTATTCGAAGAAATACAACAGATAATGGCGGCCTGCTGAGATACTCGGGCGACAGGTATTGCGGCGGTGCAAAAAACGGATGGGTCACTTTAACCGGAGCCGGGGCGTGGCCGTTGCTTAGTTTCTGGATGGCGATTTATTTCCGTCTCCGTGGTGATACAAAAAACGCTATGAAACACTTTCATTGGCCACTGGAGAGAGTAGATAAATATATTCCAGAACAAATATTTAAAGATAAAAAGAAGACATCGATATACCCGCTGGCATGGTCGCATTCAATGTTTGTCATTGCAGCTAATTTCCTTGGATACTTGTGATTCGACTAATTAAAACGAGAATTTCTTTTACCTTGTGTGACTTGTTATCTTTTAGAATTCGATTAGAGTAATATTGGATTGCCAATCATGATCAACAAATAAATCTGTTCTCCGTAGTAACACTACGAAGGATGAATTCAGAGGAGTAATCTTCTAAAATGAGTAAAGCTGTTTTCATATATTCATCGGAGCTTGAGAAGTATCAATATCCGCCGGAGCACCCGTTTAATACAATCCGGGCCAAACGAGTCCTGGAGATTCTTGAATCCACGGGCCTGTTAACAGGTGCCGACAGAAGTGTTGTAGCGCCGAAGCCCGCTGAGAGAGTCGTTCTTAAGAAATTTCACACCGCCCGGTATCTGCACGCATTAAAAACCGCCGCTAAGGGAAATTGGGACACCGAAGCGCTGAGCATGGGAATCGGCTCACAGGATTGCCCCATATTCAAAGGATTGTATGAATATGCTGCTCTTGCCACCGGTGCCACTATTTTCGGGGCGGACATGCTTTTATCCGGCAAGGCTGATGTGGCCTTCAATCCATCAGGCGGGTATCATCATGCAGGCCCGGAGAAAGCTGCCGGCTTTTGTTATATCAACGATATGGCTCTTGCCTGCCTGATACTTGCCGAGCAGGGCAAACGAATTTTATATCTTGATGTCGATGTCCATCACGGGGACGGCGTGGCCTACGCATTCTACGAACGTTCGGATGTGATGACCATATCTTTGCATCAGAATCCGAAGACGCTGTTTCCCGGAACCGGTTTAGAGGATGAAATCGGAACAGGCCAGGGCAAAGGCTACTGCGTTAATATTCCCCTGCCGGTCGGCACTTATGACCAGGCATATATAAAGATATTCGAGGCAATCGTTCTGCCCTTAATTGGCGCTTATAATCCTGATGTATTCGTTTTTGAATTGGGGGCCGATGCTCTGGCAGGTGACCCACTGGCGAATCTACATTTAACTAACAATGTCTATGCAGAGATTATCAATCATCTTTTAAGTTTTAACAAACCTATCCTTGCAACCGGTGGCGGCGGCTATAATATCGGGAACACCGTCAGGGCCTGGGCGCTGGCCTGGAGCATTTTTTGCGGTGCCGATACCGGAGAGGATTTGGACCACGCCATCGGCGGCGTCCTGCTCGAAAGCACGGAATGGCAGGGAGGATTTCGCGACAGAAGACTTGCCGTCAGTCAGTCACAGCAACAAGCGGTACTCCCTGCAATAGAGACAACAATAAAATATATCAAAGAAAATGTTTTTCCGATACACGGGCTTTGATGATCGTTTGAATTCAAAAAAAAGGGCACTGAGTAAATCAGTACCCTTTTTAAACAAACAAAAATGTTGCCTATGCCCGAACTTCAACGGGCTTGAGCCTTGTAGCTAAAGCAGCAACAACCAAGCAGGCAATGCCCGCAGGAATAAATGCCCAAATCCAGGCTTCTCTGGCTCCCATAAAACCACCGAGCAACGGCCCTGCGATACCACCGACGGCATAAGCTAAAAAGACATAGGGATAATTCACGCCCACGTTCTTGCTGCCGAACAAATCCGCTGTAGCTAATGGGAACAAGGCGAAATTTCCGCCGAAATTAAAACCAATGACTGCGGCTCCAAGGTATAGACCCCATTCATTACCTCCAATAAAATAGAAGATAATCATCATGACACCCTGGATTGAACTCATCAGGACAATTGCATTCTTTCTGCCGGTTTTTTCCGACACAGTGCCCCAGACTATTCTTCCAACGCCGTTTAAAAGTGCATAAAACAGCCCCATTGCCGTGCCGGTAATAATATTGGCTTTTGTCGCTTCAATACCATTGGCGGTCAGTGCATCAATACCGAAGAGCTTTATTATCCCGATGACCATTAATCCGGCCAACGCCCCAACGGTAAATGTTGAAAATAAAATCCAAAACTGAAAGGTGTGAACTATTTGTTTTACTGTAAAATGCTTGCTATTGCTCGCACCTGCACTTGTTTCCGGCGGTGACCAGCCCGCAGGTAACCAACCTTCGGGGGGATTTATCGTTACAAACGAACCAATGCCCACAATAGCAGCAAATAGAAAACCATAAAGTATAAAAACATTATTAACTGTCCAGCCGGCTCCAAAAAGGCCCGTCCAGCCCGGTGTTAAGTCCACTGGGCCAAATTTGAAACCACCCGTGAGTTTGACCCAAATTAACGCCCCGAATCCGAAACCGGCAACCGCCAAGCCGGTAATCATCCCTTTTTTGTCAGGAAACCATTTAACCAAAGCGGCAATTGGACACACATAAGCCAGACCGATACCGGCACCTCCTAAAAGCCCAATCCCAAGAAGTATGCCTGCATAGTTGGTTCCCGATAAACCCGCAATCACATAACCAAGCCCCAGGACAATACCACCAGTCAGAGCAACGACGCGAGGTCCCGCCTTCTTCTGCCAGGGACCGGCAATAAAGGCCATTACAATGGCGAATGTGGCCAAACCCAAAGAGAAAATTAATTGAGTTTGAGGTCTTGTGAACTCGTACGGTGCAAGCTCAAGTTTCTTGGTAAACGCAGACCATGCATATATGGCACCAAGGCACAACTGAATCAGAATTCCACCAACCACTACCAGCCATCGATTAATAACTTTTTGCTCTGCCATGATTATCCCTTTCATCAAAAACAGGCCGGATGCATTTTTACATGCATCCGGCTCATAGTATTCTCAAACAGGGAAAACTTATTCGCCTCGGCCCTGAACCAGCGCTTCGACAACATGCGGGTCGGCAAGCGTGGTGATATCCCCTAAATTACCTGTATCTTTCTCGGCGATTTTACGCAGAATCCGTCGCATTATCTTGCCAGAGCGGGTCTTCGGAAGCGCCGGAGCGAACTGGATAGCCTCAGGTGCTGCGATAGGACCAATCTCCTTTCGCACGTGCATAATAAGTTCTTTCTTGAGTTCTTCGCTTTCCTCTACGCCGCCAACAAGGGTAACAAAAGCATACAGACCCTGTCCTTTAATTTCGTGTGGTATAGGCGTTACTGCAGCTTCGGCGACTTTATCATGGCTAACAAGAGCACTTTCAACCTCTGCCGTTCCGATTCGGTGGCCCGAGACATTAACGACATCGTCGATTCTGCCCATCAGCCAGTAATCACCGTCGCTGTCAACGCGGCAGCCGTCACCGGCGAAATAAATGTCGTCATACATTGTAAAGTACGTATCAATGAACCTGTCGTGGTCACCCCACATTGTTCGCATCATTCCAGGCCATGGTCTGCGGATACAAAGCTTGCCGCCCTCGTTCGGATCACATTTCGTTCCATCGTCACGCAATACAACCGGGTCAACACCAAAGACTGGTTGGTTTGCACTGCCTGGCTTCAATGTATGGGCGCCCGGCAAAGGCGAAATCATGAATCCGCCGGTCTCTGTCTGCCACCATGTGTCCACAATAGGACAGCGATTGCGGCCAATCTTCTCGTAATACCACATCCAGGCTTCGGGATTAATAGGCTCACCGACTGTCCCGAGAATCCGCATGGTATCCAGCTTGTATTTAGCGGGCCATTCATCGCCAAGACGCATAAGCGCCCGGATAGCAGTCGGTGCAGTATAGAAGACGGTTACACCAAATTTGTCACAGATGTGCCAGAACCGACCTGCATCCGGATATGTGGGAACACCTTCAAACATCAATGACGTGCTACCGTTTGCAAGCGGACCATAGACAATATAACTGTGCCCGGTCACCCAGCCGATATCCGCTGTGCACCAGTAGATATCATCATCATGAATGTTGAATACGGTTTTGTGAGTAAGAGTGATATGCATAAGGTATCCGGCCGTTGTATGGACCACGCCTTTAGGCTTACCTGTCGAGCCTGAGGTATATAGAATATAAAGCGGATCCTCGGCATCCATAGGCACTGCCTCGCACTGGTCGGATGCATTTGACATAACATCATGATACCATTCATCCCTGCCGTCTTTCATATTACATGGCTCGTTATTGACCTTAACGACAATAACACTCTCAATTGTAGGCGTTTTTTCCAATGCAACGTCGGAAATATCCTTGAGCTTGATATGCTTTCCAGCACGCAGCGAGACATTGGAAGTAATTAGCATTTTACAGTCGGAGTCGTTGACACGGTCCGTGATGGCGTCTGAACTGAATCCACCGAAGATGACAGAATGAATCGCTCCGATACGGGCGCATGCAAGCATAACTATCGGAAGTTCTGGGACCATCGGCATATAAATGGCAACGCGGTCGCCCTTACTTATGCCCTTTGACTTCAGGACATTAGCGAATTTGCATACCTCTTTGTGCAATTGCTCATAGGTATATTTCTTGACAGCGTCTTCGGCCTCACCCTGCCAGAGCAATGCGACTTTCTTTGCGATTGGTGTACCGAGATGACGGTCAAGACAGTTGTATGACACATTCAACTTGCCATCGGCAAACCATGTGTGTTCAATTTTTCGGTTCTTTGTATCCCATGTATATTCCAGAGACTTGGTCGGCTCCTTAAACCAATGCAGGCTCTTTGCCTGCTCCAGCCAGAAGCTGTCCGGCTCATTTATGGACGCATCCCACATCTTTTGATACTGCTCTGGACTGTCTATGTACGCATTAGCTCGAATAGCCTCTGGTGGTGGAAAAGTGCGTTCCTCGATCATAAGAGAATCGATACCCTTTTTTTGTTCCATGATGTTCTCCTTATATGTGTTCGACAAATTCATTTACTTTTTTGTTATATTTATGCCCTTCAACGAGTTATATGCACTTTCAGAACCATACATTTTTCAGGTATTACGCAGAAAAAAGCCCCTGCTGACCCAAATATGTCGGACTGGTATTTCTATCCGAGTAAATTGTAAATGTCAACCGAAAAAAGCGGCATTTTAGAATTTGTAAATCATGGCTAATTGTGCACGCAGGCTCTGGCCATCACCCGGTCCTCGGTATTCGGTCCGCCAGTGCGAAAGTTCGAAGCCAACATCAGTCTGCTCGTTGAGTGCACAAATCATATTCCCGAAAACAGAGCGGTTTAAGGTTCGGTCGCCCGCATTAATATCACTGCTGCTGGCGTCGTCCATTGCCAGACCTACGTTGAAACGCCTATTTTTCCAGGGACCAAGGCTTGCCGCAATCCATCCGCCGGAACTACTAATCTCTTCGTACTGGTTCAATCCGGTCGTAGTTACTCCCTGACCAATCCCGCCCAGGTAGGCGTCCAGATTCTCCCCGGTGAACATTTCGGCCTTAATTGCCAGCTTGTCGTTTACAGGCTGGCTGAAATCCATGTTCAGTGACCAGCTTTTGAAATCCGTATTTCGCCCGGTAGTTGCAATGTCATACTCTTCCTTTCCCCAGTGACCGGATACACCTATCGTGGCCTGCTTTTCCGAGAACAACGGAAGTCTCAGGCTGGCTCTACCCTGCAGGGATGGGGAGCCTGCATCCTCACCTGATTCGGTACCAGCAGGCGCTGCTACAGCGTCATCTCTACCGATTGTTCTGGCGAATGCACCTTCGAGTTTCAAATCGACGTTCTCTTTAATGCTCATCTCTTTGGTGAACCGAATCTGGGGACGTCTATATCCGATATTTCCCGTCCACCAGCAGACACTATAGTTCAGCGTGGAAGGAACCAGCGGGCTGATTACATCTGACGTCTGACCGGCGATAATATTAAACCGGCTCTGGGGCCAGTCCAGCTTGAAGTAAGCGTGTCGCATCATCAGTCGTGATTTATTCTCATCACCCCCGCCATAGAAATCCACTTCCACTCTGCCGCTGGTCTTCATCCGGCCGTTGTCCGGCCCGTTGATTCTCATCCCTAATCGAGTCTCATTGCCGGTCATATTGAACTGGTCGTCATTATCGTTGGTGCTTTCCGACTCAACCCACTTGGCATAGTTCCCGTTATTAATCCGCGAAGTGTCATAGGCTGCATCAAGTTTAAGGTAACCATACAACTGGATATCTAAGTTCGACCAAACCGGCTTTGGTGCCAGTGTTGTCGTCCCATCGGGCTGCTGCATGATGGATTTTTTGATTTCTTTCAACTCCCTTTCAAGCTTATCAACTTTCTGCTGCAGCTCGGCGTTTTCTTTGGCCATATTTCTACTGCTCGCTGCACGGGAAATCCCTGACGCGGCTATAACCAGCAAAACACTCAGCAAGTACACTGTGCTTCTCATGTTAGACTCCTTTTTCTAATGTTTCCTCTTAGTTGGGGGCATCTGTTAGTTTGCCCATAACAAAACAACATGCTTCTATGTTCCCTTTGTATAGACCGACCGGATTAAAATACAGCCACATCACATTGCAGGAACAGACCATAGAGCCTGATAATATAATCCCGTCCCCATAAGTCGTCAAGAAACTCTATACAAAAAGGGGGGAGAGCAACAACAAGAAAAGCCTGTTTCTAACCATTTCTTTCCGATACCGAGCGTTATATGACCTTTGTTGTTGTGCGCAAGAGAAGTCCTATCTGATAGGCATATTACATACCTGAATCAGGCCTAAATCATTCTATTTCAAGTCCGGCGGCTATTTTGGCGGATTCAACCGTGTTATACAGCAGCATGGTGATTGTCATCGGGCCTACTCCGCCGGGAACAGGAGTAATCAACGAAGCTTTTTCTTTGACTGTTCCGAAATCGACATCACCGACCAGACGATAACCTCTTTTCTTCGTTTTATCCTCGATACGATTAACTCCGACATCAATAACAACCACCCCCTTTTTGACCATTTCCGCCGTGATGGTATTTGGCCGGCCCGCTGCGGCAATTAAAATATCAGCTCGCTTTGTGTGAGAGGCAAGGTCTTTGGTACGAGTTTGGCAGACGGTAACAGTTGCATTGGCGTTCGGCTTCTTCTGGATAAGCATATTCGCCAGCGGTTTACCAACAAGGTTGCTCCGCCCGACGATGACCACCTCCGCTCCTTCGATAGTGACACCGCTTCTTATCAGTAGCTGGACGATACCGTGCGGCGTGCACGGCAGGAAGGACTTTTCGCCTATCATCATCTTGCCCACATTAATAGGGTGAAAGCCGTCTACATCCTTTAACGGGTCAATAGCAAGAAGCACCTCGGATTCATCAAGCCCTCCGGGCAGGGGAAGCTGGACCAGGATGCCGTTGATTTTCAGGTCATCGTTCATTTTCTCGACAAGGGCCATCAACTCCTTCTGGCCGGTTTCAGCGGGCAGGCGCCTATTGTCGGAATAAATTCCCATATCATCACAGGCACGTTCCTTAGCAGTGACATAAGACTGTGATGCCGGGTCATCTCCAACCAAGATAACGCCCAAACCGGGAACGATGCCCTGTTTTTTCAGCCTAGCAACTTCTTCCTTTAATTCTGCCCGCATATCGGCGGCAACTTGTTTACCGTCTATAATTCGTGCTGTCATATTTGTAATACTCCTGCCTCTGATACAGCAAATTTAACATAACAAGATTAAAACAGGCCTTGTACTTTTCCGGTGTTTACATCTACATCGATTCGGCGGAAAGCCGGATTAGAAGCGGTACCCGGCATCAACTTGATTGCACCGGCGACCGGCACGATAAAACCTGCTCCTTTATAAACCAGAATGTCACTAATGGGAAGCTCCCAATCGGTAGGCCTTCCTTTTAGGTCCGGGTCATGCGAGAGGCTAAGATGCGTTTTGACCATGCAGGTCCCCAAAGTCCTGGCTGCAGGATCGTCCTCCAGAGCCTTGACTTTTTTCAAGGCCTTGTCCGTATAACTAACGCCATTCGCCCCATACACTTGCCTGGCAATTAATTCAATACGTTTTCTAAGCGGTGTATCCAGATCATACAGGAACTGGAAATTATTCTTTGCGTTACAGGCATCAATTACCGCCTCAGCCAGTTCGATTGCTCCTTCCCCGCCTCTGAGCCAATGCTTCGAGACAGCGGCATGAGCGCCATACTGTTCAGATATTTTTCGTACAAGCTCGGTTTCCGTATCTGTATCGGTTTCAAAATGATTTATGCAAACCACCGGCTGGACTCCGCTTCTTTTCACAGTTTCTATATGAGCGATAAGGTTCTCACACCCATTTTCGAGAAGTTCGAGATTTTCCGTAATATATTCTTCACTCAAGGGTATACCGGGCTTGACGACGGGCCCACCGCCGTGCATTTTAAGCGCGCGAATAGTAGCAACGATAACAACCGCGTCCGGCACAAGACCCGATATACGACATTTTAAATTCCAGAACTTTTCAAAACCGATGTCAGCACCGAAACCGCTTTCGGTTACATGATAGTCACCAAGTTTCGTACCTAACATGTCCGCGATAATGGAGCTCTGCCCGATAGCGATATTCGCAAATGGGCCTGCATGAACAAACACCGGCTGGCCCTCGATGGTCTGTAACAAATTCGGGTGTACCACATCGACCAGCCATGCAGTCATGGCACCATCAACTTCAAGGTCGGCGGTGGTGACTTCATTGCCTTTCTTGTCGTAGGCAACAACAATTTTTGCTATACGATCGCGTAAATCCTCCAGATTCTTGGCAACCGACAATATGGCCATGACCTCGCTTGAAGCGGTCATTTGAAAGCCTGAGTCCATCTCGTAGCCATCCATTTTGCCGCCCTGGCCTATCCTGATGTTTCTAAGCGCCTGAGCGCAGAAATCCATTGCCCACTTCATTTGGACACGTTCGGGATCGATATCTATCCGTGTGAGTTCACTTTTCGCCAGCCTTGCGTCATCATAGTTTCTTTCATGTTGCATTCGTGAAGTCAACGCGACCATCGCAAGGTTGTGGGCATTCGTGATAAAGTCGATATCGCCGGTGAGTCGGATGGAAAGCGGCGTCAGAGGAATACACTGTGCCAGACCTCCACCGGCGGCAGAGCCTTTGATATTAAAAGTCGGTCCGCTGCTCGGTTGGCGAATCGCACCGATAGGGCGCTTTTTTAGTCTGCCCAGACCTTCAATCAGACCGATAGTAGTCGTTGTTTTCCCTTCGCCTAATGGCGTCGGCGTGATGGCAGTAACATTAATATATTTCGCCGTCGGGCCATCCGAAAGACGCGATAGAACTTCTTTATTATCAACCTTGGCCAGATTCCGGCCCATCGGTAACAATTCTCCATCCTCCAGGCCCAGTTCTTCGCCTAATTGAGTAATAGGTTTCATCAATTCCTCGGCAGCTTCTGCAATCTGCCAGTCTTTCATTTTTCTTGGGTCGAGATTCATTGTTCACTTTTTCGCTTCTGGTTCAAAGTTACGATCCAAATCTGCGATTTATCCTCCAAAATAAAACTTAATCTGTTCCTGAGCACATCTTCAGTAGGCAGTCCTAAAATTATATTTATTCATCAGGCCTTGGTCGAGGATGTCGACAATCGCCCTGTAGAAGCGATTATATGTAGCCAACTCCAAGACCAAGTTGAGCCGTCGAAAACGGCCGTATAATAGGGGATATAACAAAAGGTTTCAACCTCATTTCGTGCATAACATTTCCCATTTTGCGCTTGTTACCGGCTAAAATCACCCTGATTCGGATTCGTATATTACACCTGATTTGTCCATTTAAGGTGTTTTTAAGCTTACCTCCCACTATCACAGCAGCATTACATTATATTGTAGCGGCCGGACAAAAAGCCTCTGTTAGCAATAAATCATCCCTATCTCAAAAGAATAAAGTCATGCTGCAAACGGTAAACAAGGAAATAAATACCAATAGAAAAGCACTTTAAACAAATAAGGTTGAGGAAAATGGAGCCAATGGGATTCGAACCCACGACCTCTTGCATGCCATGCAAGCGCTCTCCCATCTGAGCTATGGCCCCGAACGAAAACCATGTTAAACAGCACAGCTGACATTGTCAAGCAACTTTTAACCTTTAATCCATCCTGCCATTTAGCCGATTATGCCGCGCAATCCCGGATTGCCTCTTTTCTGCCGCCGTATTATAATGCTCTGCAGGAACCTTTGATATAAACCGGCGTATTAAAGTGTATTGAAAGGGTAGAGTGCAGGCGTTTTGATTAAGAGACAAAGAATATTAATAACAGGGCAGGTTCAGGGCGTTGGTTTTCGTCCAGCCGTGCATAGGATAGCGACCGCGTTACAGCTTTCCGGCATTGTCTATAACAACACAAATGGCGTTACTGTCGAATTGCAGGGCAAGGAGCAAAAAATTGTTAAATTCCTTACCCGCCTGCAATCCGATACCGACAAACCGCCTCTGGCCCGGATAAAAACCTGTAATGTTCACGATATACCGCTCGTGGAGGACGAAGATGGATTTCATATCCGAAAAAGTGATTCGCAGGGCACACCGCTTTCGCAGGTGACTGCTGATACTGCCACCTGCCGAGACTGCCTTGCGGAAATGTCGGACAAGAACGACTTACGCCACGGCTATCCTTTTATTAACTGTACAAACTGTGGACCGAGGTATTCGATAATCAAAAACATTCCCTACGACAGACCGAACACAACAATGTCGGTATTCAAAATGTGCGACAAATGTGCCGCTCAATACACCGATGTCACTGACCGTCGTTTTCACGCCCAGCCTGTCGCATGCCCGGCTTGCGGGCCGAAAATCCGACTGACAGACAGCAATGGCAAAACAATACAAACACAAACCGAAAAAGTATTATCCGAAGCCGCCCGCCTGCTGTTAGCAGGAAAAATCGTCGCAATAAAAGGAATCGGCGGATTCCATTTAGCTATTGACGCCCTTAATAACAAGGCGGTGGAACGATTGCGGGAACGAAAGAAGCGTGACCACAAGCCTTTTGCCATGATGACTGATTCAATCGAAAAAATAAAACGATATGCAATCGTTGACGAGTTGTCGGAGCAACTCCTAAAAAGTCCCCAAAGCCCGATTGTTCTTTTGCCCAAAAGAAAAAACAATCCGATAGCACCATCGGTGGCCGAGGGAGTAAGCACTTTCGGCTTTATGTTGTGCTATGCACCGCTGCATTATCTGCTATTCGAATACGATATAGAAGTTCTGGTGGCCACCAGCGGTAATACTTCCGATGAGCCATTAATTTGCAGGAACGAAACGGCACTGGAACGATTAGGAGACATCGCCGATACCTTTTTAATGCATGACAGGCAAATTTTCAGGCAGGTCGATGATTCAATTGTGCATTTCGTAGAGCGAGAACCGGTTTTGCTAAGGCGGGCAAGAGGATATGTTCCCACGCCGATTATTATCGAAAAATCATGCACGGAGGATATCTTCGCCGCGGGGGCGGATTTGAAAAATACCTTCTGTTTTACAAAGAATAACCAGCTTATCTGCAGTGAACACATCGGCGACCTCGAAGATGTTGAGGTCTATCATCACTACATCGGCTCGGTCGAACATTTGGCGAAACTATTCGAAGTCGAGCCGAAAATCGTTGCCTGCGACCTCCATCCAGGCTATTTTTCCACGCAAAATGCCAATTCAATGACTTCTCAAAAAATTATTCACATCCAACACCACTGGGCCCATGTCGCATCCGTCTTAGCGGAACACGGCATCAGCGGCCCAGTCATCGGGCTTGTGTGCGACGGCACCGGTTACGGCTCAGACGGAGTCATTTGGGGTTGCGAGTGCCTTATTGCATCGCTGGAGAAATTCGAGCGATTCGGCCATTTGGATTATTATCAATTGGCAGGTGCGGATAAGGCAAGCAAAGAAGCTGTAAGACCTGCTTTGTCATTATTGAAAAAAGCATACGGCGTGAATTTTTCTCTATCGGAATTTGACTGGCTGCTGAATCGTATCGAGCCTGACAATGATAAACTGCAAATCATATCAGAA
>Ga0307422_1001468_pt1 | contig 12247 bp, 8 predicted proteins | sample SalMarWE160290MG_FD_202153 | JGI IMG/M metagenome (GOLD analysis project Ga0307422, IMG submission 202153) | Salt marsh sediment microbial communities from the Plum Island Ecosystem LTER, Massachusetts, United States - WE1602-90 | ecosystem: Environmental > Aquatic > Marine > Intertidal zone >...
CATTTATTATTTTATCATCATTTCTGTCCTTCTGTTCCTGGCTCTTCCTTCTTCAGTATCGTTTGAAGCTACAGGCTGCGAATAGCCAAAGCCTTTATGAGATATTCGCTGTACGTTAATCTCATGTTTTGTTAGATACTCAACTACCGAAAGAGCACGGTTTTCAGAAAGTTTCTGATTATAATCCTCTGAACCGACATTATCCGTATGCCCGTGGATCTCGATATTCACTTCCGGATTACTTTGCAGGAAGTTTACCAGTTTATTGAGTTCGGGTTTGGATTCATCTTTTAAAGTATATGAATCGGTTTCATAGAATATGTTTCTCAGAATTATGCTTTTACCGGTTCGTATGGGATGCAGGGGTATATCCTTTAAAAATGGTTCGGACTTTTTATGACTGGTTTTCAAAGCAAAATGATCAGAATAAAAAATGTACTCTTCTTTTGATACATTAAGAAGATAATCACGATTTGCCGGAATACAAATAAGAAATTCACCTGAAACGGGGTCGGAATCAGACCGGGTATTTATTGTTTCTGTTTCAAGATCAATTAGTTCAAAACGAGCACCCAGATTTTTCCTCGTGTCCGCATCGTATACTTTACCTTTCATATAGGACACCTCAATTGGCTGAACTTCTTCATACAATTCAAAACTAAAAATATCCTTGCCCTTTTCTTCATTAATGTCTGATGCATAATATGCTTTCTTTCCGTTAGCAGTGACTACAAGACCAAACTCATCACGATGTGTGTTTATAGGATATCCAAGATTTTGGGGTTTCCCCCAGTTGCCAGATGAATCCCTTGAAGAAATGAAAAGGTCAAATCCCCCCATGCCCATATGATAATCTGATGCAAAATAAAGCGTTTGGTTATCATGATGAATAAAAGGCGACATTTCATCTCCCGGGGTATTTATTGTTCTTCCCAGGTTAACAGGCACCGACCATTTACCGTATAAATCCTGACTGCTCATCCAGATGTCAAGTTTTCCGGATCCGCCGGGACGATCACTGGCAAAATACAGGGTACGTCCATCCGCGGATAATGAAGGCTGTGTTTCTTTGTATTTTGTGTTTACAGGTGCACCAATATTTTCAGGATATGACCAGCGTTCACCCTTTTTTACAGAATAATACAGATCACATCGGCCAACTCCGTCAGAGCGGTTACAGGCCGTATAAACCATTATTCTGCCATCAGCTGAAATGCTCTGTGCACCCTCGTTGTTATCCGAATTCAACGGATAGCCGGCATTTTTCATCTTTGTCCACCCCGAATCGGAGTTTTCGCTTATAAAAAAGTCCTCATTCTTTCCTCCATATACATTGCCTCCTTCAACCAGGCGTGTAATAATCAGTGTTTGTTCATCAGCGCTCAGGCATGGCCAGTAATCATCTTCTTCAGAATTAACATTATCACCCTGATTTATTGGAGAGAACGGAACGGGATTTTCAACCATTCTGATGGCAAATTCACATTTTTCGAGCTCTTTTCTTATTTCTCCAACAACACCCGGATCTTTTTTATCAAGCATCAAATAACGGGAAAAATTATCTTTTGCGTGACGGTATTCACCTTGGCCATACTGAAGCCTGCCCAGTACAAAATACCCGTATGGATAAAAAGTAGAATCAAGTGATAAACCCTTTTCCAACCAGGAAACAGCCTCAGCGGATTGCCGGTCTTCAATAAGAACCTGTGTTAACATAAAGTAAGCATCAAGAAAACCAGGATCAGTGTCTATGGCCTCTTCCAATTTTTCAATGGCAACGGAACAAGACATCATTCTGTAATTATCAATAGCTTCATAGTAAAGCTTTGAGGCCTTTTTTGATGATGTTGACAACTCATCCTGTGCTGAGGCAGAAATAAGAACAGCAGGCAACAACAGTGCTAAAAACAACAATCTTTTTTTCATATATCCCTCCTATCCGGCACGTATACAGCTATAAACGTTTTCTATCAATGATAAATTTCAATTTTCATATTAATAAATCGTGTGAAATTTATTTTCTTTGTCTTGCTGCAAAATTATAAATATTTCTCATGGCTGAGCTAATAAAAAAAAATAGCTTGTTTTTTATACTTTTCACTGTTTTTATTTTGATCATTTCCCCATTCTTAATGATCTTCACAAAATCAGAGATACATTTATTTTTAAACCGGTTTCATTCTTCTTTTCTTGATCTGTTTTTCAAAACCATCACATACCTGGGTGATGGTGCTATTATGATAATAATTGGGATTATACTGGCTTTTTTTTCATTCAGGAAATCATTTTATATAATTGCAACATACCTGGGAACAGGAATGGTAGTGCAAATTTTAAAAAGGCTGGTATTTTCCGATATGCTACGGCCTGTAAAATTCTTCGGTGATAATGCTGACCTGTATCTTGTTGAAGGTGTTAAATTATACTCGAATAACAGTTTTCCGTCAGGTCATGCAACCAGTGCATTCGGCCTATTCGTATGTCTTGTATTAATAACCTCAAGTAAAAGCTGGCAGCTTATTTTTGCAATACTGGCTATTCTTACTGCATATTCGAGAGTATACCTGTCCCAGCATTTTTTAATTGACATATACACGGGGTCAATTATTGGAACATTAGGTGCTTTATTTTTTTACAGATATTTGTATTGTCTGAACAAAAAATGGCCGGATAAATCATTATTCACCATAATTAGATTTCGTCTATAAAAAAGTAGTAAAAAAGTTAACCGTAAATGTGTCTGTTCAGAAGGTTCCATTTGCAAGACTCGCGCGGTCCGAAAACGCGGAGTTTACTATTCGTGAATGAGCAATTTTCGGACAAGCGTAACGCGGCAAATGGGACTTTATGGACATACACTAATTAAACCATGAATGAATAATTACAGGCAGTTATATATTATCCGTATACTGATCATCCTGATTGCCGGATTATTGTTTATTCCCTTTTTGGGTGATGTACACCTTTTTGACTGGGATGAGATCAATTTTGCCGAGTCAGCCAGAGAGATGCTGATTACAGGTGATTACATGACTGTTCAGATCAATTATGAACCATTCTGGGAAAAGCCCCCCCTTTTTATCTGGATGCAAGCCCTGTCCATGCACATATTCGGGATAAATGAATTTGCCGCACGGTTTCCAAATGCCATATGTGGTATAGTAACCCTTCTGGTTTTGTTTAATACTGGTTATCGTTTGTTTAATACCCAATTTGGCTTGATCTGGGTAATAACATTTCTTTGCTCTCTCCTGCCCTTTTTCTACTTTAAATCAGGGATCATTGATCCCTGGTTCAATCTATTTATCTTTCTTGGAATTGTTAATTTTCATAAGGCCCTGAATAATAAAATTACCATAAGCCTGATATTATCCGCATTTTTTCTGGGATTGGCGGTTCTGACCAAGGGACCGGCAGGATTTCTGATATTTGCAATTACTGTGGTAATATACTGGATGCTGAACAGGTTCAGATTACCATTTACTATTTTTCAGGTGTTGCTGTTCCTGTTTGTATTCATAATAATCGGAGGGTTCTGGTTCATATTGCAGATCATAACCGGAAATGCCGGTCTTATAATAGATTTTATAAATTATCAGATACGCTTGATACAAACACAGGATGCTGGTCACGGAGGATTTTTATTTTATCATTTTGTTGTGCTGTTTTTTGGAGTTTTTCCTGCTTCTGTCTTTACAATACATGGTTTTTTCAGATCTGCAAACGATACTGTTGATCATAAACAATTTAAAAAATGGATGATCATCTTATTCTGGACAGTGCTTATTCTGTTTACCATTGTCAGGACAAAGATTATACATTACTCATCCCTGTGTTATTTTCCAATGACTTTTCTGGCTGCTTATTCTATACATAAGATCCTCTCCGGTGAATTCCGGTACAAAGTATGGCATACGGTTCTGTTTTCTGTACAGGCATTCGTATTAACAATTATCGGCGTTGCTATTCCTTTACTGGATCATTATAAACATTTGCTGATTGATAAAGGTTACATAACACATTCATTTACAATAGGTAACCTGCAAGCTTCTGCTGACTGGAAAGGTTATGAGATATTATGGGGTGTATTATTCGCGGCAGGTTTTATTCTTGCTGTGATCCTTATACATAAAAAACGAAGGATCGCGGGTTTTGCGATTTTATTTTCATCATCGCTGTTTTACATTACTTTTGCCGTGCTCATAATTACACCGCGTTTGGAAAAATATATACAAAATGCAGCTATTGAGTTCTTTAAGGACAAAACAGATAGAGATGTATATGTGATGTCAATGTATAAAAGCTATGCACAGTTTTTTTATACGCGGAAGAAGCCGGACACCGATCCGTATCACTTTAGCATTAATAAGCTGACAAAAGGAGAGATTGATAAGCCGGCTTATTTTATAGGACGACTGGACAAAAAGCAGGATATTCTGAATAATTACAGTAAACTGAAAGTATATAATGAAAAATACGGATATGTATTTTTTGTTCGATATCCCGGTGATCAGCCTAATTAGAATCTGTCTATAAATTAGTCAAAATGTTTAAACAGACATGTGTCTGTTCAGAAGGTTACATTTGCAAGGCTCGCGCGGTCCGGAAACGCGGAGTTTACCAGTCGTAAATGAGCAATTTTCGGACAAGCGTAACGCGGCAAATGGGACTTTATGGACAGACACTAATTAACGCACAAATAAATGATAAAGAATAAGACAATAACAATAGTATTACCTGCATATAATGCAGAAAAAACACTTGAGCAAACTTACAGGGAAATCCCTTTTGATATTGTGGATAATGTTATCCTTGTTGATGATCAAAGTCTTGACAAAACCGTAGAACTAGCCAGAAAGCTGAATATACAGCACATCATAACCCATAAAAAAAACAAAGGTTACGGCGGAAATCAAAAATCATGCTACAATAAAGCCCTTGAACTAAATTCAGATATTGTAGTTATGCTGCATCCCGATTACCAGTATACACCAAAACTCATACATTCCATGTGTTATCTTATCGCAAACGGGGTATTCGAAGTGGTACTCGGATCGAGAATTCTGGGAAAGGGTGCACGAAAGGGGGGTATGCCAGCTTATAAATATATTGCTAACCGGTTTCTGACATTAACCCAGAACATACTTATGAACCAGAAACTTTCCGAATACCATACAGGTTATCGCGCATTTTCCGGTAATGTTTTAAGAACAATTAATTTTGAAGTCAATTCCAATGATTTTGTTTTTGATAATCAGATGATCGCGCAGATCTGTTATGCCGGTTTTGATATAGCAGAGATCACATGTCCGACCAAATACTTCAATGATGCCTCATCTATCAATATCCGCAGAAGCATGAAATACGGCCTTGGTGTCTTGCTGGTATCCTTTAAGTTTTTTCTGCAGCGATTAAGAATCGCCCGTTTTAATATATTCAGCAATAATTAATTTTGTTTGATTTACTAACCATCATTGCAGAAATTTATTAATTTTGATCAAAACAATTATCCATGAAAAAGATCATTACTTTAACAATAACTTTTACCTGTCTTTTTGTCTTTGTATTATGTTCTTCCAACAGAAAATCAGGCTCCACGGAGAAACCTGTTAATATTATATTAATGATAGGCGATGGCATGGGGGTTTCCCAGGTATATGCCGGCATGATGGCAAACCATGATAATTTGAATATGGTAGAAATGCCGTGGGTAGGACTAATGAAAACTAATTCGGCCAACAGACTGATCACTGATTCGGGTGCTGCAGGAACAGCTATAGCAACTGGATTTAAAACATTTAACGGTGCTATCTCGGTTGGAATGGATTCCTTACCACGTAAAACAGTGCTTGAATATGCAGAGGACAACGGTATAGCCACGGGGTTGATCTCAACAAGCGCGATAACACATGCTACTCCGGCATCCTTTATCTCTCATCAGGTTTCAAGGAATTCGTATGAAGCAATTGCAGAAGATTTTTTAAAGACGGAAGTAGATGTAATTATAGGTGGGGGAATAGATCATTTCAAAAATCGCACCGATGGTAAAGTTCTTACAGACATTTTAACTGAAAAAAAATACAGGGTATTTTATAACATTGACTCAGTTCCATCATCAATTAAGGAAAACTTTTATGTATTAACTGCTCCTGTCCACAATCCCCGGGTTCCTGAAAGGGGTGATATGCTCCTTAAGGCCACTGACCTGGCATTGCAAAGTCTTGATCGCAGAGATGCAGGATTCTTCCTAATGATCGAAGGATCACAGATTGACTGGGGCGGACATGAGAATAATACAGAATATATTGTAAATGAAATGCTTGATTTTGATAAGGCTGTAGGTAAAGTGCTTGAATATGCCAAAGCTAAAGGAAACACCCTGGTTATTGTAACCGCCGATCATGAGTGCGGTGGCATGGCTATTACCGGGGGAAACATTGAAGAAGGCCGGGTGGAAGCAGGTTATTGTTCAAAAAACCATACACCTGTTTTGGTTCCTGTATTTGCATATGGGCCGGACAGTAAAAATTATTCAGGTGTTTTTGATAACACCGGGCTCTTTCAAAAATTAATCAACAGCCTTGACATCCCTGATGAACGGGATATCATTACCCTCGAAAATTAACCTGATCGTTTTTCATTATACATTATTTTGGCGGACCTAAAACGGTAAACTAATATTAAAAAATATATGCTGAACCGCAGAATCATTGTTACCCGCTCAGAATATTCATTTGTATGGGGTTCCATATATTATACCCCTCCCATGCGTACCAACATAAACCCTCCCGTATTTTTTCGGGTCTCCTGTTACATGTAACAACAATCCCCACTGGTGCAAATCATCGTTAATCCGTATCCAGCTTTCCGCCTTATCATCTGAACGGAAAATTCCGCGTACATCCTTCACCACACCCACAAGATAAAGAGCAGGGAAATTATTTTCCGGCGCTGCTTTTCCAAAACCAAAAGCATGAATTTCCTTAACGTTTTTATATTGTGAAAATTTATCCTCCGGATTTTTCGTATGATAAAGGCCATCAAAAGCAGCCAGCCAAAGATCGCCCTCAAAACCCGGGGTTGCATAAATACGATCCTGCCCTCCTCTTATATCTCCCCGGGAATCCGAATAGGCCGGAACCTCATAAGGCAGTTGCAGTGTTGTTTCTTCAAATATCTCACCCGCATCACGACTAACATATAAACAACCTTCGTACAAATCAACGGCATAAAAAACTGATGGATTAACCTTATCTGCAATCACTCTGATATAATTGGGTATACCGGCAGATCTGCTCCATGTAATTCCCTTATCATGAGTATGATAAACAGGACTTTCTTCAGGAGTCCAAATCCAGGCATTTCCGTTGGCGGAAACTGCGATATGACCCAATTTACTGCCATTTTCAGGTGACGATGCGGCAGGTTGCCAGGTAACACCTCCATCCAGTGAATACCCAATATTACTTTGCACATCAAAACCGGACGCAATACCCACACGCACAATAACATCCGGATTCTGTGCAGCACATGCGACACCGTTTGTATTCATAAAATGCGGATTCACAAAATTACCTTCCGGAACAGGCTTGTCAAGGTCCTTGTGAACAAAGCCACCATAGTCACCAATGGCAGATATTAGCTGAGCACCCTGAGGAGGACTTAATAATTCCAGTGCAACTGCCTGTTCGATCCCGGTGCTCATCACGTGCCACAATGTTGCATCCCCTTCATCCATATTGGTTAGGTTAAAAGTCTCATAACCCCCGTAACCTGTAGTAAACATTGCATGATCAGGATCATTGGGGTCGATTTCTATATCAAACATCCAGTGTATGGGAGTACGTGCAACATACGGCGCAAGTGTAAAATCAAATTTACCTCCATTACTAAAAACAGCTTTCCATGACTTTCCACCATCTACAGAGCGAAAGATATCATCACCGCCAATCATTCCGGGACGATGAAAGGTACTTGTCATAACTATATCGGGATCAGTTGCATCAACCGCGACAGCAGCATAGCCAAATTCAAGCCCGTTTTCCGGATCAGGCTTTTCCGGCGTTATTTCCTTCCATTCACCTGTCTGTGTATTCAGTTTCCATACCCCCCCGTTCTTCATGTGCCACGGGCCGGGATTTGTTCCGTAAGAAATATATAGTATACCATCACCCGCCAATACTCCGTGATTAGGCCTGTAAGTAACAGGTTGTCCGGGAACAGCATGCCATGTCAGCCCGGCATCTTTACTCCGGAAAATGTTATTCCTGCCCATAAGCGAAACGCCGGCATATATTACAGAACTAGCCCCTTCTGCAAGTTCACTCTCCTGGTCAAATATCACGAACACTATCCCGCTCCCTTTTTTCTGCCTGTACCACATCTGCAGATCATTTTTATTTATCAGACTATCCGGAAAATTTTCATCAATATCAGGAAAACTTTTTACCTGTTGCCATGATTTACCCCGGTCAGAACTCTTCCATAATCCGTCATGCCTCGTACCCAGATATAAAATATTATCGTTATTCGGATCAACCGCCATTCGTTCACCGTTACCCCGCCCATTTTCATTACCACCCATTTTGAAAGGCATATCTGTCCTCTGAAAGGTTTCTCCCCTGTTATCCGACCTGAGAACAGCGCCATTTGGTGTTTCCGGAGAAGTATAAGTACCACAGGCCAGATAAACCCGGTCAGGGTCTGAAGGATCGAGAGCCATACTCTCTACCCCCATCAGATTATGATCTTCATAAGATAACCAGTCCAACAATGGTTCCCATACCTTATCCGAATCATTCCAGCGATAAGCCCCTCCCATATCTGTTCGACAATATTTTACTCCTGGTGTTGTCGGATGAAAAATGATCCCGTCAACAAATCCCCCTCCTGCAATATGCACATTTCTCCATGTATAAGCCTCATTTTCTATTACCGTCCTCTCTGAAGTACAATTAGAAATTAAAGAAATAATTAAGAAAAAAATACAAACAATAAATAATATCCCGGATACCTTCAATTTGGACGTTAATAGCATGCTGATCTGTATATTTTGCGTATAAATAATGTCTATTCAGAAAATTCCGTTTGCAAGGCTTACGCGGTCCGGTAATGCGGAATTTACTAGTCGTAAATTAGCAATTTTCGGACAAGCGTAACTCAGCAAAGGGGACTTTATGCACAGACACTAAATAGTGTTTGTCAATAAACTCATAGTGTTTGTTCAGAATGTTCGGGATCAAGGCGCGTGAACATTTTAAACCGCGGAATACTAAAGTATTTGAGGATTTAAAATGTGAGCAGCAACGCGAATATCGGACATTATGGACAGATACTAAATAATTTTCAAAGTGCTATATTAATATTTTTCCGAACTTTAGAACATACTCAAATGTTAGCGAAACATAGTGTTTATGATAACTGTTACAAATTTAATCTATTAGCATCGTCATCCCGCGTATTATTTAAACTCTTTAATTACTTTTGACTTTTTTATTTCAACAGTTAGCATAATATGAAACGAACCGGTGAAATGCCCTTATTGCATGATGCAAACTTGTACCTTATTTTTCTGATCACCCTGTTTGCTGTTCTGGGAGTTTCAAGCATAACGCCGGCTTTCCCCGCCATTGTTTCCTATTTCGGAATATCCAGAAAAGAAATTGGATTGCTTATAACTGCTTTTACATTACCCGGAATATTTCTTACTCCTGTTATGGGAGTACTTGCTGACCGCGCGGGAAGAAAAAATATACTAATACCTTCCTTAATATTATTTGGTATTGGCGGGTTTGCCTGCACCTTTGCCCGTAGTTTCAGTTTGCTAATCATCCTTCGGTTTATTCAGGGCATTGGTGCTGCTTCCCTGGGTTCAATAAATGTGACCCTTATCGGTGATCTTTATGAAGGCAGGCGGCGAACGACTGCAATGGGGTTTAATGCCAGCATATTAAGTGTTGGTACTGCCTCCTATCCAGCAATTGGAGGTGCCCTTGCTATGTTTGGCTGGCATTTCCCGTTTATATTGCCCATACTTGCCATACCGCTGGGAATAGTGATAATTTTCAGGCTTAAAAATCCGGAACCTCAAAACAATCACAAACTGCGAGACTATTTGCTTAATACATGGCAAAATATTAATAAGAAGAGTGTATGGGGTTTATTCATTATCAACATACTTATCTTCGTTATTCTTTACGGGGCTATACTTACTTATTTTCCGCTGCTTCTCGAAGACAGGTTTAATACAAATGCACTTGTGATAGGACTTACCATGTCATCCATGTCGGTATCAACCGCCCTGACTTCATCCTTATCAGGCTGGCTGAGAAGTAAGTTTGCCGGTAAAAGTATCCTAAAAATCGGATTTAGTTTGTATTTAATAGGACTTGTATTATTACCGGCAGGCAATAACTGGATTTTTATGCTCCTTGCTGTTGTAATATTTGGCATTGGCCAGGGAATGAACATGCCCCTTATTCAGACTATGCTGGTAAGTTATGCTCCGCTTCAGGAAAGGGCAGCGTTTATGTCAATAAATAGCATGGTATTACGTTTGGGGCAAACTATAGGGCCTTTAATAATGGCATTGCTTTACACTATAGGTGGTTTTACCGCTGCTTTCTTTTCTGCGGCTGGTATTGCACTGGTTATGATCGCTATTCTGATAATAATGGTAAAATAACTAGGGCCTGCTAAAAAACACGAAATATATTAATAGTCAGCATAATATAGCAACCATATATTTGTTAAGTGCAAGGGTTTTAAATCATATTAATAAAATCCTTTGTATTTATTAAGGTTAATATTCCGTTAGTCTGTAGCAGATCATCATTTTTGTTCAGTACAATTTTTTAAAAATTTATTATAATTTTTTGGTTTTTAATCCGGATCAAATAATAAAACAATATTTTTGCAGTATACCTTATGGGTGAAATGTTATCTTCTACGCATGAATATTCTTGTGAACTATAAAACAGTATTTGTTTATTTTATTTTTCTGATTTGTTTTTCACCGGCATTTTCTCAAACCGAAACTGTGGAAATTACCCGGTCAGAGGAAAAAGTGCTTATAGATGGTAAAATGTACTATATACATACCGTTAAACCCGGTCAGACTATCTATTCGATAAGTCGTGCCTATGGAGTCACCGAACAGGATATCGCATTGGCAAATCCTTCCATCCTTCTGGAAGTAATAAAACCGGATCAGGCATTGAAGATTCCTGTCATTTCAAATGCCCCCGAACTGCCTGAAAATTATTTCGGACTGAGCAAAAAAGATTTCATCTACCATAAGATCAGGCAAGGCCAAACAATATATTTTCTGTCAAAAAAATATAATATATCAAAAGAGATACTCTACGAATATAATCCGGAAGCCAGGTCAGGCCTGCAAATAGATCAGGTTATCAAGATCCCGAAAAAACATGTGATCTTAAAAAAACACGGTGATGAAATTGAAGAAAGTAACAAATTCTTTTACTATGAAATAAAGCCAAAAGATACCTTATATTCATTATCAAGAAAATACGGAGTGACAGTTGCCGATATCATTTCGCTGAACGAGGAATTAAGATGGGGACCCAGGGCCGGTCAGCTGATAAGGATACCCAAACCTGATTATTTCAAAGAAATGGTTTACAGGGATTCACTGTTGGCAGATACAATAAAAAGTATTCAGTATACCTCCCTGGAGTGTGACTCCATTAGTTACCTCCATAAAGGGGGAAAAATGCAGGTTGCCCTTTTATTACCATTCTTCAGCGATTATATTGAAGTTTACCCGTCGTCAGAAAGAAGTGGATCTTCAGATGATGATGCCGGTCAGGAAATTATTCCTGAATTAAAACAGGATGCCAGTCGGGGGAGCCGGTTTATTGAATATTATGAAGGTATGCTTCTTGCAGTTGATTCACTTAAAAAAACAGGTCTGGATATTTCATTATATGTTTTTGATACAAAAGGAGATACTAACCAAATGAAGAGCATCCTTACCCGTCTTGAATTCATTGAACCGGATCTGATCATAGGTCCTGTAAATCACGAAAACATTGATCTGACAGCAAGTTTTGCTCATCAACATAATATTAACCTGGTATCGCCACTCTCTGCATATAATAATATTCTGCATAATAATCCGCGGATATTTCAGATCATTCCCTCCCTGGAAGCCGAACTGTTTTATTATGCCGGGTATATATCGGAATTTCATAATAATAATATTGTACTCATACATAACGAAGAC
>Ga0307422_1001469_pt1 | contig 12245 bp, 9 predicted proteins | sample SalMarWE160290MG_FD_202153 | JGI IMG/M metagenome (GOLD analysis project Ga0307422, IMG submission 202153) | Salt marsh sediment microbial communities from the Plum Island Ecosystem LTER, Massachusetts, United States - WE1602-90 | ecosystem: Environmental > Aquatic > Marine > Intertidal zone >...
CTAGTTCTTTCTCTATTTCCACATCCATTTGTGTTGAAACATCCCATTCAGGATAACTGTTTGTATATTCTACCTTAAGAGTACCGGCATAACTATGATCAAGCCAGTTTTCAGGTGCCATATCCGGGGGATCATTTTCCTTTTTTTCGCATCCTGATAATAGGAAACACGCGGTTAGCAATAATAATAAACCGGTGATCTGTTTTTGTAATGATTTATATTTCATGATTTGATCTTTTGAATTACATTTTGACAAATTCACCCCGTCGGTTACTTGCCTTACCTTCAGGAGTATTATTTGAAGCAATGGGAACGGATTCCCCGAAGCCTTTTGAAACAAGCCTGTCTTTTGAAATACCCATTAATACCAGTCTGTTCATCACTGATTCAGCCCGTTCTTCTGACAATTCCTGATTGAAATCATCATTGCCGTCACTATCCGTGTGTCCTTCAACGCTAAAACTCAGATCAGGATGGTCATTCAATAATTTGTAAATTTCGTTAATTATCCCCATCGATTCGGGCTTTATTGTTGATTTTCCTACATCAAAGCGAATGCCGTTCGACACGATCTTACCATCCTGTAAAACACGGTCATAATATTTCACTCCCCCTTCAGCCAGCCTGAAGTTTCTGATATAGAATTTGTATTTATCACTGGCATGATAAACTTCAAGCGATACACCAGTAGGATCAAACCCAAGATGAGGAATATTAATAAGCCTGGTTTCATCAATATAAGCTTTCATTTTACCATTTGTATAAGCAATGGCAATATGTGCCCATCTGTTATTTATGGCCCTACCATCAGGTATGCTGCTTTTGGCAGGACGGAGTTCCATTTCTTTTGAATGAATATTCAGGTAGTTATGCCCGGAGGGAGAATTCTGGTTTTTCCTGTCGTAAAAAAAAATCCTGAAATAATTATTTGGAAGGTAAAGATCAAATTCAATGGTAAAAATATCAGGGAGATAATCGACATCTGTATTCTTCATATAGGGAGTAATCATTGGTTGGCCATCCCTGAACATTATCACATTTTCTCCTCCAAACACTGCATTCTCGATCGTTCCGCGCACAAGATCCCATCTTGAAGGAAATTCACCGTTCTCTTCTCCAATCAGGTTATCTTCAAAAATAATCTTATCTCCCGGAACAAAATCATATTTGCTCCACAATAACTCCGGCTCACCTGTTGCAGTTTCGGATTGCCCGTCCTTCTGATCTGTTTTTGGGTTTTCATTTGATTCATTATTGTGATACTCTTTTCCGGTGTTTTCGTTTTCCTTGTTATCCTTTTTGAATATATTGACAATTCCTTCTTCTGTCTTGTCCAAACCTTTATCAATCGCCTGGTCGGTTCTGCGGTTTGCCCGTTGGTTTGTTTTTTTCTTTATCTTGTCTTTTAGATTGACCTGACCGTAGTTATTCATTACTATTGTGAAACACAGTAATGCTAATGCTATTATTTTCTTCATGATATTTAAAGTTAATAGTTTAACATTTTTATAATAAATAGTAAGATCAGGATTTCCTGATCTCAAGTACATCAATACAATAATCTGTGCCTGCATCACGGAGTCTTGTCCTGAAACAGTTTTTTCTCCCCGATATAAGAATCGGATTTTGTTTTGAGGGATACGCTAAGGGTTCTCCTGCAACAACAAGATTATCTGAAAATTGAATTTCAATTGTTTCTGTATTAATAATTCTTATTAGTCTAAAATATTTGGGATCTCCTCTACCTCCGAATTCTTCTCCCGCAGATATTTCAATTATTAAAGTATCGGTAGCTGAATAATTCCAGGAATTTCCAGACCAGCTTATTCTGACAACTCTAAGCTTTACACACTCCGGATGAGTTGATGTATTACCTGCATGTAAAGGTAAAAGATAAAGGATAATTCCGGCAGCGATCGTTCTGCTAATTATTTTCAGAGTGTAATAAGCACTTATACAATAATATTTACCAATATTTATGAACATGCCAATTATAAAATCACATGACCAGTATGGACAGAAATTTAGAGTTTGTCCATAAACTCATAGTGTTTGTTCAGAATGTTCGAGATCAAGGCGCGTGATCATTTAAACCCGCGGTATACTAAAGTATTCGAGGATTTAAAAAGTTTTCACAACGTGTTTAAATTTTAAAGGTGTTCAAGAGCTCACTTCGTTCGGTTGAGCAGCAACGCGGATATCGGACATTATGAACAGACACATATCAGTATGAATTTATAATAAGTTATCGCTTATATACTTATTGAATGAGTATTCGCGGAAAGCATGTGAGAATTCACTGTTTCTGAATTAGAATATGAATGTTTCAATAAACAGAAGGATCTGCTAATACAGGAGGAAGATCTTATTTATTTGATTTGCCGAAAGACATAGAACCAAGTTTTTTTAATATTTCCTGTTTTCTGTTCAGGGCAATGGGGATATTTGAATTATCTTTCATCTGCAGATACCCGCCCTCGGATTTTATGTATTTATCAAGAAAAGCCGTGTTAATTAAATGTGACTGATGAACACGTAAAAATCCCGAGTGCTGTAATAAGTCAGCAAATTCTTTAATTGTTTTGGACACCAGTATTTTTCTGTTGCCGGTGAGGTAAAAGAAAGTATAATTACTGTCGGCTTCACACCGGATGATCTCATCAATATTAACAAAATGCAAGCATTCAGATGTGTGCAAAACCAGATGCTTCGGCACTTTTTCCCCTTTAATATTATTGATCAGGTTGTTGATCTTAAGTTGTTCTTCCTCCTCGTTTATTATCTTCCTTGCCTTATTGACAGCTTCATATAATTCTTCTGCATCAACTGGTTTTAGAATATAATCAAGAGCGCTGACCTTAATGGCTTGCACAGCATACTCTTCATATGCAGTAATAAATATGATCCTGAAGTCGATTGTTTGTATTTTCTTCAGCAAATCAAAACCTGTACCATCGGGCAAATTAATATCCAGGAACACTAAATCAGGCTTATGTTCATTAATTGAATGATATCCTTCTTTAATATCACCTGCAGTTGCAACTATTTCAATATCAGTAAATCCAGTTGTTATTAAATTACTGATAATATTTAAGACCCTGTTGTCATCATCTATAATAATTACCTTCATAGCTTGCATTTTCCTTTTATAAAAATACAAAAATGACAGCTGTTAAGGCAATTTATAATCAAATATTGTCTTGCCGGTAAGGTATTAAAAAAATAATCTTTGTTCCTGTTGCATCTGAAATGTTTTCAAGATCCACAATTTTGAAACGGGTTTTTCTGTTAGCTGATTCTTGAAGGTATTTAATTCTCTCGAATGTCAGGGGAGTAGTAAGGGAATGCTTTTTATAAGCAGTTTGTGTATTAATCGCGGAAGAATTTTTTCGGCCTATGCCGTTGTCTTCGATCTCAAGCCTGATTAGCCCGCTATTAAGTTTATATCGAATGAATATTGAACCCTTATCTTTTTTCGGCAGCAGGCCGTGTTCAATAGCGTTTTCAATAAATGGTTGTGCCAGCATTGGTGGGATTGAAACGGTTTCGGTATCGATATTTTCATCTATATAGAAATGGTAACTAAAATCAGTTTCAAAACGCATTTTTTGTATGTCCATATAATTTTTCAATACATTAATTTCCTGTTCCAGTATAACATAATCCTCCTTTGAAGTCTCGAGAATGGAACGGACAAGGGAGGCAAATTTTGTAAGAAATGCATTTGCTTCAAGCTTCTTATTATTTAATATATAATCCTGTATGGCGCACAGGGAATTAAAGATGAAGTGAGGATTCATCTGTACCCTTAGAAGTTTTTGTTCAAGATCGATGGTCTTAAATTTCAGCGCGAGATTTTTTTGCCTGATAATCAATACAGCTGACAGGATGATAAATATAATAAACACGATCGCCATAAGTAAATATATTCTTTGCTGTTTCATAGCAGCCAAATGTGCAAGCTTCTCCTGTTTCTGAATATATTGGTTTTTACGCTGCTTTTTGTCAAATTCATACTGCATTTCAAGCTGTGCAATTTTTCTGATATTTTCATCCTGCTTTATGCTGTCCTGTAATTGCTTGTAGTGCAACAGGTAGTTATATGCTTTCTTAAAATTACCAATTCGTTTGTATTCCTGACTTAGAATTTTTGATGCCTCGGCAAGGATATCAGGTATCTTTAAACGGCTGGCTAATTTGTATCCCTTTAATAAATTTTTCATTGCTGAAATATCATCATTAATTGCCAGTTGTATCTTTCCCTGTAAGACATAGTTGCCTGCAAGATTGGATCTGGCATTAATACTGTCTGCTAAAAAAATACTTTTGTTTACATAATATAGGGCAGAATCGTATGCAGCTTTGAGAAAAAAAGTGTTTGCAAGATTATGATAAGACTCTGTAATACCTGGAGGATAAGTCATCGATTTATTAAGGTTCAGGCCTTTCCGGTAATAGGTAAGAGCTGTATCGTGTTTATTTACAGAAAGGTAAACGGATCCTATATTATTATAAGTGCGGCTTTCTTCCCAGGTATTTTTCGATCTTATTGATACGGGCAATTTCTTTTTATAAAATTCGAGAGCTTTCGAATAGTCATTCAGATAATAATACATAAGTCCGATATTCCCGTATGCAATAGAAATGCCGCTTGAATCCCCTTTGGATTCCCATAGGGTTAAAGCAGTATAGTATGCGTCAATGGCATGTTTAAAAAGATACTGGTCTTTATAAATATTTCCCAGACTGTTACTGCCATCTGCAATAAGTGCTGTATCCTTCATTTCTTCTGCTGTAAGAATAGCATTAATAATATTATCGTATGCAGGTCCGTAATTTTTAAGTTTCTGATGGATATATGCCAGTGAATTATAGGCGTTGTATATACCTCTTTTATCATCAACTTTTCTGAAAAGCCCAAGGCAATCATTTAAATATTTCTCAGATTCGTAAAGATTTCCTTTGAAACTTTGAACATAAGCCATTCCGAAAGAAACCATTCCCTTCCCGAAAATATCTTTTATAGATGAAAAAACTGAATCTGCTTTCCGAAAAAAAAATGATGCACTATCATTCTTACTGTAGTTTATCAAATGTGTAAATCCCATTGTTAGAAACGCGTTTCCAATACCTTTCTTATAACCGGTTTGTTTGGATAAGGCATATGCCTTGCAGGAAAGATAAAAAGCACTGTCCGGATAGGTTCTCCGGAGTTGATATGCATGTGAATTTAAATGATTGATATGGGATGTATCTGAATTATCAGCCTGGATTGTTTTGTTGTAAATATTGTTTTCCTGAACAGGATCAACCCCGGGTTGATCTATACAACCCGAAACAGAAAAGAAAATTACCACGTAAAACAATAAATGGTTGGTTGGCAGCATCATAACACGGGAGATGAATTATAATCCGCATGATTAATACAGGGCAATTTAATAATTATAAAAGACAAGTTGTCAATAAGAAATCTGAAATTGATAAATTACAAATTTGGAATTGACCCTTTTTATAGTAAACTGCCAGATCACTCTGTTTCCTCAACCGGTTCCCCGTTATTATAGGTTCCTTCCTGACTTGTTCCGTCTTTCCAGATATATGTTCCTTTTCCGTGAAACTGATTATTTTTGAAATATCCTTTGTACTTATCACCATTTGCATAAAAGTAAATACCATAGCCTTCGCGTATTCCGTTTTTCCAGGCACCGGTATACTTGTCACCGCTTGACCAGATATAGGTTCCCTGTCCCTCAAACTGATCATCAACCCACATACCGTCATAGGTTTCTCCTTCAGGACTGGTCAGTATTCCACGTCCCTCACGCACGCTGTCGATGAACTGACCTGTATAGGTATATCCGTTTGTATACAAATAAGTACCTTTACCGTTATGACAATTTCCCTCAATACAGCCTGTTTCCTGGGCTGACAAAAAACCTGTCATTGAGATGGCCGCTAAAAATACTATAAGTGTTTTCATACTGTATGGGATCAAAATATTAAATGTTTAACTTCCTTCCCAGCCTGCAATTCTGGCCAGTATCCACCACATGGCATAAGCTTTCCTGTTAGCGGTAATATATTGTGAATTGTGGGAACCATATTCTGCATTTCCCCCGGGAGATGATTTACTTTCGAAAAAATCTGTCCCCTGAACATGACTGTTCTGCCAGTCCCTGTAAAAATTACCTCCATAAGCAGCCGAATTACCATCATCACCGGCATCTTCCCAGTAATTATCATTCATGCAGCGCGTGTCAATACTGTAATAATCAAGACAAAACTGTTTGTTTTGTTTACAGAATTCCGTGATCACTCCAGCCTGATTTTTTGGTTTGCCTTCGCCAACATTATTATTGGTTTCCGCATGTCCGGTCATGAAAATAAATGTAACCGGTGTTTCACGCTGATCCGGGCCTTTACCAATTTTTGAACCACCCTGACCATATTCATTGATCAGGGTTTGCATTCCCGGAATATAATTACCGGACACATTGTGCCCTGTTATGCTGCACCAGGACCACATAACTACGTTAATCGCCGCGTTTTCCGGATCATCCAGGTAATTACGCGTGGCCTGAATAAAGGCAGTTTCATTCCGGCTCAGGTCAGAAGCATCATCACCGTCTGCTGCATATGATGATATGGCATAATCATGAAAATCAAGCTTATTGCTTGTTGAATTGTTATTTGTTATACCAAATAACAGATCATCTCCTTCTTTATAGTCCTGAAGTCCGAATAATCCGCGTGATACATGTGTGCCATGTGAAGTATGCTGATAGGCTATATGCAGTGTTGTTCTTGCCTTGTTGATATATTCCACTGGTATATTACGTAAAACGCTTTCTTTTGCTGTTTCGTGTCCTGCAATATAATCATTAGCGGCAGGGATTGACTGTTCCGTTGACCCGGAGTTGTCTTTTTCACAACTTGCAGCTAATATTATTAGCAATGCAGTATGAAAGAATAATCTGGTATTAAACATGACTAAAAATGATTTAATTAGTGTCTGTCCATAATGTCCAATATCCGCGTTGCTGCCAAAATTTTAAATCCTCGAATACCTTAGTATACCGCGGTTTAAAATTTTTGAGCACCTTGATCTTGAACATTCTGAACAAACACATGGCCAATTAGACATTTTGACGACTTTATTGATAGACTCTAATTATTTATTAAGTTTTGTTTTTAATTTTTTGATTTCTTTTTCTCTGCTTTTTATTGTGTTTTGAAGATCAACAACTTCTTTTTCTTTATCCATTAGTTTCTTTTCGATCTCTTTAACATTAGTGATATTTTTTGAGATTCCGAAAGTTCCTATAATATTACCATCCTGATCCCTGAGCGGCATTTTGGATGTGCTAACCCATTTTTCCCTGCCATCGGTGAACGTTTCCTTTTCCAGTTTATCAATAAGGGGCTTGCCTGATCGGATTATACGCATTTCATCATTGAATGCCGGTTTGGCATGTTCCTCATCAAAAAAATCAAAGTCAGTCTTACCATATAATTCTTCTACATTTTTTACCTTGAACATTTCGGCCATTGAATAACTGGCCTTGATAAACCTGCTGTCAATATCTTTAAAATAGATACTTTCTTTTGCATTTTTTAACAAGGTATCCATGAGTGCCTGTTCTTTTGCCAGTTCTTCCTGCTGCCTCTGAAGTTCCTCCTGGGTGGCTTTCATTTCTTCAATGTTAACTTTCATCATTTCTTCCTGTGCCTTCATTTCTTCCGATTGTTCAAGGGCATCCAGCTCGGCTTTTTTGAGTTTGGTAATATCTTTTGTTATTCCGAAAAGACCAATTACTTTACCTTCCTTATTGATCAATGGCAGTTTCGTAGTTGATACCCATTGTTCAACTCCATTTTTCATTATTTCATGTTGTATATCATCGATAAATCCTTTCCGGTCTTTCATGATCTTCTGCTCATCATTATAATATTTTTGGGCAATATCTTTAGGTTGAAAGTCAAAATCAGATTTACCGATCATGTCATCTAATTTATCAACCGGGAATAATTTTAACATTGACTGACTGATCCTGACAAATTTGCAATCAGTGTCTTTGAAATATATATAATCCGGCAGATAATTCATCATAGCGTCCATAAGGGCTTTCTCCTTCTCCAGTTCCACTTTTTGACGTTGCAGCTCATCATGGGTAGCCTGCATTTCTTCAAGGTTCTGACGTAATTCCTCCTCTGCAGATCTGAGCTCTTCCGATTGCCGTTTAGACTCTTCAAGCAACCGGTTTGTTTTATCATTTGCCCTGGTTGTAATGATAACTGATATAATGTTTTCAGCCAGCTTTTCGATAAAGCGTATCTTATAATTTTCAAGTTCATTGAATGAAGCCAGTTCAATAACACCTTGTGCTTCTCCATCCTGTTGTAACGGAATAAGGAGCAAATGTTTCGGGCTTGTCTCTCCCAGGCCCGAACCTATTCGTGTATAGTCTTCAGGCAGGTTGTTAATAACGATCTGCTTGCGCTCTTTGAAACATATACCCACCTGGCCTTCCCCGGGATAAAATCTTTTTTTAGCTAAAGTTTCAGGGGCAGGAGCGTAAGATGCTGCCGATTCAAGAAAAACATCCCCCTCGTCATTGTCATTGGCCAGAAAAATGTTGCCCTGGTTGGCTCCGACATATTCCACCAGATTTGTAATGATCCGCTGTGACAATTTTTCCAGATTGTCCTTTTCCTTGCTAAGGATATCCGAAAACCTGGCCAGACCTTCATTATGCCATTTATACTCGTATTCCTTTTCTTCCTTTTTCTGAATGGCCGATTGCTGTTCCTTTATGCGTTCTTCCTGATCGGCCAGTTCTTTTTCTGAATTATGCAGCTTTTTCTGCAACTGTTCCCTTTTCAGCTCATACCTTAACTTCAATCGTTGGTTAACATAAAAGGAAACAACAATTGTTGCAAGGATAATAAGGGATGACGGCAGGTTGATGATCGTATTAATAATCATTGTATATATTTTTGTTTTTTTACGGACTATTGTCTTTTTTGTTTATGTTTTATCAATATTTTATAGTAAAATCTATAATTTTCGCGTTTGTCTGAAAAAAAAGGGCAGGCAATAACACTAATAATACCTTTCTGATTAATAACGGGGATCTTTATGATAGGGCAGTTTTGCCATTTTTTTTACCTCTATACACGGAAAACCAAATTCTTCAACAACCTTTCCGAGGATCAGGTAGATCCCATATCCCCTGAAAGGATAATTTTTTATTGAGCCGGGAAAATGCACAGTATCAAAAAACTCACCATAGACATCAAGAAAGCACCCGAAGTGCATCCATTCTTTTCTTACGGTTCTCACATATTTTATGGTTACCAGGTTGCCCAGTATACGGATCTTTTTTCCGATATTCTTCACCAGGTCTGCTGAAAAATAATCACCCCGGTAGCTGGTTTGCAACAGATCAAAGTGGGAAAGACTGACCGGGAATCCCAGTAATTCGATTTCATCATATGCATCTTCAATACCTGTTTGTGTAAGCTCAGGAAGATTAAATTTTTTTGGTTTATCATTAAACAATTGCAGATTGTGGGACTGTATATTCTTTTTCCCGGTCAGCATATGGGCATTCCAGAGCAGTTGTTTTTTTGTTTGTTCCGTAAAGCGAAGGGCATCAAGGCTTATGAGCAGGATCAGCTGTTCAATTCCAATGGGGATACGACTGATTAAATCCCGGAGGCTTTTAAATTCCCCGTTTTCCTCACGTTCTTTAATAATATTATGAGCTGTTTTTGATTCCAGGTTAAGTACGTGCACAAAGCCCAGAAAAATGTCGGAACCGTTAATACAGGTTTTGTATTCACTTCGGTTGACACAGGGCAGGTGTATAGTTGCCCCGCTTCGTTTTGCCTCGTTCACATAAACCCATGTATGGTAGAATCCCCCGAAATTATTAATTACGGCAACCATGAATTCTGTCGGAAAATATGTTTTAAGATAAAGGCTTTGATAGCTTTCCACTGCATAAGAAGCTGAATGGGCTTTTGAGAATGCATAACCGGCAAACGAGGCGATCTGTCGCCATACCTCGTCAGTGAGGTTTTGAGAATAGCCGCGTTCATTGCAATTGCTGAAAAACTTAGTACGTATACGGTCAAACTCCTTTTTCGACCGGAATTTACCGGCCATGGCCCTTCGGAGAATATCGGCATCGGACAGGTCAAGCCCGGCAAAATGATGACATATCCTTATCACATCTTCCTGATATACCATAATCCCGTAGGTTTCCTGTAACTGCTCTTCCATCACCGGATGCAGGTATTTAAAACCATCCGGCTGATGAAAGCGTTTAATATACTCTTTCATCATACCCGATTTGGCTACGCCGGGCCGGATGATAGAACTGGCTGCTACAAGACTGAGATAATTATTGCAGTGAAGCTTTTTTAGTAAGCCTCGCATGGCCGGACTTTCGATATAAAAGCAACCGTTTGTTTCGCCATTGTATAACTGCCGGTTAACATTATCATCTTCCTTGAATTGCTCTATCCGGTGTACATCTACTCTTACATTTCTGTTTTTCAGAATGATCTCCACGCTTTCATTAATGTGACCTATTCCGCGCTGACTTAGAATGTCAAGTTTTTCGAAACCCAGTTCTTCAGCAACGTACATATCCCACTGTGTAGTGGGGAATCCTTTAGGAGGAAGGTCAACGGCCGTGTAACAACTGATGGGCTTCTCAGAGACCAGGATACCGCCGGCATGAATACTTCTGTTATTCGGAAAGTTCACCAGCTTGCCGGCAAGAGCGAACATTTTTTCCGTGATCCAGTTCCGGTTATTCTCTGCTGAAGGATCTTTTACCATTTCATCGATCTCGTCTTTCGGAAGCCCGTATACTTTGCCAAGTTCACGGTATATCGACCGGTCTTTGAAGGTAGTAAGCATTCCCAGCAAAGCGGTATGTTTTTTACCATAGCGTTTGAAAATATAATCCTGCACATGATCGCGGTCTTTCCATGAATAGTCTAAGTCGAAATCAGGCGGACTGGTCCGTTTGGGGTTTATAAAACGTTCAAAGTACAGGTTCAGTTCAACAGGATCCACATCTGTAATTTTGAGGCAATATGCAACAATGCTGTTGGCACCGCTGCCCCTGCCTACATGATAAAAACCACGGCTCATTGAATAACGTATGACATCCCAGGTGATCAGGAAATACGAGGAAAACCCCAGCTTATCGATCATATCAAGCTCGTGTTGCACCCTATTCATGGCTTTATGATCATTTTTACCATAACGGTATTCAAGTCCGTCAAGAGCCAGTTTTTCCAGAAGCAGCTTGTCGTCATACCGGCTTCCTGTAAAAGTTTGCTTATTTTTGATCGTGCTGAAGTCAAAATCAATATTGCAATCATCTGTCAGCTTTTCTGTTGTTCTTAAAATATCGGGGTAATCATCATAGGCTATAGTAATAAGATCCGCCGGCCGGATCCTCTCATCAGGAGAAGCAAGCTGATCCGTGGTGACCATAGGTAATAGCGTATTATTGGCAATAGCTCTCAGGTGGTGATGGAGTATATAATCTTCATCGGATAAAAAGCTGACAGGCAGGAAGGCGACAAGTTTCGACTGATCGTACCGGAATTTTGATGTGACCAACTTTCGTATCCCGGCAGGACGAATACCGACAAATTCGTTTTCTTTGAGCTTTCGCGGAAGATTGGCCCGGAACGGATAAATAATGTATACATGATTGAATACCGGTGGAAAGAGCGGGAGAGGAGCTTTGTTCAGGTTGTGCCAGCTCAGGAATTCGTTTAACTCCCGGAATCCCCTGTTATTCTTCGCAATGCCAGTATAGATGAGCTTGTTATTTTTATCCCTGAATTCAATACCTGCAATGGGTTTGATGTTATTCAACCGGCATTCCTTCACAAAATCGATCATGCCGGTAGTGTTGTTGATATCGGTCAGGGCAAGTGCGGAGATCCCGTTACGTTTAGCTTCGGCAACCAGCTCTTCAATGGGAAGAGTACCGTAGCGAAGGCTATAATAGGAATGACAGTTCAAATACATACAGCAAATAAAATCATCAACCTCACAATAAGCGGTTCCGGGAAGACTTTATGAACAGTAGTGTCTGTCCATAATGTCCGATATCCGCGTTGCTGCTCACATTTTAAATCCTCGAATACTTTAGTATACCGCGGTTTAAAATGCTCGCGCGCCTTGATCTCGAACATTCTGAACAAACACC
>Ga0307422_1001470_pt1 | contig 12242 bp, 9 predicted proteins | sample SalMarWE160290MG_FD_202153 | JGI IMG/M metagenome (GOLD analysis project Ga0307422, IMG submission 202153) | Salt marsh sediment microbial communities from the Plum Island Ecosystem LTER, Massachusetts, United States - WE1602-90 | ecosystem: Environmental > Aquatic > Marine > Intertidal zone >...
ATTCAATCCCCGTAGTGTACCGCGCTGAACAACAGCGGTTAAGCCCAACACCCCCGATTGCTATCGGGGTAAAACACAATTGAGCGTGCTTTTTGATGGCAACTACCCTGAAAAAAGGCAGTAAGTATGCAAACCTACTACCTTTTTTCATGGCTCAACTGTGCCTTAATTCCTAAAATGTTATGTGCTGCCGTATTTTTAAGTTTTATTTATTATTCATCTTTCACTAATCTAAAACTAATGCCATCACCCTTGTTTCCCGGAGGGTCGCCTCCTGCACGATATGCTGATCTGCACCTCCATGCCGGATCATACCAACCTCCACCACGATTAATTTTTCGCGTACCTGTATCTGGCCCCTGTGGATTCAATTTATCATTTATATCATAATCACCATACCAATCGCTGCACCATTCCCAAATATTACCATGCATATCATATAAACCAAAGACATTGGGTGGAAAACTACCAATTGGTAATGGTTTCTTTCTATTTTCACTTTTTTTACAATTTATATATGGTTCTTTTCCATTAAAATTGGCTTGTTCAGAAGTCAAGCAATAACCTGTATAAAAGGGAGTGGTTGTATTTGCCCGGGCTGCATATTCCCATTCTGCTTCAGTTGGTAACCTACAGTCCATCCATTCGGCAAATGCATTGGCATCATACCAAGTAACCTGTGCAACTGGAAGATTGCCCCGTACACGTCCCCTAGGTTTGGTTCTGCCTGTGGCTTCACAAAATAAATCATATTGCTTATAAGTTACAGGATATTTACTCATTTTAAAAGCACTCAGTGAAACTTTATGCTGAATCTCATCATCGACTCTTCCTTCCTCATTTTTAGGACTTCCCATGATAAATGTTCCTGCCGGTATATCAACAAATTCAATATCTGGTTTATTTATTGAAGCATTTTTAGCTTTCGGGTTATTTTCTGATGTATTTATATCGAATTTAAATGTATTTGTAATCTGAATATCAGGGTTATTTTCATAAACGTCTTTAAGTTTTGAAATACTTTTTGCATTTATTGATGTCATTAATTCACTTATCTTGTTAATTAATTTTATTTGATCTATTGATAATGGTCCTTCATTCTTAAATGTCTGTTTTATAATTGGTGAATAGTGAAAATATGTATATTCTGTTCCTAAAAGTGATGCCAGATCATAATTCAAGACATCTACAACAATACATTCACCAGAATATTCTGTAATGCCATACTTATCAGGGGCAATTTTTTTCTTCTGTAGTTTTTTCCAAACGTCGTTACTGAATTCAAACTTATCCCTTTTGAAATCAACCATGTTCATACTTGGGTCGACTAACATCCATCTGTTTTCATTGGTGTTCCATACTTCACAGATAGCATGAGCTGCATGAAAATAAGGAACTATATAAGGTGCGAATCCATAACGGACTCTAACTGGAATTCCACGATATTTAAGTATTGATGCAAGTAAAACTGCATTATATCGGCAGGTAAGTAATAGTCTGTTTTTAGGTTTTCGTTCAGGATAAATTCCAAGAGAATCATATGCTAAAAGACCCTCTAATATAGATTTAACAGTAGGATACATTAAATCTTCATTATTCCTGTCTAATGGTATTTGTTCCCGAAATTTTGATAAATCTGACCATGGATGTATTATTTGATTCTTTATCAACTGACAAAGCTCAGGAAGAGAATCAGGAAGATTTTCATACAAATATTCGTAATCACCCGGATCGGTAAATGAACTATATTGACTATAGAAGTTCAATAGTTCAGTATCATCTTTTATCACATTTTTTTTCAGAATCTGCCCTTCAGACTTTTGTGAGCTGTTTTGAGCACAGCTAAATCCCAACAAACTGGATACAAGTACAAATTTGAAGATTAATGTTTTCATTATTTATTTGTTCTTAGTTAAATTTTTTGAACAAACATATTGGATTCAGTCATACACCCTAACGACATTGTAATGACATTCATCTGTCATTTGCGTGTCATTTCTGTTTTTTTTCTTTAAAATTAAATAGATTATAATACTTATAAGGTTTGCCATTTAATACTTTCAGAGTATTCCTTATTGCATGAAATCCACCCAGTAGAAGAATAATTAGGATTACAAAAGGTCTCTTAGTCCAATAAAAAACCCAAAGTCCGCATAAGATTGCAAACAAATTTGTTGATTGAAAACTAATAACAGAACGATAATGATCAGTTATTTCTTTAATGTCAACCTTTTTTCGATTCCAGATAATTATAGTGGGAAAGAAAAGAGGGAGTAATCCGCTCAAATGTATCAGTGCCAGCCAGTTTCTTTTATTATTGTTTTCCAAATTTTTATCTTCATCAGAACCATTTTCAGTAAATATACTAAAATCAATATCAAGTGCTTTAGCGATTACTTGGAGGGTATAGGCACGAGGATCTACTTCATCATTTTCTATACGTTGTATGGTTCTGATACTTATTTCCGTTTTATTGGCAAGTTCTTCTTGGGTCATACCCAATTGCAATCTTCTTTCTTTAATCAATTCACCTATAGTCATTCTAAATAATTTTATTATTAAAAACTGACATTCAAAATATTGTATTTCACTTTAGTTTATAACTGCATTACTGTGACGTTCATCTGACTTTTTCACGTCATGTAAGGTTCCGACTAACGTCAAAGTTAATCTTTTGATATATTGGCATTTATTTTTTTTCATTTTCTCATTTAATATTAGCTGCCAAACGGATGTTAGCAGAAAAACTCAACTGTTTTACGACCAGTAGGAGGATTACGCACAACGGAAAATTATAAGTTATGTGGCGGATTGCGAGCTGTTTCTCTGTCCGAATACGAGCTAAACCAACACACGGAAAACCGCAGTTGGCATGGCACAGAAGCCGCCATAGAATTTATAAAATGTGCCTGTTGCACAACTGCTAATTTAACTATAATCCTCATATGTCTGCTAAGGTGTTGATAACTAATTACATTTGTTTATAAGCCGATGTTCTTTAAATTGTGTATATTATTGTAATTCTGTACCTTACAATAAAAACAGCATCATGCAGGGACAAAAAGATTATTCAGAGAAACTCTTCACGAATTTTCAGCTATCGCAACGAGTTCCTGAAAACAATTTCTACAGCAGGCTTAAAGAAGCCCTGCAGTTGAATTACCTCTATAAGGAAACACGGTCATATTACGGTGATTGCGGGCAGAAGAGCATCGATCCGGTTGTGTTTTTTAAACTGTGCCTTGTGGGCTACCTTGAAAACATCATCAGTGACCGGCAGCTGATAGAACATTGCAGTATGCGTCTTGACATCCTGTACTTCCTGGGGTACAACATTGATGAACCGCTTCCCTGGCACAGCACAGTGAGCCGTACCCGCCAGCTTTTCCCTGTCGGAGTATTTGAAAAAACCTTTGAACGGGTACTGGAAATGTGTATCGACAAAGGGATGGTCAGCGGTCATACCCAGAGCGTCGATTCGGCACTGGTAAAGGCCAATGCCTCAATGGACAGCCTTGAGCTTAAAGTCCCGGCAGAAGAGCTCGACGAGCACCTTCGCAAGGTTAGGGTAATGAACAAGAGTGACCGGAAACCTAAAACTGATAAATCAGACAAGGATCAGCGGCAACTAAAAGCTTCAAAGGAAAAGCTGCAATCGATCAAATCCCGTCAGGAACACTGGGCCGAAACACAGGAACAGCGTGCCGGGGCAGGGAACAAATTCAGCAAATACACCAGCAACCATACCCACTACAGCCCGACCGACCCTGATGCAAAAATTGCCGTTAAGCCGGGCAAGCCCCGGCAGCTGGCCTACATGAGCCAGTTGGGAGTAGATAGTTCACATCATGTAATAACCCATATTGAAGCTGTCACAGCCGAGAAGAAAGACAGTCAGGTGTTGATACCGGTTGTGGAAGCGCTCAGCCGCCGCCTGCACCGCAACGGCTTGTTATGGAGCAATGTGCTGGCTGACGCGGGTTACAGCAGCGGTGAGAACTATGCAGCATTGGAACAAATGGGACTTAGGAGTTTTATTCCTCCACATGGCACTTACAAGGGAGGCCCCAAAGGTTTTTCTTTCGATGAAGTGAGAAATGCATGGATCTGCCCTGAAGGGAAAGCGGTAACATACCGAAAAACCAAAGCCGAAAAGGGGAGCCTGAAACATTATTATCTTACCCGCAGGAGTGATTGCGCAGGCTGCCCGTTAAAACAAAAATGCATTGGTAAAAGTTATGAGAAACGGATTGCCGTAACGGTTTACAGAGAGGAATATGAGCGGGCCATAGCCCGTGTAAAAAGCAGGGAAGGTCAACGGATGAAAAAGAAACGGCAAAGCACGGTTGAGCCTGTTTTCGGCACGTTGATAAATTTCACGGGAATGCGAAAAGTCAATACCCTGGGCATCGAAAATGCCAGCAAAGTGATGTTGATGGCTGCCATGGCCTATAACCTGAAAAAATACCTGAAATTCACTGCCCGGAATGCAGCAGCAAAGGCCGAATCTGCAAGGGCTTTTGTTTTCGAAAAAATTAGCTTTATAAGAAACATTTTAAGGCTTTTTGAGACACTGTTTTTTGGAAAACGGGAAATTGAATTACAAAACAGCACTTGCTGAAAAGCCCCGAAAATCAAGCATATTTTCTAAAAAAAATGAAATCAATCTGAAAATGTGCAATTTTTATGGGGTTGTGCAACGGCTACAAATGTTATGCGCTGGTTTTAATTTTTTCTTTCATATTTTCAATTGGATTAGTCCAAGTCTTTTTGATTTCTGCATATTGACCAGTCGGAGTCTTGTTTAATAATCCATTTTCATAAACGATGTCCATTTCATTTAAATGACCATATTTAACGATACAATGAACTTTAAACATGTCAACAAAATCGTTGATCCTACCGATAACTTTTTTATTATTGTTTGTCTTGATGAAACACAATTTTGCTTCGTCCGTGAGAAGATTTACATTTTTAAAATCATCGATGACCCTGTCTTTAAGCAATTGCTCTTTAAGCCTCGTGATGAAAATCTCATCGAAGTTTTTTATATCCTTTTTTACAATGTCCGCAATAAAAACAGAATAATAAGTAAGAATATTGACAAAGGCAATACACTTTCGTTTATCTACAAAAAACAAATGAGCATTCCAGTCCGACAATTTTATATCGTTAAAATCGTCAGGCAATGTTTCCTCAACATTCCCAATGAAATCATTTAGTTTTTTTGTACAGTATACTCTTGTCATATAATATTATAATTCAAAGTCATTTGCAAATAGTGATAAAAGCAGTCGGTAGCCACCACAAATTTACTCCAAACGCTACAGAAATAATTTGATAACCATCCTTTTCCTTTTCATTTAAAAGCTTTTCAACACGTTCAGCCAGTATTGAGGTTGACCAAGCAGTCGATAATTTAATTACTTTATAAGTCTTCATTTGATTTTTTTTATGTTGTCTAGGTTAAATTGAATTTGTTTTAAGAATTTTGATTGCTTAATATATTGGTGTCAATTAACTTGCGCATAACTCGTTTATATATTCAAACATGTCCTGTTTTTTATGATTATTTTGTTTTCATCAATTACAAAACAGATGTTTCAGACATCCTTTCCGGCTGCTTTCCCCAACCTGCTCACTGATCTTTCCGGGAGATGTGAGGTATCTTGTTTATGGATTTAACTCATTCAACGTTATATGGTATGGTGTCGTGCGGGATTACGAGGTGATTTCCTATCTCCCGATAGCTATCGGGAACACCAACCTTTTTCACGAGCCACAAACGCTCTATAACCGCTGAAACCCGCATGCACTATACAATGTGTGCTTGTTGTATGCTGCTGTTTATTCTTCAAAGTCAAATTGTTACATGTCTTAACAAATTTAACAGTTTTCTTGTCAATCTGCGCTGACCTTGATACTGAGCACGAATTTATTTTGTTTTTGTGGGTGGGGAAATAAGCGAAGCTATTAACGAACGCCTTTTAAACATTATATTTTTGTGAGTAAATCTCAAAACCGGCCTTAAAGGCGGTTAATAGGGCATGCTTTGTTAGCTCTTTGGCAAGCATTGGTTTGAGCTTGGCTTGTGAGGCTTGCCAATGTACTAACAAATAGGGGAGTTTTTCTATTAATTACTCATACCTTAATGTCTCAACTGGATTCCTCGTTGCAGCTCGCCAACTTTGCCAACTTACGGTCAACAATGCAATACCCAAAGCTAATATTCCAGCTAATGCAAATATCCACCAACTTAAGTTTGTTTTGTAGGCAAAATTTTCCAACCATTTATTCATGGCATACCAGGCAACTGGAGTAGCAATTACAAATGCAATTACTACCCATTTTACAAAGTCTTTATTTAGCATCGAAAGAATTTCGGAAACTTTGGCGCCGTTTACTTTGCGTATACCAATTTCTTTATTTCTCATTTTTGAAATTAACATCGACATGGAAAAAAGCCCCATGCCAGAAATGAGAATAGAAAATAAGGCTAAGACAAACAAGATATTTGAAATCTGGATTTCTTTTTCATACAGTTTGGCAACGTGCTGGTCGAGGAAAAGCACATCCGAAATGGCTGTATTGTCAATATTATCAGTTACCTGAGTTATTTTCTTTACTGTTTCACTTAATGAAGTATTGGCAGATGCCAGTTTTACAACAATTCTTGACTGGTACGATTCTTCATATCGAATGGCAACAGGTTCAATTTCGTTGTGCAACGAATTGTAATGAAAATCTTTTACTACCCCAATTATCGGCGAGCCATTCAACAAGATACTTGAAATATCCTGAATGCCGTGCTTCTTAATAAACGCTTCATTCACAATATATGATAATTTGTCGGAAGCTGTTTTGTCATCAAAGAACCTGCCTTTTGCAAGTTCAAAACCCATCGTTTTGGGATAGTTTGCTCCTGCCATATTATGGTTAATTCGAATTAATTCTTCCTCCCCGTTTTTAACAAGCGGTATTCCACCTAAATCAGAATAATGTTCGTCGCCGGGTATGCTAAGGCAGGTGCTGACTTTTTCAATTTCAGGAATCCGTTTTAATGCTTCCTCAATCCTTTTGATATTTGGCGCTGTTTGTGCGCCACGATTTGCAATTGGCATATAAATAACCGCCCCGTCAGCCAGGTTTTTACTGCTTTCGGAAAATACAAAATTCATTTGTTTATAGATAGTAAAAACTGAAATTATAAGGGCAATTGAAGCAGCAAACTGTGCAACTGAAAATACGTTGCCAATACGATTTACTTTTTTGCCCGAGTTGTTACTTTCTTTTAATGAACTTGTAATTTTATATGACGTAAATTTTAAAGCCGGAAACAACCCAACCAGCACACCGGTTAATGCTCCGATTAAAAGCGCAACAACAAAATAGGAGAATTTTAAATCGGGCATGGTAATATTCAAAAAGTTGCCCAATATATTTTTTGTCGGAAAACCTATCAAAAATGCAATCGCTACAGCAATAATAGATGGTAAAATTGCTTGGTAAACCAAAAAGCGGATATTGTTTGTCCGTGACGAACCATTGACCGACCTGATACCAATTTTTTTAATACTTTCGGATGCCCCGGATAAAATGGTATTTTCGTAATTTAACAAGGCTATAAGGAGTACAATAGAGACAAGACTTAACAGCATCAGGGTTGTTTTGCGGTTGCCGTGCACGCATACATTGTCGAACGAACTGTCAGAATAATAAATTTTATCCAACTGGTTTAACTGGTAATTTCCACTACTTGTCTGTTCCGTATACCCTAGTGAATTAAATACAGAAGTTAGTTCGCTGCTTATTTTTAGTTGTAGTTGGTTAGCCGGTACAAGTTTGTCCCCTTGGATAAAAGTTTGCAATGTCCTGTTCTGCCAATCCATTGTAACAAAGTCTGGCAAATTCGAAGCAGGTAAAAGCATGTCGAATCGGATGGATGAATTTAGGGGAATTTCGTCCATTACTGCCCTGATAGTGAACATTTCTCCTTTATATTCAATAGCTTTCCCGATAGGGTTTTCATTCCCAAATATACGTTTGGCTAAAGGTTTGGAAAGCGCAACAGAATATTTATCGGTGGAAAATGATTTTACTTCACCAGATAAAACTCCGAAAGAGAACATAGAGAAGAAATCATAATCGACAATCAGCGGGTTATTAATGTTGTACTTTGTTTGATTATAAACAATGTTTCGTTCGATAAAGCCAAAATTATTATCATTCAAAACCCTTGCTGAATGAACCACCTCCGGTATGTTCTCTTTTATCCACGAACTCATAATGCCCGAAGTTGAACAAGTTGTCATATCAGATGTACCCCATTCAACCCTGTATATTGTTTTATGGTTTTCATGAAATCGCTCGAAACTCATTTCGGAGAAAGCATAAATACCGGCAAGGATTACAAATGTGAATCCTATTGCCAGTCCAAAAATATTGATGGAAGATGTGGAAATTTGCCTTTTTAACATGCGAAAAATTAGTTTTATTTCCTGTTTAAACATGGCAGTATCTTTTATCTAAATTCCTATATGATTTCTTGTCGCTAATTTTCAAACCTTATGTAACTTGAAATTTTTTCTAATTACATATGGTTAAAATTGATTTGTTATTCCTTGGATTTATAATTATCATTTTCCCCCATATTCTCGGTAATTTTATTGAACGTTTTATGATTTCAATTTCATCTGTTTCATTTAAACCATATACAATACTATCAACTAAAACAAGCCATCATTCAGAATAATTTTTAAAAAATTGGTTTATTTTTTCAGTCTTTTCTTGAATGCAGTACTCAATATTTGATATATAAATTGGTATCACTGAACCACCACTATTGTCATCATGTGAAGAAGCAATTTTGTCGTTTATTTAAAAGACTTACCAGGCCTTCAACGGCAGGATCCTCATTTTCGGTTATTAAGACATTCATAACATGAAGGGAACTTTAACTGAAAAATTATCTTCTGATTCTGATATAATAATTTCTTTGCCTGTTAACAAGCGTACACGTTCGTTAAGATTTTTAAGTCCGATCTTTGTTGATTCTTTCCGGGTTGCCATTTTTTGTAAGTTATTCGCAACGACAATATATCCATCTTCCAGGAAAAGATGAATTTCCAATGGTTTTTCAACCGTTGCCATATTGTGTTTGATCGCATTTTCAATTAGAAGCTGTAAAGATACCGGCAGTATTTCATACTTATCTCCATTGTCTTTGATATCTATGTTAAGACTAATTTTTCCTTCATTTCTTATTTGATGCATATAAAAATAATCCCTGATAAAATCGATCTCATCATTAAGCGGAACTTTTGCTTTTGAACTATTGTCCAGTATATACCTGTAGATCACCGATAGTTTGGAGATAAATTGTCCGGCCGTTTCAACTTCGGCATTTATAAGGGAAGAGAGGGTATTCAGGCTATTAAACAGAAAGTGTGGATTAACCTGGTTCTTTAATGTCTCATTTTGAAATATCAGATTTTGTTCCCGAAGCTCGAATTCTCTCTTCAGGGATTGCTGCCAGGGTACAAAGAAAAATATCGGGGAAGCAAATAATAAACCTATACCAGCCCCTTTAAACATAACAATTGCAGTTTTGGGAAACCACGACATGAAGAGGATTTCATCTCCTTGTATAATATGGATGATATACACAAACAATGCAGCAATAAGGGTTAGTACCAGAGTTGCTGCAATATAGAACATTACTAAACGAATTAGATATTTGCGGATAATATCTCTCCAGGTAATGTCATGCTGTGTATGGCTTAAATTTAATTTTAGGATCTTCCGGGATATTGCATAAACAACTTCCATTCCTACATACATAATAATGAAAGTGTATGCAAGGAAATTTTTAGTCAGTTCAGCCCTGATTATTAATCCCCAAATGGGTGTAAATGCTGCACAAAAAAGAACAAACTTTACATGTCTGGCAATTCTTCTTGGTAAGTATAGATCTCTTATTCCTCTTGTTTTCATTGGTTTAAATTAAATCTAATTGATTCTTTCAAGTTTAAGTTTCCGGGTGGTGCTAACCAACATGTTATTAGCCAGTCCTTCAATCTCCATATCCTGAACAGTGCTACTGTACATTTCGGCGTATTCAATTTGTTTATTCTCCAGAGAAACCCAGGTTTTTCCCCAATAACATTCACTTCCCTTTGATCTTATTGTTTCAGTTTGTACCTCCAGTTTGTTATCAAAAACCCGGTATTCAATAATGGCACAAATTGAATTATTCATCAGGGAAATTCCTATCCAGTTCAATTCAATCTTTCTTTGATCATAGATACCGATCCCTGCTATGTCAGTAGCTCCCTTATCTGTTATGATATACGTCTTATTCTGATATAGTGAATCGAAATAATTCCATGCATATAATTCTATGGCATACATATCCCAGATCAAAGTACGGACAAAAGTATTTTCCGGATTGTTATCAAATGATTCAAAAAAAGATTCTTGTAAGATGTTTTGAGATGGGATATATGAAAAGTTTTCCATATAATCTTGCCTGGCTTTATCATTGTATGGTCCAGTTTGGCTGTTTGATTGAGAAGTATAAACATTGTTCCATATTACATGCTTGTCTTTATACCCCCTCTTATATTCTCCCGTAACTTTTATTTTATTGCTAAAATTCCCATAAATATCCTTATTGAAATATTCGGCTGTCATTAAATATTTTTGAGGGGATTTTTCAACGAGTTCGAGATCTTCAGGCAGGGCTTTCAAATATTTTTCAATACATATTTTATTCTGACCAGACAAACCAATAGAATAAATCAAGCTAGCTGTTAATACGATAATTGTTACTGAAATTGTTTTCATAATATTACATTTGGTTAAAAATTATTGAATCAAAATAAATTCAATGAATAACCTTATGAAAAAGATAATTGCTGAATCGCCTAATCATTATGCTGAATGGGAAAATAAACTTGTTTAATCAAAAATAATATTCACAATTTCACTCAATCCAGAGTAATGATGCTGCCATAGCCTTGTTTGTTAAAGCACATAGTTTACAAAGTTATAAGCACATGCTTTACACTAAATTAGTGCTTAGCCTTATTGGTTTTTCTTTATCTCTTATATCTTTTTCATTAAAGTAACCTAAAAATACATTCCTGTAAAACACTTTCCAAATTCCGTTGCCAATCTCTTTGAGTTTTAAATATAGAGTTATTTTCTTTCTATAAGTCTGCATGCACACAAAATTTTGGCTCGTTTTATATGCCACATAGTTTTTCTTTGGTGTTTCTTCAATAGTGCTGTCCAATGAAATAATATAATCTCTTGTCGCATTAAACAATTCCAGTATGTTGTCATCGAGATTTTCAAAATGTTGTTCCAGTGTATAGGTTGCTGTTTTTCTTGTTATTGCAGCTTTTTTTCCTGCTTCTACCATAATAGGATTTTTCTCGGAATATTCTTCAGATTCATGATTATTGGAAATGCTTGTTCTTTTATATACTTCATCAATGCTTAAAATGCCATTTTCATAAATCTTATACTGCCATAATTCAATATTTGCTCCCATAACTTGAACAGCATGCAAGTCATATTTCTTATATTCAGGGGCAAGGCAAATCACTCTAATGTCTGACCAGTCAACTTCTATTTCTTTTCCGAATTTTCTATTTACGGCAACTTGAAAATCTCCTTTATGGTCTCTAATCCAGTGCAAGTAATAAAGACTTTGATTTATTAAATCCGACGATGCAACTTTCTTATATTCAATAATTACTGGATTATTGTCTTCGGAAATTGCTAAAGAATCAATTCGTCCAGAATGAATATTTCCTGTAGAAAATTCTGTTGCAATGAAACGGCAATTAAAGATTGTTTCAATATTCTCTTCAACAAGTCTTTGAAGGTCTTTTTCAAGTTTAAATTCACTTAGTCGAACCCGTTTTGCTTTTCCTTTATCTATCTCGAATATTGCCATTTCTATTTTTCTATATTATTAGTTTTTATGATGTACCGTGGTCTCTTACAGTTGTTGCCAACGTTTTACAATATGAAACGGTTGGGTTTTCGGGCTGCGTTCTTATCCACCATTGGAAAAAGTTGAAGCGAGAACCAAAAGCTCGCAAACCACTGATTCCCAACTGTTATATATTGTGTGTGTGTGCCCAGCATGAGCATGTGCACACTTTTGTGAAAGCTCTGAATAAATTCGTAAAATACAAATTTTCGGGGAGGATTAACATAAGTGATGCATG
>Ga0307422_1001471_pt1 | contig 12240 bp, 13 predicted proteins | sample SalMarWE160290MG_FD_202153 | JGI IMG/M metagenome (GOLD analysis project Ga0307422, IMG submission 202153) | Salt marsh sediment microbial communities from the Plum Island Ecosystem LTER, Massachusetts, United States - WE1602-90 | ecosystem: Environmental > Aquatic > Marine > Intertidal zone >...
GGTATTGATATTGCTGAGCAATCCCATTATGTCACCGGCCTTGGCCAGGGCCGGCCCGGAAGAGCATCGAATCCTGGCTTCCATCTCGTTGGCCACAACATTAGCAAGCGTAGTTTTTCCTAAGCCGGGCGGGCCGTAGAACAAAATGTGCTCCAGAGGTTCGGACCTGAGCTTAGCTGCTTCTATGGCTATTGCAAGTTTTTCTCTTACGTTGTGCTGACCCACGCATTCGGCCAACAACTTCGGGCGAAGCGAGATGTTAAAACTCTCTTCCTGCTCGTTCAAAGGTTGCCCGCTTATGATTCTTCCTATTGCCATAACCTGAAGTTAAATATCAAATATTAAATATCAAAGTTGTGGAATTGCCGCTTCGCGGCAATGACTTCCTCAATTTTGCTTTTTACATTTTACTTTTTGATTTTATCCTTTATACTTCAACGCCCTGCTTTAGTCTATATACTAACGGCACAAGCGCTTCGGCCGAGGTTATATCAGGATGCCTCTGGCGAGCCAACTCGATAAGCTCCATCGCTTCAGCCCTTTTCTCGCCCCAGGCGATTAGAATTTCCAGAGCTTCCAACTGAAACGGCTTAAATCCAATCTCCGACGGTGCGCCCGGTTCGGCTCCGGTTGCGAAGCTCTTTAATTTGCCGCGTAGCTCGGCGATAATCTGCTGCGCCATTCTTCCGCCTACGGCCGGTAGTGACATCAGCATCTTGTCATCGCCATTTTCTATGGCCGTAGCTATGGTGGCTATCGGAATGCTCAGCGACCGTAAGCCTTTTTTTATGCCCATACCCTTGACACTGATATACTTCGTGAAAAAATCTCTCTCTTCTGCGTTAAGAAAACCTATCATCCTCGGTATCAGGTTCCCGCCGCCGAGCGTACCTTCGTAATATTCCATGGTACAAAGAGTAATATCCGAGCCGACCCTGCCGGACAGCGCTGATACACAATAGCTGGCCAGCATTACTTCATAGCTGACCGCACCGACCTGTACAAGGCACAAGTCGGAATCAAGTTTTAGAAGTTTTCCTTCAATCTTAGCTATCATAATTCAGATTTTCCGGCTTGGCCACTGCTTAAATATTCATCTTTTTGACATCCAAAGCTTTATTCGAATTCGCACAGCAAAGCGCTGCGGCGATGGCATCTGCAACATCATGCGGTTCGGGCAACTTTGGCAAATATAAAATCGTTTGTATAGTTCTTTGAATCTGTTCCTTGGACGCCCTGCCGTTTCCTGTAATTGATTTCTTTATACGCGTTGCACTGAAGCTTCTGACTTCAATCGCCGACTCTGCGCACTTTTGCAGTATAACACCTCTGGCGTGTCCCATCAAGATCGCCGTCTTAGGATGAGCATAATGCGAGTACAATTCCTCTACCGCCACGACGTCGGGCCTGAAGCTTCTGAGAACTTCGCCCGCATCCTCGGCGATTCTGTTCAATCTCTGCTCAATCGCCAAGTCGTTAGGCGTACAAAAAACACCCGCTTCAATTAATTTGATAATATCCTCGTCCGCCTCCAGACATGCGTATCCACAGACCTGCAAACCCGGATCTATACCGAGAATCCTCATGCCATCCTCCATGTAGTACCGTCAGGTTTGTCTTCAAGTACAATTCCTACTTCATCCAGCTTTTTACGAAGTTCATCTGCTCTGGTATAATCTTTTTGTTTTCGAGCGTCGTTTCGCTGTTCTATCAATACTTTAACAAGCTTATCAATCAACTCATCATCAACAACACCAGCCACTTGATATTCGTCCTTTACCACACCGAGGCAATCACCACCGAGCCGATTAAATAAAACATCAACAAGATTGAATGTCGCTGCAGTCGTTTTGCTATCATCGATAAGTTTCTGTGACAACCGAACAAGCTCGAACATAACCGATAACGCAACAGAGGTATTCAAGTCATCGTTCATTGCCGCTTCGAACTTTTCTCTCAATTGATTTAGCTGCTCTGCCACCTCGGTATCGGGCTCGCCTTGCGAGGCAGAACCTAATTTTTTTCTTAGCGTCAGGACTGTCTCTGTGATTTTATTGTTACCACTTTGAGCAGCAAACAACGCTGCATCCGAGAAATCCAGAGGGCTTCTGTAATGGCTGTTCAATATTAATTGTCTTATGGCAAGCGGATCGTAACTTCTAGTCAATCTTTCGTGCGCGCCGGAAAAGGCCTGTTTGAGCGTGATAAAATTATTCAGACTCTTGCCCATCTTTTGGCTGTCAACAGTCACCATATTATTGTGCACCCAGTATCGAACGAACTGCACGCCGTTGGCGGCCTCGGACTGGGCGATTTCACATTCATGATGCGGGAACTGATTTTCCAGCCCGCCGCCGTGAATATCGATAGTTTTGCCGAGATATTTCATGCTCATTACCGAACATTCCAAGTGCCAGCCAGGATAGCCCATCCCCCAGGGGCTCGGCCATTGCATAATATGATTCAGCTCGGCTTTTTTCCACAGAGCAAAATCGGCCGGATTCTTTTTCTCCGGCGAAACTTCCACGCGTGCGCCCGCTATCATTTCCTCGATATTTCTGCCGGATAGTTTGCCATAGTCCTCGAACTTAGACACATCGAAATATACTGAGCCATTGACCTCATAAGCATATCCCTTTTCCAGAAGCGTTTTTACAAGATCAATCTGCTCGGTAATGTGACCGCTGGCACGCGGACTGATATCGGGCCGAACACAGTTAAGGGCATCCATATCCTCGAAATAACTCTTGGTATAATATTCGGCCAAGGCCATGGGGTGCTTCTTTTCCTTTTTTGCCGCCTCGGCAATTTTATCTTCACCTTCATCGGCGTCATCGGTCAAATGGCCGACGTCAGTAATATTCTGGACATAGGTGACATTATATCCGAGATAGCGGAGGTATCTGACCAAAATATCAAAACTCACATAGCTTTTGGCGTGTCCCAGATGGGCGTGCCCATATACCGTCGGCCCGCAAACGTATATTCCAACTTTGCCTTTTTCCAAAGGCTTGAATTCTTCTTTTTTTCTGGTCAAACTATTATAAAGCTGTAATCCCATTTACTATTACCTTTTACACATTTATAAAGTTCTTTTTCGTTTCTTTCTTAGAAGGGCTGTAGCCGTAGCAGCAATTGCATGACCGGCTCCTATATCACCGAATCCCTCGTTGGTCTTGGCCTTGACATTTACCGCTGTAAAGTCAATGCCCAAAAGCCCCGCAAGCGCCCTTTTCATCTGGCCTTTAGCCGAACCGAGCTTAGGCTCTTCGGCGTGGATAATCAAATCGACATTAATCACTTCCCAGCGTTTCTCTTCAAGTTGATCTTTGACAATCAACAAAAGCTCCTTGCTGTCTGCATTCTTCCATTTGTCATCCGTATCGGGAAACAATGTCCCTATATCACCCATACTGGCAGCTCCAAGCAGCGCATCGATAACGGCATGCAGTCCGACATCACCGTCGCTGTGACCGGCCAGACCGGCGGGATATGGCACATAAATCCCACAGAGCATCAGCTTGCGGTCCTCAACCAGCCTGTGGATATCGGTGCCGATGCCGATTCTAAGCTCAGCTTCACGCTCGTCAATCACAATATCCCCTTCGTACTCGGAACATCCGTCCCGATAATATTTACAGCAGTACCCAACGACTTACCCAGTCCTTTGAAAATTGCCTCTGCTATATGGTGACTATTTGTGCCGTACGGTACGTTTATATGCAGATTGAACCTGCCGTTGTTCGAGAAACTTCGCAACATTTCCTCCAGGCACTCGACGTCGAAATCACCGATTTTATCCGTTCGGTATTCGACATTATATACGCAGTTCGCCCTTCCCGACAAATCGACCGAGACATTCGCCAGCGCATCTTCCATCGGTACGGAACTATGGCCGTATCGGGCGATGCCTTTCTTGTCGCCGAGAGCCTTGAGCAGGGATTCGCCGAGACATATCGCAATATCTTCAACAGTATGATGAGCATCCACTTCCAAATCACCCTTGGCCCTGACTACAAGGTCTATTTTGCTGTGCTTGCTCAGGTGTGTGAGCATGTGGTCCAGAAAACCGATGCCGGTGTCAATTTCGTATTTTCCGACGCCGTCCAGATTCACCTCCACATTGACATCTGTCTCTTTTGTTTTTCTTTGCATTTTCGCGATCCTGCTATCCATAACAATATCCTTTTTATTGCGACAGAATGTCATTCCGAGCGCAGCGAAGCGGAGCCGAGGAATCTAATTTTAATAGATTTCTCCACTTCATCCGCCTATGGCGGATTTCGGTCGAAATGACAAAATTGCAATTTTTAATCATAATTGGTATTATATATTACTATTTTAAAATCTCTTTCAGAGCGGCCAACAATTTATCGTCCTGTTCAGGCGTACCCACCGTGATTCTTAGTTTATCTTCGAGCCTGGGATATTCAAAGTACCTCACATAGATATTTCGTTTTGTCAACTCTTTATAAATCTCGACTGCCTTGCCGTTTTTGCACTGTGCCAGTACGAAATTAGCGGAACTCTCAGCGACATCAAAATCCAGCTCCAATAACTGCTCGGTCAATCTTGCCCGTTCGGATTTGACCTTCTTTATATTCTCTTTGAAATATTTTTGGTCTTTTATAGCCGCGGTCGCCACGGCGATAGCAACGGCATCGACATTGTATGAATCTTTGACCTTCATAAGGCCTGCTATCATTTCAGGCCGGGCAATGGCATAACCGAACCGCAATCCTGCAAGCGAGTATCCTTTGCTCATTGAACGCAAGATGACAATATTATCGAAGTCTTTAACCAGTGCCGTGCAATTATTTTCTGCAAAGTCAACATACGCCTCGTCAATTAATAACACGCCTTCAATTTCATCAGCCAGCGAGGCAAGCTCGTTGACGCTGACAAAACTGCCGGTCGGTGCATTCGGATTGCACACAATAGTCAAAGCAGCATTTGTTCCGGCCAATTTCGCCGGCAGATTAAATTCATCGTCAAAAGGAATCTCTATCGCCGTACAGTTTTGCATCTCGGCAATGACCGGATACAGAGAATACGTGGGAACAGGATATGCAACCGGTCGATTCTCGTCACAAAAGGCCTGAAAAGCCATACGCAGCAAATCATCTCCGCCGTTGCAGCACATAATAAAATCCGGCTCGACGTCGTTAACTTCCGCAGCCGCACTGCGAAACCGGTCTCCAATCGGGTCGGGATACCTACGGAACTGCTCGGGATTTATTTCCGTGAGCACCTTTAACGCTTGCGGCGAAGGTGGATAGGGATTTTCATTGGTGTTGAGCTTTATGACCTCTGTCTGGGATGGCTGAAATCCCGGTTCATAACCTTTTATCTTCTCAATATTTTCACGAAAATAGCCCATGAACACACCAACAATGTCATTGCGAAGCCTGCAAAGCAGGCTGTGGCAATCTTCCGTTTCAATTATTAGATTGCTTCGTCGCTTCACCCACGAGGGGCAAGCTCCTCGCAATGACAGAGGAGACGCAATAAGCGATACACAATCACTTGCAGATTATACGTTTAATCCGGCGAAATTAAAAGAGAAGATTTTACGATTATTCACAAGGCACCCCTTCATTGCGAGCCTGCCTTTGTTTGGCGGGCGCGGCAATCTCTCCCTACTAAAATTTATTGATTATTCCTTTTAATCCGATTATGATAATTAGAGTCTTTAGAATTGAAAGAGACCAATTTACAGGAGGTCTGAAATGACGCCGAGGGATTTGGGGATTGAAACAGATAAAATTGCGGACTTCTGCCAGCGGTGGAAAATCAACAAACTCGCAATTTTCGGCTCTGCGATGCGAGAAGAGCTTCGACATGACAGCGATATAGACCTGTTGGTAACATTCAGTAGTGATTCGAATTGGACGATGTTCGACCATTTCACGATGGAAGACGAGCTATCAAATCTTCTCGGTCGCGAGGTCGATCTTATCAGCATACAGGCAGTAGAAGAGAATCCGAATCCGATTATCCGCCGCGAAATACTTGATTCTGCAAGGCAGATTTATGCAGCGTGACATAACACTTCTTTCTTGACTCATTTCTGATTTTTCGCTTTTATATCATTCCCGCGTAGGTGGAAATCCGTAATTCTGTCATCGCGAGGCCGCAAAGGTAGCCTAAGCAAGGCAAAGAAAGTCAGACTAAGACCTTGACTTTTTTGCCTAAATAGTGTACAATAATAGTATGAATATAGCGGAGAGGAACATAAGGCGTGTAGGCCACATAGCAAAAGCTACGACCGATGGTTCATATCAGTATTCCCAGTGCTTGGAAAATAAGTTCTCGGTCATGCCTGATGTTCAAGAAAAAGCAGATATAAACAAAGGGCCATCTACTTATGATCAAACCGAAAAATTTTGATTGACATAATAGAGGATCATAGGCACACCAGTTTCTTGGCATGCATAGAGAAACATCAGGCAGAATTTGCTGCAACTGAACCTACGACCGAGTTGACCGATAAGGATATTGAGGCTATGGAAGAGGTAAAAGAAGAAGCCCGCCTAAAAGATAAACATGACTGGTTGAGGAATCTGCTCAGGAACATTGTAAAGCGAAGCACTGCGAATCCACACCTTCGTAAGAGAGCTATGAGAGGATTAGAATTGCTTGACCGGATTGAAGCAGGCGAAGATCGCTTGTTGGTAAGTCTTGAGACCACTATATTTGATATCATACACCTTTGCCATATTGAAGACGCAAAACAAGCAGAAACGGTGCAAAATGCTACTATTGCTAAACCCGAAAAGGAAAGTTGGTTCTGGAAGTTGTATGAAAAAACCCTCAAAGTTATCATTGATGAAATTTTAGACAGCCTCTGTCATAAGTGAAGAAGATTTTGTTAGTTTTTTTATTGAAATGACTCAAGCTCATTTAGATCGAAGACCACGTTTCTTCTATAGAAGATGGAAACAGGCTGAATGACAGGGATACTAAGATATGTACAATAGTAATGAAAATAAGGAAACGGAAGACAATGGATTTATGCTACGCTCAGTTTTTCCACAAAACAAGAAAAACTGGCATAAAGCAAAAACGATCGGACCTACTGAGGAAGAAGTCTTGGTCGAGCGATATTCCGCTCTTGCTGACTGGTTGTCAGAAGTTAAGGTTTTGGAGAAGCGCGGCAGTATTGAACTGTTGCCATATCTTAAACAGGCACTGGCAAAGGCAAAATTAGACGGCCGAATACCTGATTGTAGTGATGAAACAGCACTCCGTCTCGAAGGTATACACAGTGGACCAGATTTGCTACTTTTCTTTATACGCAAGTGCCCACACGCTCGTGATGCTATTTTACGGGGAGAACTGCCGCCTTATCCCTGGCATATTTCACAAAGTGAACAAGAACAAAAACCAGCAGAAATAGGGCAACAGGATTCTTCATCACTAATCAACATTCAGAACTCTAACGTAATATGGGGAAACGTTAATCAATCCGACAATCTTCAAGTTGGTGATCATCCGAAAATTCAGAAGGCCACGATAATGGAGGACAAAAAGAAAGGAATCCTTAAGGAAATATACAAGATCATTGGCGCCATCATTGTCGGCATTATTGTTGCGATAATAATTGATATCATGGGTGACTTCGGACTGATCGGGGGAATTAAAGCATTTATTTACAAAGTAGTATCAACTCACTAAAACGCATTCGGTATTGTCACACTCAAGCAATACACAATACGAACGTGTCATTCCGTGCTTGACACGGAATCCATTATATTTTTTCTGGATTCCCGCCTGCGCGGGAATGACAGAGGAGGACATGAATGACAGATTATAGTAGGAATGGCTGCACAGGTGAAAATATTTTATTTTTGGCAGTAATCAATCAAGCGGGCGATTTCGCTGCGAAGGTCCTTTCGGTGAACAATCATATCCACAAAGCCATGCTCCAACATGAACTCGGCAGTCTGGAATCCTTCCGGCAGTTCCACCTTTATAGTTTCTGCAATCGTTCTCGGTCCGGCAAAACCGATAAGCGCCCCCGGCTCGGCTATCAGACAATCACCCAGCATGGCAAAGCTCGCCGTCACTCCGCCGGTTGTTGGGTCGGTTAGAACCGAAATAAAAAGGCCTCCGGCCTCATCAAATTTCGCCAAAGCGGCGGAAGTTTTGGCCATCTGCCCCAATGAAACGACACCTTCATGCATTCTCGCTCCGCCGGAGCAGCAAACTGCGACCAAAGGCAATTTTTCCTCAATCGCCATATCAACCGCCACACAAAGCTTCTCACCGACAACAGAACCCATAGAACCCATTAGGAAATTTGGCTCCATTACTGCCAAGGATACGGGCCTGCCTTTGATAAAGGCCTTGCCTATCAGCATGGCCTCCTTTGTGCCCGATTTCTTCTCGTCATCTTTGAGGCGCTTTTTATAGGTTGTCCCTCTGAACTTGAAACCAAGATGGTCTTCGGGTTGTAAATCACCAAGAATCTGCTGAAATGAATCTTCATCGACAAGATATTTAATACGCGTTGCCGCCTCAATACGGAAGTGATGATTGCATCCCGGACAAACGTTAAGGTTCTTTTCAACGGTGCTCTTGTAAAGCATATGTTCGCAGCCCGGGCACCGCATCCACAAACCCTCGGGCATTTCTTTGCGGGGTTTTAGCGAAAAACCATTCCACTTTGATTTGGTCTGTTTAGCCATAGTAACCAATATAATGAGCCCCCGCTCTTTTCTTCGACAAGAAGACGCGGGGGATCTTCAAATCAACCAAAATTAACTTGGCCCAACATTCTACCAGATATTCGCCAATTTTTATAGAAAAAATATCCCCGAGATTTAAGGTAGAACAGCTTATCTCAAGCGTTAAAGGCTTCTCTAATGGCGTTTATAGCGGCAATACGGTCGGATTTTCCAAATATCGCATTGCCCGCTACAAGGGTATCGGCACCATAGGAAACCACTATCGGCGTAGTATGTGGATCAATGCCGCCATCGACTTCAATACGTATTTCCGGGCCGACAATTTCTCTTACCTGAACGATTTTTTTCGCTGCATCCGGCAGGAATTCCTGCCCGCCAAAACCGGGGTGAACCGTCATTACCAAGACCATATCGCAAAGCGGTGCTACATCTATGATCGATTCCACCGGCGTTTCCGGATTCAGGCATATCCCTGCGGTACAATCGAGCTCGTGCAATTTATTAATAAGCTCCGGCGGGTCTTCGGCAACTTCAATGTGAAATGTGATATGATTGGCCCCTGCCTCGGCAAAACGCTCGGCGTATCGCTCAGGCTCACTTATCATCAGATGAGCATCAAAGACAAGAGAACTGTATTTACGAAGCTTGGCAATTACCGGCGGGCCGATTGTTATATTCGGCACGAAGTGACCATCCATGACATCCAGATGTACTATACGAACGCCAGCCGAAGTAATTATATCGATCTCGTCAGCCAACCTGGCGAAATCGGCGCTAAGCACCGAAGGTACAACCTCGATTGTCCCTGCTTTGGGTAATCGCATACTTTCTTATATTCGTCACCGGTAAAAACCGACAGCTTTACAACACGAATATTATTTTTCGTCGAGGATCTCAAGGCAAATAAATTTTTTGCCTTCGAGAAATTCAAGCGAAGCACCCCCGCCGGTAGAAATATGGCTTATTCTATCTTCCAGTCCGAGCATATTCACTGCACTTGCACTGTCACCGCCGCCGATGATGCTTGTTGCACCATTGTCGGTCGCTTCTGCAACCGCCAAAGCCACCGTTTTAGTCCCCTGGTCAAAAGGCGGGACTTCAAAAACACCCATCGGTCCATTCCATACAACGGTCTTGGCATCAGCAATTTTTTGTGCATACGTCTGAGCTGCAATCGGCCCTATATCAACAGCCTGGAAGCCGGGATCAATATCGCCTACGGCGGTGCGATATTGCATGCCCGGTTTTAACTGTCTAACTATATGGTGATCTACCGGTAAAATTACCTCACAATCGGCATCGGCGGCTTGTTTGAGCAGCTTCTGGCCCTCGTCAATATAGTCATTTTCGCACAAACTCTTACCAATGCTTTTCCCGTTTCCTTTGAGGAACGTATATGCCATCGCGCCACCGATGATGATACGGTCAACCTTGCCGATAAGATTATCAATCACACCAATCTTGTCCGAGACTTTGGCTCCTCCAAGTATTGCTACGAACGGTTTGCCGGGATTACTCAAGGCTTCACCGAGAAACTTGAGCTCCTTTTCAATTAAGAAACCTATTACTCTGGGTTTTCCTTCCATCATCATCGGGACGGTGTACATCGAGGCGTTGTCCCTGTGTGCCGTACCGAAGGCGTCATCGACGTAAATATCAGCCATATCGGCCAGCTCTTTGGCGAAATCGTCCTTGGCCTGACGCAACTGTGCATCTTCCTTCGCCGCCTTATCTTTGATGGTCTCTTCTTTGTGGAAACGCAGATTCTCAAGGAGCATGCATTCGCTGGCCTTGAGGGCCCGGGCTTTTTCCTTCGTTTCGGCTCCGATACAGTCGTCCGTGAATATTACTTCTCGGCCCAATAATTCGGACAATCTCTTAGCTACCGGTGTCAAAGACAATTTATCATCTCTTTGCCCCTTGGGTCTGCCGAGATGGCTCATAAGAATCAGCGCGCCGCCGCCGTCCAATATCTTCTTGATTGTAGGAAGCGCCTTAACAATTCGGTCGTCGCTGGTAATGTTGCAGTTATCATCCAACGGCACATTAAAATCACAACGCATTAGTACCTTCTTGCCTTTTACATCAATATCAGCGACTGTTTTTTTAGCCATTTTCTGTTCTACCTCAAAAACTGCCATGTCGTTACCTCGGAAAGTCAAATCAACATCAATTCCATATTTCACACAGCTTATAATTTACATTTTTGCCATTTTTTCCATAATATCGACGCTGCGGTTTGAATAGCCCCACTCGTTGTCGTACCAACTGACCACCTTAACCATCCTGCCGACAACCATTGTGCAAAGAGAATCGAAAATGCTCGAAGCAGGATTTTTCACAATATCACTGCTGACGATAGGCTCATCACAATAAACAAATATGCCCTTCATAGGCCCTTCCGCAGATTTCTTAACGGCCTGGTTTACGCTCTCAACCGTCACATCTTTTTTCACGTTAACCACAAGGTCAACAATACTGCCGACGGGGATAGGCACCCGAACTGCAAAACCATCGAGCTTACCGTCAAGCTCCGGAATAACCTTGCCAATAGCTTTTGCCGCACCGGTGGTCGTGGGGATAATGTTCGCTCCGGCGGCACGTGCCCGACGCAGGTCCGAATGTATCATGTCTGCGACACTCTGGTCGTTGGTATAAGCGTGGATAGTAGTCATTACGCCCTGCTCAATTCCAAAGGCATCGTTGATGGTCTTGGCCAGAGGAGCGAGGCAGTTGGTTGTACAGCTTGCGTTTGATACACATTTGACTTTACTTGTGAGCATTTCATCGTTCACGCCTAAAACGATAGTTGCATCAATATCGTCCTTAGCCGGGACACTCAACATAACTTTCTCGGCGCCGGCCTTAATGTGATCGGCATAACCGCCCTTCGGGGATTCAGCTTTGCGGAAGATTCCGGTCGATTCCAGAACCACTTTGACGCCCATATCCTTCCAGGGCAGCTCGGCGGGATTTTTAACGGCCAATACCTTTACAGATTTGCCGTTGATGACCAACTCGCCGTCGCCTGCTTCGATGGTCCCGCCCCATTTGCCCATTACCGTATCATATTTGAACAGATGGGCCAGACTTTTAGCATCTGCAAGGTCATTGATAGCGACTAACTCCAAATCGCCTTTTCTCTCGAAAATAATTCTCGCAACAGCTCTGCCGATTCGGCCGAAACCGTTAATTGCCACCTTTGTTGCCATTTACAAATCTCCTTATAATACTCTAAACAAAACTTTTTACAGATTTTAGTCCCCGCTGCCTTTTACAGCGGGATAACAAGTGCGCTACTTTATGAATAACCCGCCCCGCTGTCAAGAATTTATTCAAACAGAGTGCCCGTTCTTAAAAAGTCATACAAAAACTTATATAAAACCTTAGTCTGCACAATGATTAGAATTAAACCGTGCTCAAAGTGATGTTTTTTAAGCACTGCCTGGCAATTTCCTTGTCGCTGAAATGGAATTTTTCTCTTCCAATTATCTGATATGTTTCGTGGCCTTTGCCGGCAATAAGCACAATATCATCATTTTTCGCAGCG
>Ga0307422_1001472_pt1 | contig 12239 bp, 9 predicted proteins | sample SalMarWE160290MG_FD_202153 | JGI IMG/M metagenome (GOLD analysis project Ga0307422, IMG submission 202153) | Salt marsh sediment microbial communities from the Plum Island Ecosystem LTER, Massachusetts, United States - WE1602-90 | ecosystem: Environmental > Aquatic > Marine > Intertidal zone >...
GTCCTATTAAAGTATATTTCCCTTTCCTGAAAAGTGCTGTCAATTTCCAAGCTTCCAAAGCAAGAAAGAACAGTATATCTGCCTACCCCTTTACACCCTTTTTCTTTATTTATATCTGTAAATGCATCATTAAAAGCTTGAAAACGTTCCTTAGTAAATCCCACACCATTATCTATCACCTCAAAACCTTCAATTGGACGATAAGGTTCTTGATTATCACCTTCTATTGTTAGTTGTTTCCCTCGTATTACCTTAATTGAAATTAATCCTTCTTTCGGGTTGCTCATATCCTCAATACTCTGAATAGCATTAACGACTATTTCCTGTAAGGGAAGTAAATATTCATCAGGTTGAATATCAATGCTTGCAACAAAGCCCCTTATATTAAATGTTTGTGCCATAATTTAATATTTAATGCAATTCACTCACCTTAGTTACATGCCTAAAATTCACATCCTCAAATACCTCAAAATGTCTTTCTCCGCACTGGATTTTTTGTTGTTCTTCTTTGCGTAGTTTGTCTTTGTCGGTTGTTGACTTGGTTTCGGCTACGAAATAGATTTTCTTTTCTTCTTTCATCACTACTGCCCAATCGGGGTTGTATGTTCCGATGGGTGTTGGTATTTTGAACCAAAACGGCAGCTTAAAATAAAATTCTACCTGCTCGCTGGTTTCACAGTCTTTCGCAAACTGGCTTTCAATGTTTGAATCTAATGGAATGTAATTTTCATAAATGGTTTTTGAAGCATCGCTGACCTCAAATGTTAGACTATCGAGATAGGTTTCAATCTCATTTTCTTCAAACAATCTCATTTCGTATTCTGAGGAACCAATTTTTTCGTATTTGATACCTTCAACCATTAAATCGTTTAAAGTTTTACGGATGGCTGAAACTGCCAGGTCAAGGAATAACTGAGGATTGATAAGTATTTCTTCAATCTTCCCTGATTCTTTTAAGATGGCCAAAATGGTTGAACGGGTCAGTTCGGTGCGATGCTGGATATAACCTAATACATCAGGAATTGGGAATTTCAGGCCATAGATTTCTTTTTTCTCTGCTACATAGTTTGTATCAATTCCTTTGGCGGTCATTGATAAAGAAACCTTTGTGGAACGCACCGAAGGGGGCTGAATTTTTGGTAGGTTTTTTATTTGCTTTCCGGCTGCCTTAATTAAATCGTTTGTATTGTAACTGACCTGATAGGAAGTTTTGTGTTTGATACGTTCCCATATTTCAAGAAATTTCGGGTCGGCTTCAAATCCTTTCCGGTAATTAATCCGTGTGCGTTCCAGTTTATTTTTTATCCGGCCTTCGAAAGATACTCCGCAATCTTCTTCAATTTCGGTTTGCAATGTCTTGGCAAAATCTTCATAGGCTTCGTTGGCAATTACTGTCAACCTGTTTATGTTCCTGTCATACGACCTGATGCCTTCCTGATTTACAGATAACCGCAGGCCCCGTCCGATTTCCTGACGTTTCTTAATATCGGATTTGGTTTCATTGAGTGTACAAATCTGGAATACGTTTGGATTGTCCCAACCTTCACGCAAAGCGGAATGCGAAAAAATAAAACGTAAGGGGTTTTCAATATCCAGCAACCTTTCTTTGTCCTGCATGATGAGTTTGTAGGTATCATCATCGGCCTGGGTTTCGCCGGATGTATCTTTAAAAAGACCTTTCTTATCGGATGAAAAATAACCATTGTGAACTTTTGAAACTTCATGTTTATTCAGGTCGCTGAAGGCAGGTTGTGAAATATAGCTGTTGTATATTTCTTCAAACCAAACTGCAAATTTTCCGGGAACAGGATTGCCGGAATCATCGTAATTCCGATAATTTGAAACCCTGTCGATAAAAAACAGCGATAATACTTTTATCCCTTTCGGATTCAGGCGCTTTTCTTTTTTAAGATGTTCTTCAATGGTTTTACGGATTTGAAACTTCATTATTTCATCGGTCATACCGCCCTGACTATCGCCAACATAAAGAACCGAGCCATTTGAAAGGGTAATGCATTGATTGGAAACATCTATTTCCTCAATGATATAGCCTTCTTTATATATTTCACGTTCGTTGGAAAGGTTGTAAATGTCGTCACCAACTTTTACCGAAACGGATTTCTTTTTTACCCCGGAATCGGCGTTGGTGTCAATTTTTATTTTTGCAGAAACCCTAGTTTTTGTAGCACTGGCTGATTCAACCAAAATAAATGCCTGGTTGGAACTGTTTTCGGAAATTACCGAATCAACTTCAATTTGCTTTACAAGGCCTAAATCGTAGGCTTTAACAGGATTCAGGCTATAAACCAGATTATACAGGTTTAAATGGGTTGCGGAATAACGAAGCGTGCAAAGCGGGTTTAAATTGGCAATGGCCTGTTTTCGGATGGGGGTTTCCATGTTTTGCGGCTCGTCCACAATAACAATGGGATTGGTTGCCTGAATAAATTCAACAGGCCGTTGACCGGTTAATTTATCATTGGGGCGGTTGATAATGTTCTCATCCTTTGCAAAGGAATCAATATTAATTACCAGAATTTCAATGTTATTGTTTGTTGCAAAACTTCTTAGGCTTGAAACCCTTTTTGAATCGTACACCTGAAAATTAAGGGGTGTTTTATCGTAGATACCCTGAAAATGCTCGTGTGTAATTTGCAGGTTTTTTAAAACCCCTTCGCGAATTGCAACGCTTGGCACAACGATAACAAATTTTTTAAAGCCGAATTGTTTGTATAACTCGTAAATGGAACGCAGGTAAACATAGGTTTTACCTGTACCGGTTTCCATTTCCATAGAAAAGTTCATTCCTTCAAAATTTTCGGCAATGGGTATTTCGTTTTGCTGCTGAACAGTTTTAAGGTTTTTAATAATTTGTTCTTCGGATAGTATCAGATTATTGCCAACTCCTGATATAAGTTTGAGTTTATCTTCTTTGTCGATATGGAAACTTGTATCAGACCCATCAAGCGGCTGCCCCTCAAAAATGCCCATTATGGCATTTATTGCCTGTATTTGATATTGCTGATTTGCGTCGAATTGTAATTTCATAAGGGGCTATATTGTTTTAAAATCAATACCTGCATCCTTCATTTGAAGGGAAGTGTTTGTTTTTAACTGGTCGTTGCCTTCAAAAAGTTTATCCAATGCAACTACTTTTTGAGGATTGGTTTTAATGACTTTACTGATAATATCTTTGGAAACAGATTCCAATAAGAGTACCATCTCATTGGAATTAGCAAAGTATATATTGTTCTCATGCTTAATCCGGCAGTTCAGGTCGAAACCGGATTTTATCAGTAATTCATAAACCATAAAGTCATTTAAGGCATCCTGTGAAATTGGGTCAGTGAAAAGCTCCATTTGCTTTTCCAATTCTTCTGAGGTTTCGATGCCTTGTTGTCTCCATAGTTTAAAATTGGAATCGGAGAGTTTGAATACTTTGTAGCCTAAGTCTTGTTTATTGTCAGGATTAAAATCGAGTTTACCTTGATTATCTTCATTAATCTTATTAGACACACGTTTAATTCTGTCTTTTGCAATATCTGCAATTGTCTTATAACCTACACTATACGCTCGACTTTCCTTATCAATTAGTTCAGGGAGTTGAACTAATATAAAATTAGCATTTAATTTATTTTCCTTACAATATTCCAATAGTGCTTCACCAGTAGAACAAGAACCAGCAAAGAAATCTAATATAATATCCCCTTCTCTAACAATAAGATTAATTAATGATTTTATTACATTGGTATCTTTTGGAAAGTCAAATATTTTTTCTCCCATTAGTTTTTTAAGTAATCCACTTGCTCCTCTTCTATCCTTATAAAAAACACTGCTAGGTGCTTGAAACTCATTTTCCTTGAGATACACTTTACCATTTGGCACTGTTGTTTCATTCTCACCAAAATGCACCCTATTATTGCTAATTTCTTCTTTCATCCTAGATTCTTCCCATCTCCAACCTCTTGATGGGATGGTAACAGGTTTTCCAGTTAATGGGTGAAGAACAGTATAACGTGGTCTATTTTTTCTACCATCATCAGGGCCAGAAAGGTCACTAGGAAAATATACACCTGCTTCATCAGCATATCTATAATGACAATGCTTTTTTGAAGGGTCATCATCCTTTAAAGAATTAAACCATTCCTGAAGTCCTTTACTTACTAGAGAATAATTATCATGATATTGTTTTTTTAGTAATTCATATCTTTCATAAATTTTATCTATTCCCTCTTTTCTTTCTCGCCATAAAGTGTCATCATTTAATTCCAAATCAGAATTTTTGCAGTAAATAATAATGTACTCATGACCAACACTTACTTTTTTTGAATCATTTTTTCTACCACCATCCCAAACAATGGATGCTACAAAATTCTCCTCACCAAATATTTCATTCATTAATAAACGAAGATTATGAACTTCATTGTCATCTATGGAAACAAATATAACTCCATCATCCAGTAGTAAATTTTTTGCTAAAAATAATCGAGGGTACATCATATTTAGCCAATTGGAATGGTATTGTCCGTTTTCTTTGCTGTTCTTTCTGAACATACCTTCCCTTATCATGTAACCTTCTTCGTCCTTGTCCCCAACCCTTTTTTGGTATTCCTCTTTGGTTTCAGAGAATTTATCAGGATAAATAAAAGAATCGCTACCCGTATTGTAAGGTGGGTCTATGTATATCATTTTTATTCTGCCGAAGTAACTCTTTTGAAGAATTTTCAGCACTTCGAGGTTTTCACCTTCGATAAAGATGTTTTCTGTCTCATCGAAATTGATTGATTCTTCTTTTACAGGAATGAGCGTTCGGGTGGATGGGGCTTGCAATACCCTGAAAGCATCGGATTTGCCAGCCCAATTTAAAACATACCTTTCGTTACTGAAATTAATATCCTCGCCTAAGGTTGCTTTTAATCTTTCCCAATCAATTTTGCCCTCAGAATATATTTCGGGCATCAACTCTTTGAGGTTGTTGAGTAATATATCTTTTGGTATTTGTGAATTTCCGGTCATAATATTTATTCTTTTCTCCATCTTTTAATTACATCATCAAACGTGATATCTTTCCAATTTTCTTTCCATTCATTATGAAACTTTATATCATCTGATTTCGGTCTTGGATTTGGTAATTCTAACTTCACGACAGCAGCGATTGGTGTTGCATCACCAACAACTAAACATTGACCAGCGGCTAAGGTTGGTAATATATCAGCGATTGAATTAGAATTATTCGGAAGTAAGCTTTTAACGTAGGACTGGTCATTAATATTAGTAAGTCGTAGTGCAATAAAATTATTACATTGAGAAAAGATAGTGTCTGAAACCTCCGATGGCCTTTGACTTACTACCATTAAACTTAAACCGTATTTACGTCCTTCTTTTGCTATTCTTTCAATTGACTTTTTTGATGCCCTATACTCAGCACCACCAGTTTTAGGTATATAATTATGCGCTTCTTCACAAACAATCATAAATGGAACATCATTAGTAGCATTTATAGAATGTTTAAGCTTTGAATAATGAAAAGCAAAATCAAATACCAACCTAGATATTAGACTAACAGTAATGCTTAAAACCTCAAATGGTATTCCACTAAGGTCTATTATGGATATATTTGATTTATTCAGATAACCTAAGAATTGCTTAATTATTTCATTAAAATCTTTCGTAAAATATGGTAAACCATCATTCTTGTTTGGTTTCAGGAGAAAAGCCAGTCTTTTATCGTTAAGCTTTGTTTCAAGTCTTGAAATAAACCTATCAAATTCACCATTAAATCCTCCGAATTTAGATACTTTTTCATTGAATGTACTGTGCTTTCCGTTTCCGGTTGATTGTTCAAAATTTATTAATTTCCAAAGCTTATCTTCAGAATATTCTTCTGTTATAGTAAGTGAAGCTAAATAAGTCTTATTGTCTTTTTCGTAAACTGTTAAATTGTTTTTATTATAGATATAGTTAAATACCTCGTTAATATCAAAATAAACAGGGGTATCATAGGTTATTTTTTGGAGAGTTGGATTGTGTTTTTCTTTATTTAAAATAACTGCTTTTTTGAACTGAGATATCTGATTATGCGAATTTTGTTCGCTACTCTCAATAAATAATGATTCCAATTCTTCAGAATTCATTAACCAATATGGAAGTTTTAATTGGTCAACATCAAGTACATTTAAACTGAATTTTTCCTTTTCTTCAATGGTAAATGCATTCTTGTATTCTGAATGAATATCGAAAATAATTATATGTGAGTTTTTTTGAGAACTTAAGTTCTTATTTTTTGCTTCATTAATTCCAACAACGTCTTGTATTATTTTGGCGACTGTACAAGATTTTCCTGAACCAGTTGAGCCGACGATTGCAATATGTTTACTGAAAAACTTATTCCCATCTATTTTTAAAGAAATATTCTGATTTTGTATAAGTTTTCCTAATTCAAATGAATAGTTTTCATCATGCGAAAACACCTTCTCAAGTGTTTCAGATTCCATAAAATAAGCCTTTTCTGTTGGAGAGGGTAATGAAGAACCTCCTTGAATAAACTTATCATGATTATCTCCTATTAATAATCCTATAGGTTGCGTATTAATGATGTATCGTTCATTATCGTTTATTCGAATATTTTGAATAATACAAACAACATAATTAAGATTGCCTTCCATTACCAATAAATACTTACCAATTTGCAGGTTTTCTTTGTTTGATTCCAATTTCTTATCATCTGAAATCTTTATGATTATCGAATTCGGAGCGCTTTCAATAACCGAACCTATTTCTTGTAATGTAGTTGGGTTCATTAATCAATACTTTTGTTAATACTTAGCAAATATTTTAATTCTTGAAAATTGTTTACTTGTAAAAATTCCTCATTTAAATCTTTTTTATCAATGTCAGAATAATCAATATCGCTTACAATAAATAAATCATCACATTTCTTGCTATTCAGGGCTGATACAGTATCTTCATTATAATTACATAACCTCAGTTTAAATTCTACCCAATTATCTTTGACTAATCGCTGTGGCTCTTTCAAAAATGCGTCCTGAAAAAAACGGTTACCTCTATAACCAGTCTGAACTTCAATTCCTTTTGAATACAAACGTTCCTCGATTTCAGCAACAAGTTCAGTTTTTGATATATCAAAACAAAATATTGGAGTTTCAGAATGAAGCTTAGGTTTGCAATTATATTTGTTTAAAAAAACAATGATGAAATTTACAATCTCACTATCAAAATTTTCGACACAAGAATCTTTGATTATAAAATTCCTTTGACGGATATTTATTTGTAAATTATCTTTTAGTTGTTCCCGCCTTCTCTTTAAAAGAGACTTATAAGTCAGTAGTTCTCTAGTCCATCGTGTTATAGCTGTCTTTTTTGTTCTGGCCAAATTATCCAAAAGACTCTTTTTGTTTATTAAACGTTCATTTTCATCATGTTTAATACTTAATTCAGCTATCTTTTGGATGGCGTTAGGATAAAATATATCCTCAACATCATCTTTATTGTTTAGTTCTTCGCTAAGTTTGGTCTTGTTATTCGTAATTAAATTTTCAAATGATTCTCCAATTTCAAATGAAAATTTGTCTTTTTTTAAAAAATCATCAACATTAATTATTAATGGCGGGTTCTCTGAATTATAATATTCAAATATTTGCGTTTTATCTTCTTCTGTATGCTTTGATTTATTTAATAATTCCTGTATTCGGAATTCAATAGGTGGTTTTATTTTAGAAATATACTTTACCACAAAATCTTTATTCTTTGTATTCAGAATACTATCAATATCATCTTTTGTCAACTCTTTGACTCCTGTTGGTTCACCATCAAAAAAAGCGTACAAAATGTATTGGATATTTTGTAAATGGTTTTTTGAATAATGAACTAGAAACTGTAGTATTGGTTTTGAAATGTCTGACAGCTTAAAACTATCCTTTGTTTCATGATACTTGCATTGAATGGCTTTTGTTCCAGTTGGCATTTGTACATCAATATCTTCAACAATGCCTTCTACCATAATATTTGAGTTTGAAGAACTTTCAAGTACTTCAAACAAAGTTTTATTGAATTGATATATAAACCCCTTTAATGTATAATCAGCTTCTCTATGCATTATCTAGTTTTCCTCAATTTTATCAATTATATCCTGTGGTAAGGCTTTATTTGTATTTGCTCCAAGAGTTCTAATTCTCTCAATTCGGCCAATAATAGTATCTCCTTTTTTTGTTGATTTAACAAGTTTATTCATTGCATCCTCATACTTGTCTTTGGTTGAATCAAGCTTTTTACCAACATCTTCAAGGTCATTAATAAAACCTACAAATTTGTCGTATAATGCTCCGCTTTCCCTTGCAATTTCATAAACATTTCGTTTTTGGTCTTCCTGCTTCCACATATAGCTTATTGTCCTTAAAGTGGCAAGGAGAGTAGATGCAGTTACTACTACAATGTTCTTTTCCAGCGCCTTAAGGTAAAAGTCTTTTTCTTTATCAAGTGCAGTATAAAAGGCTCCATCAAGTGGAATAAACATTATTACATAATTGGGAGTACTGCCCGATAGGTCGTGGTATTTCTTTTCACTTAAATCTTTAATATGTTTATTTATACTTGCCAGATGGGCACGTAAATGAATTTCTTTTTGTTTATCATCGTCATTGTTAAAATATTCATTGTAGGCCGTCAAAGATACTTTTGAATCAATAATTAAGACTTTGTCATCAGGTAAATTTATTATATAATCAGGCCTTAAATCCTTTCCGTGTTCATCTTTTAAAGTAGCTTGCTTTTGATAATGTACATCTTTTTTTAATCCAGCAGCAGTTAAGATTCTTTCAAGAATATCTTCACCCCAATTCCCTTGAGCCTTACTATCACCTTTTAACGTTAAAGTGAGATTTTCAGCTTCTTTACTTAATTTGTAACTTGATGTAACCAGGTCTTTAATCTTTTCTTCTAAGGAAAACCTCTCCTTTGATTCTTTATCATAAGTCTCTTCAACTTTTTTCTTAAAAGCTTCAATATCTTTACCAAGTGGGTCTAATATTTCTTTGATTTTAATTTGATTTAATTCGGTAAACTTCTGGCTCTTTGTTTCAAGTATTTGGTCTGCTAAGACTTTGAATTCATTCGTAAATTTGCTACCAAGTTCTTCTAAATCTTTTTTTTGTGTTTCAAGTTTTTCGATTAAGTTTTTATTCTTCTCTGTCAACTCAATATTTTTGGTATTGGCTGTTGTCAATTCAATAGTCTTATCTTTAAGTTCTTGTTTATTTGTCTCAAAATCAGAAGTCATAGTTTCCAATCTTGTTTCGGCGGATGAAAGCTTATTACTTATGCTTTCCTTCAACTCTTGTAATGATTTATTGTCTTTTTTTAAAGAGTCTAGCTCACTGCTAATATTTGTAAAATTATTGTTTAATAAATTTCTCTCTGTTTCCAATAAACCTATATTTTCTTTCAGTTTTTCAAATTCAATTTTAGAAACATTGCTTTTTTCGTTAATATATTTTCTAAAGAACCAAATTATAACTGCTCCAAGTATTAAACCTATTATCAAGAATACAATGTTTTCCATGTTTCACATTATTTTAAATTTGAAACTAATAAATCCTTGACATTTACCTCCAATGCATTAGCTATTCTAAACAGTGTTTCCATAGTCGGTTGAATATCATTTGTACACCATTTGGAAACAGTTGTTTTGTTTACATTTAGTTGCTCTGCAAGCCATAAATTTGTTTTGCCTTTATCAGCCAATACTGCTTTTAATCTGTTATACTGTTTTCTATTATTCTCCATTAAAGTTGCTTTATAGACAAATCAAGTTGCAATATAGTCTATTTTATCACGGATGTCAAGAGCGTCGGCAAAAAAAGCAAGTGTGTGGCAGCGCAGGGACGGTTGCAGGGATGGGCTGCCACACTCTTGCTTTGTGCGAGGGCAATTTCTTTTCTTTTCTATTTTCAATTTATCGGAATGTTGTCTCGGTTTACGGGTGTCGTCACCTTGCGCCTAACGTTTTGCCAATATGGCATCGGCGGGGTTTTTGAAAAGCGTTTTTATCCACCGATGAAAATGCTGAAACGGTGACGGAATGCCGAATGAGAACGTATCGCTCCGCTGTGCTATATTGGCTGTTGTAAGCTGTTGCATTTTACTGCTGTTCATTTAATTGACTTTTTAAATCATCCACTTGTTTTTGTAAATCAATAACATAAAGTGTCAGTTCCTCAATCTTTTGTAATAATTTAGCATCCATTTCTCCAAGATTCACACCATTTTTTTCCACCTCATTTGCTGTTGGAATGTCAGGTAAGTGATTTTTCTCATTTATATAGTTTTCGACCTCTTTAATTGATTTTAATTTGTAATTATCGCTGAATACAAAATCACTCCATGTAGAAGAAGTTATTTCTACTTTAACCTCTTTAGCTCCAATAGTTCCGTTAACTGCTAATTTGTAATTATTAGTAGCTTAAATCTAATATTCTTGCATTATTTGGCAAAAGTTTAATAATTCAAAGCCGGAATTAATATTGTTTCTTTAAGTTTTTCAGCAGTAATTACGATTTCTTTGCCCAATTTTGTCAGATAATATTTATAGGTTTTGCCAACCTTTTTTATTAACCCAAAAATATTTAACCGTTTTATCAACCTTGAGATTTTTGCTGTATTAAATTGAGGCAACCTACCCCTTATATCTTTGTTCCGAAATCCTGAGATATTATATTCACCCCTTAAAACAGTGACCAACAAGGCCAGGTCTTGGTCAGAAAATAAGTTGAAGCCTTTGTAGTTCCTGTTTTTAACAGACTTGGGCTTAGTCACCTTATCAAGCCTTTTGTGTCCTACTTCCTTGTTATCAAAAGCAGATATAAACTCAAGGTATCTTTTATTGGATGCTTTAAAGAGCGTAATCAAGGGGACAAGGCTATAAATATTTTTTTTCAATGCAGCAAATTGCATAGATTTTTCCCCATTCCTATGTTCGACCTCCCGGTAGTGTTTAAAAAAGCTGACATCGTTTGTTGTTGTTTCGATGCGCAGGATTTTGGAGAACTTATCGTACATTTTAATAGAGCTTTTACCCATTGTATGTTTTATTCGGCTGCCTTCGATACGCACATTATAATTATTTCCAATTTCACCCTGGTATCGCGGGTCAACTTTATGACCAAGGAAAGTAGCAACATTATCGGGCTTTATCGTATGTATGGCTGTAGCGGTAAGTTCTGAATATATAGATTGCAGGTATTCCTGTTTTTTAAAAACAATATCGGTAGCATATTCAGCTTGCATAATGCTCCAATGGTATACCTGGTTGAAAAATGATAGGATAGGGCAATATATCTCAGCAAGATTGTCAAGGCACTTATGTATCCGTTTCACATCTATATTATCACATAGTTCCTGTGCCTTTTGGAAATCTTCAATGTAATCAAATGCGTTATCAATCATAGAAAATTTAATGCCCTTTTTGTTAAGTTGATTGGCTAAAATATTATGCCCGTTAATATAAACCTGCAATTTAAAGGGGCACCAGGTTGGTACACGGATATAACCATAACCAAGGTAAGGGTCGATGAAATAAAAATAATAGTGCAGGCATTTACCCCGTGTGCCTTTAAGAAATGTTTTCCCTGATTGTTTATCATGCCATGGCTGATAACTACCGCATGCCTCCATGGCAGATATGATGTGGACAAGACCAGTTTGTGTACCCCGTTTTTCCATTACTTTTTTCACTAAGTCTTCTTTACGTATATGCGTTTTTGCTACAAATTCAATCCTAATATTATTCTCTGTAGCTAATTTCTCAGCATTCTCACGCAACTTGTTTTTAAATGGTCCTGCAAATTTCGGATAATCAAATATCCGTATATTGTTAGAATACAAATAGGATGTCATTCCCTGTGAATAACAAATTTGAGGTATAGTACCTGTAAAAATAAGACGGTCAAAACAACTCAATGTACCGCTAATTTTTTCCTTATGGGAGTCTGTTAATAAATTCATGACATGAAGATAACATGATTTTAAAACCCAACATGGAGGCGATAATTTTTGTTCAAAGCTCTATAGTCTAATCCAAAAAATACCTTGTTTGGTTCTGGCTAAGCCAGGTTGGGATTTAAGGATAAATCAGTTCCAATTCCTACATTTCCATTATTACTAATACGCATCTGTTCTACAAGTGGATCACCTCCAGTACCTGACGGATGGGTAAAAAAAGCCAG
>Ga0307422_1001475_pt1 | contig 12236 bp, 11 predicted proteins | sample SalMarWE160290MG_FD_202153 | JGI IMG/M metagenome (GOLD analysis project Ga0307422, IMG submission 202153) | Salt marsh sediment microbial communities from the Plum Island Ecosystem LTER, Massachusetts, United States - WE1602-90 | ecosystem: Environmental > Aquatic > Marine > Intertidal zone >...
ATGCCCGTTCCGTATTCGCCCGGAGCCGGTAAGTCTATTTTCTCCTTTTCCGTGACTTTAGAAAGGAATTCATGGGGAAGTTGTATAAGTATGCCGGCACCGTCGCCGGTTTTAGGATCGGCTCCCACTGCTCCGCGATGAGCAAGCCGGTTTAGTATTTTTAAGCCTTTTTTTACAATATCATTGGTTTTTACACCGTCTATGTTGCATACGAAACCGACTCCGCATGAATCGTGTTCATTTGCGGGGTTATATAACCCCTGTTTTTTCGGTAAGCCTTTATTTTTTAGCATTTTTTTATGCCATTTTTTAACCCACCAACGCACTAACAGACTAACTCACCAACTATTATAATGTCGGCAGATATTTATTAATTTCGTATTCCGGAACCTGTATGCGGTAATCGTCCCATTCTTTCTTTTTGAGTTCGATAAATCGCGGGAAAATATGGTCTCCCAGGATTTTGCGTACCAGCAGGCTGTTTTCCGTAATTGAAATTGCCTGTCCCAGACTATCCGGTAGCGTTTCTATGCCCAGTTCTTTGCGTTCGATCGGGCTCAGGTGATAAAGGTTTTTTTCCATGGGCGTGGGCGTTTTATATTTCTTTTCGATGCCTTCCAGACCCGCGTGAAGCATAGCCGCAAAGGTCAAATACGGGTTGCAGGCGGGGTCTGCTGCCCGGAACTCACATCGGGTTGCTTTTTCCTGTCCCGGCTGGTACATCGGCACACGTATTAAAGCGCTTCTGTTTCGCTGGCTCCATGCTATATAAACGGGCGCTTCATAACCGGGCACCAGGCGTTTATAAGAATTTGTGGTCTGAGCGAATATCGAGCAGATTTCTTTGGAGTGTTTCAAGAGACCCGCGATGTATGAATGACTAATATCTGAGAGATTATCTTTTGCATTTTTATCGAAGAAAGCGTTTTTGTCTCCCTTGAATAAGGACTGGTGTGTGTGCATTCCGGATCCGTTTTCTCCGAAAATTGGTTTGGGCATAAATGTTGCGTAGACTCCGAATTTAGTCGCAATTTCCTTGACTACTATACGGTATGTTATAACATCGTCAGCCATCTTTAGAGCATCGGCGTAACGCATATCTACTTCGTGCTGGGAAGGCGCCACTTCGTGATGTGAGTATTCTACATGTATTCCCATTTCCTGCAGGGCAAATACTGTTTCTCGCCGCAGGTCACTCGCGACATCCAGAGTAGTAAGATCGAAGTATCCGCCTTTGTCGAGTAACTCTGTACCTTTGTCGTCCTTGAAATAGAAAAATTCCAGTTCCGGACCGATGTAAAAGTGGTCGAAACCCATATTTTCCGCTCGTTTTAGAGCCCTTTTTAGCACATATCGCGGGTCTCCTTCATAAGGTTCTCTATCCGGCGTCAATATATCGCAAATCATTCGAGCGACTTTTTTCTCATTAGGACGCCATGGTAATATACAGAAAGTATTGGGATCGGGCATCGCTATCATGTCGGATTCTTCTATATCCTGATAGCCGGTAATCGAAGAGCCATCGAATCCCATACCGTTTGTAATAGCGTTTTCGAGTTCGTCTACCGTTATGGCGAAGCTTTTAACCTGTCCCAAAATATCGGTAAACCAGAAACGAATAAATTTTACATCTTCTTCTTTTACAATTTTCAATATATCTTTTTTTGTTTTTTTAGACATCTTTTGCTCCTTATTTTTTACATTTATTGCCACGAAGGCACTAAGGCGCTAAGCTTGGACGTTTGTTTCTTTGTGTCTTCGTGTTTGAGTTATCCGATTGCTTCATTGCCGCGCTCGCCGGTTCGGATTCGTACGCAATCCGATAGGTCGAGAACAAATATTTTTCCGTCGCCGATCTGTCCGGTTTGAGCTCCCTTAATTATAGCGTCTATTGTAGGCTCTACAAACTCGTCATTTACCGCTATTTCTAATCGTAGTTTTTTAAGCAGATTAACTTCGTGTATAACTCCTCGATAGGCTTCCGTGTAACCTTTTTGCTGACCGCTGCCCAAGGCGTTCGTAACCGTCATTTTATAAACTTCCGCATCATACAGAGCTTTTTTTACATCGGGCAATTTATGCGGTTGAATTAGAGCTACTATAAGTTTCATTTAAACCTCCGTTATCTATTCGGTTGTAAATATCTGGAAGCCTCCGTAAGCCTCCATACCATGTTCGCCGATGTCCAGACCCTTTAATTCCTCATCGCGGGAAACTCTTAGTCCAATAGTAACATTTATCAGTTTAAAAACAATACTCATCCCTATGATTATAAAAATTATTACTGATAAAGCGCCTAACATTTGGATTCCGAGTTGTTTAAAACCGCCGCCATAGAAAAGTCCGTTCTGGGCAAGACCCAGGCTTTCTTTGCAGAAAAATCCGATAGCAATTGTTCCCCAGAAGCCATTCATGCCGTGAACGGGAACCGCTCCTACGGGATCGTCTATTTGTAGTTTGTCAAGCAAAATTACACCATAAACAACAATTACACCACCTATTGCTCCTATTGTTATTGCCGCCCATGGTTCGACAAAAGCGCAGGGAGCCGTTATGGCAACCAAACCCGCAAGAGCTCCATTCATAGCCATAGAAAGATCGGGTTTCCCGACTGTTTTCCAGACCGTTATCATAGCAGATATTCCGCCGGCGGCAGCAGCGAGATTTGTGTTAATCGCCACAAGCGCGATTAAGCTGCCGTCACCTACATGGAGGCTGGACCCCGGGTTAAAGCCGAACCAGCCGAACCAGAGAATAAAAACTCCCAGTGATGCAAGAGGAATCGAGTGCCCGGCTATGGCATTCGGCTTTCCGTCGGGTTTATATTTGCCTATGCGGGGTTTTAGCATTATTGTGCCAACCAGCGCAGCTGTGCCTCCCACGGTATGAACGACTGTCGAGCCAGCAAAATCGGCGAAATTTAGAGCAGACAGCCAGCCGCCGCCCCATATCCAGTGACCTACTATTGGGTATATAAGAGCTGAAATTGCGAATGAATATATCAGATAAGCCTGAAATTTCATTCTTTCAGCCATACCGCCCGCGACAATTGTCGCCGCGGCTCCGCAGAATGCCGCCTGGAATAGCCAGAAAGCATAGAGGGGAATATCGGCGCCCGATTGAGCTCCCGATAAGAACCAGCCTTTCAAACCCATAAAAGCATTCCCGTCACCGAACATTATCGCGTATCCGAACATAAAGAACCCTATAGAAGCCATGCAGAAATCCAGAAAGTTCTTTGTTAATATGTTGCAGGTGTTTTTTGCGCGAATAAAACCGGCTTCGACCATTCCGAAACCAGCCTGCATAAAAAATACCAGAAAAGCGGCCAAAAGCACCCATAGAGTATCCAATCCTACTGTAATTATCTGTATAGATTCTTGAGTCATTTTTAACTCCTTATTTTATAAACTCAATTCACCCGGAATCTTTGGGAATAGAGTCGCGTTTTTTACTTGTTTAAGTCCGCATATATAACGCGTAATTCTTTCTATTCCTATTCCGAATCCTCCGGAAGGGGGAAGACCTAATTTAGCAAGTTTAAGATATAATTTATAGTCTTTCGGATCAAGATTCTGGCGGATTATTCTTTCTTTTATCTTTTTATACTCGTTTTCACGCATGCCGCCGGAAAGACCTTCTCCGAAACTTTCAGGATATATTACATCCATATCGAGTAGTATCCCGGGTCTTTTAGGGTCTTCCTTGTCGTAAAATTCTCTCTTCCAATCGGGAATATCTATAAGCCAGAAAGGACCTTCCATTTCTTCAGAGAGAATGATTTCGAAATCTTTACCATGTTCTTCCATTGCTTTCATAAACGCTACTCTTTTGAATGGTGTGCTTGGTATTTTTAAATCACGACCAAAGAATTCAAGCTGTTTTTTGCAATGTTTTTTAACTTCCTTAAAGACGTGGATAAAAATTTCCTCCCCTAATTTAAGCAAATCGTCTCTGCTCGCGTTTCTTATTTCCAGGTCGAGCTGTGTAAATTCAAACAGATGTCGACCGGACTGCGCTGTTTCTTTCACTTCAAGCCGCAGGTTGGGGGAGAAACAGAAAAACTTATCTATTCCGCTTACGGCAATCATTTTATGTAGAATCATGCTTTTTGTGGTGGTATAGGTTTCTCCGTAGTACTCGAACTCGGTCGAAAAAACATCGTGACAGAGAGGATCCGTTTCCGGCGAAACCATAACAGCCGAGATTTCAAGGAAGCCATTATTGAAGAGGTAATTTGCCATAGCATTCCTGACTTTAGTTTTTACAACAAGCATCTCCCTGATCGCGGGATCCCGGAACCTCTCATAGTATTTCTGTGCCAGCATCGCCTCTCTAACTTCTTCTTTTTCTTCTACCACAATAGCCTCCTTTTATGGTTTGTGAATTATTATTCGTTAATATTGAATATTTATTCAAAATTAACGAAAAGAATATATTTAATATTTCTCTATTGTCAAGGGGTTAATTTGGATTTATGTTGTTGAAGGATTAAATCAGGTTATTTGCAATAAAATTCGTTTTATTGATTGGTTTTTAAATCGTATTGTAGCGTTTTATTATTGTGGGTGCTTTTATCGTTTCTCTGCTGTTAGTAGGCTTACTGCGATAACGGCAATTGTAGCCAGAACGAAAGAGGCTAACCTTACGGTTATGAAATTGTCTAAGGTTTTAACGTTTGCCCATATGACAGTACTCAAGGCGCCGGTTAGCATTCCTGCGGTGACCCCGTATTTTGTGGTTTTCTTCCATTTCAAGGATAGGAGCAGCGCCGGTCCGAAGGAGGCGCCCAATCCGCTCCAGGCGTAAGAAACCATCGTGTATATAAGGGTTTGAGATTTGATGGCAAGAATAAAAGCCGATGCCCCAACAAATAAGGTTATTATTCTTGAAGCCATAAGTTGGGTCTTTTCTGATATCTTTCTTCGAAATATGTTGTGGTAAACGTCTTCGGATAAAGCCGAGGACGCGACAAGGAGTTGTGAATCGGCTGTTGACATCATTGCGGCTATCGCTCCTGAAATTAAAATACCGGCGAGCCACAGAGGTAGTAGGGAAGTAGCCAGGTGTGGCATGAGAAATTCTGAGTCGATTAAAGTTCCTGAGTCTACTAATCCTTTACCGACTACTCCTATAAAAAACGCTCCGAAGAAGGCGGGTATGCTCCATGCGATAGCGATATTTCTGCTGATTCTTACTCTTTCGGGGTCTTTAATCGCCATAAATCTGACGATTGTATGAGGTTGACCGAAATATCCGAGTCCCCAGCTTAAACCGCCTATTACGCCTGCTATAGCCGGCCAACCGTTCAGGTTTCCCCATAAAGAAGAAAGGGCAAACTCGATATTATGTCCTCCGTTTAATAATGCAATGAAACCGACAATCGGGAGACCCACGAGAGTTACTATCATTAGTATCGCCTGAAGGAAGTCTGTCCAGGCTACAGCTAAAAATCCTCCCATTAGAGTATAAAATAAAATAACTATAGCACCTATAATTATTCCATTTAGATGAGGTATTCCTAAAGTTGTATGCAGGGTTTTACCCGCGCCGTTGAATTGCGCGGAAACATACAGGGAGTAAAAAAATATGATTATGAATGTAGCGATAATTTCATTTATTTTATTTTCGTGTCCGAAATTCTTCGAGAAAAATCCCGGGAGTGTTATCGCGTTCAGTTCTTCGGTTTTTGACCTGAGCTCCCTGGCTATTATGAACCAGGCTGCTATTATTCCGCAAATGCAGCCTACGGCGGTCCAGAGTTCTATTAAACCGGCGGTAAAAACCATGGCGGGTACCCCGAGAAGAAGCCAGGATGATTCGCCGGAAGCTCTTTCCGAGAAAGCCGCTACCACCGGGTTTAATCTTCTTCCCGCTATAATAAAATCTTCCTGAGTTTTTGTTAAGCGATAAGTCCAGATTCCTATACCTAAGATAATAGCAAGATAAATAAAAAAACCTATTAAAACCGGATCCATTTTCCCCCCTGATTTTTTTAAATATTAATTTTTAACGGATACGTGTCAAGCCCTTTTCGACCAAAAACAAAAACTAATTGAACCACAAAGTTCACAAAGAACACAGAGATTTTGGGTCTAAATAAGAAAGCTCTCCGTGACCTCTGTGTGTTCTTTTTTCTCTGTGTTCTCTGTGTTAAATGTTTTTAGTTTTTAGTGTGTTTCGTGGTTTAATAATTAATTTTTGGTTGTTGACATTTATAGTCGCTTATATATTTTTGTAAGAAAGGAGTATTAATGTTCGATGATTTAAAAAATATTATTTCAAAAGTCGACGCGGATTACGCCGATGTGCGTTATGAAATAAAAAAAGAGATAAACATAGTTTTTAACGGGAAAGAATTAAATACTGTTACTTCCAATTCTACCGATGGTTATGTTTTGAGGGTTTTAAAAAACGGTGGATTGTCTTCGGTCGCTTTCACGAAAAAGAAAGACGCTGACGAAGCTTTGCAAAGCGCGACCCAGAACGCTTTGCTTATTTCTAAAAACATTAAAAAACCCGTAAGATTCGCGAAAACCGAAGTTATAAAGGATAAGTTTAAGCCGGAGCTCGATGAAGATCCCCGGGATATTTCTATTGAAGAAAAAATCGATTTAACAAGAAAATATAACAATATTCCTTTAAAGCAAAAAAATGTTTTGACCACCAATATTGCATATAATGAGGTAATACGGGAAAAGTATTTTGTAAGTACTGAGGGAAGTGAAATAGGGGAAGATTTAATTACGAATGGTATTAGAGGTTTGATCACTTCCAGTGATGGTAATATCTTTCAGAATGTCAGGGTGGCGTTTGGCGGAAGCGGAGGTTTTGCTTCAATCCGGAATCAGGAAAGTGAGTTTGAAAAGAGAACCGCGTTGGTTCTCGACCTTTTAAAAGCGCAGCCGATAGATGGTGGTGTTTATAACGTGGTTCTAAATCCTGACCTTGCGGGTGTTTTTACGCACGAAGCCTTCGGGCATTTTTCCGAGGCTGATCTGATAGAAGATAATCCTACAATGCGAGAAAAGATGAAGATCGGGGCAAAGTTAGGTAATGATATAGTCAATATTAAAGACGATCCCACGATGCCCGATCAGTTAGGTTTCTATAAGTATGATGATGAGGGTGTAAAGGCAAGATCGACTCAGCTTATGGAAAACGGGGTTCTGGTAGGAAGGTTGCATTCGAGAAGAACCGCAGCCGCGTTCGATGAACCCCTGTCCGGTCACTGTGTAGCGGAAGATTACCGTTACCCTCCCATAATAAGAATGGGTAATATTTTTATCGAGCCGGGTCCAGCTTCTTTCGATGAACTTATTTCTAAATTGGGAGAAGGTTTCTATATTCTCGACGCCAAGGGTGGTCAAACCAGCGGCGAAAATTTTACATTCGGAGCCCAGTATGGCTATATAATTAAAAACGGGAAATTGGGAGAAATGGTAAGAGATATTAATATTTCCGGTAATTTATATCGTACCCTTGAAAATATTTCGGCAGTAGGAAACGATCTGGAATTGTCAAAGGTGGGAGGTTGTGGAAAGGGGCAGATGAATATTCGTTCGACAAACGGCGCGCCCCACATCCTTATAAATAACCTCTTAATAGGTGGTAGATAATGAAAAAGATGCTGGATTTAGCCGCGGAAAAAAGCGATAAAGCTGAAATATTTTCTCTCGGAGAAAAAACCGATATAATAAGATTCGAGAATTTTAAATTAAAAGATATAGAAACTAAGATACAGTCGGGTGTAAGCCTTAGAATACAAAAAGATGGTAAACTGGGATTCGCGTACACGAAAAATCTTTATAATAGAGAAGAACTGCTTAATAACGTCCTGTCGTCTCTTGCCGGAGGTGTGGAAGCTTCATTTGATTTTCCCTGTACTAAAGAAGTTTCAGTTTTAAACACGTTCGATCCTTCTGTCGAAGATATTTCTAATTTCGATATTGTCGAGGAATGCAGGAGAGTGAGTGATTTCCTTTCCTCTGAAATTAGCGGTCAGCTGGATATATTCGCGGCTCTTGATACTTCAGAAGTATCCATTATGAATAGTTCCGGCACGAACCTTAAAGAAAAATTTTCTTCATATTCCTTGAGTTTAAATGTTTTTTATCCCGGTTCTTCATCGGGCATAGAAAGGTCTTTGGTCGGTAAAAATTTTCAAAAAACGGATGAAAAGTATTTGAATTATATTATGGATACTTACAATAAGTCTTTAAAACAGGTAAAAGTTAATAAGGGGCGAATGAAAGTGTTATTAATGCCGGAAACGATATATGTTCTTATATGGAGATTATTAAGCGGTTGTAACGGTAAAAATATTTACAATAAACAATCACCCATTTTGAAAAAATTAAATGATAAAATATTCGATGAGAAGCTAACAATCTATAACGATCCTCTCGGCGATGAAATGCCGGGCGCTCGAAGTTTTGATGATGAGGGTGTTGCCTGTGAGTATTTTAAATTAATAGAAAACGGAATATTAAAAAACTTCTACTATGATCTTTATTACGCTGAAAAGATGGGTGTAAAATCTACCGGGCATGGTTTTAAGACCGCTGTCTGGGGCGGAGAGACGGTTTCCATGAGCCCTGTTCCAGCTCTTGAGCATCTATATATAGAACCGGGTGATAAAAGTTTTTCTGAACTGTTATCTTTGATGGACAGAGGAATAATTGTTGCCGGTGCTCTCGGCGCTCACAGCGGAAACATACCGAACGGCGACTTTTCGGTAGGTGTAGACCCCGGTTTATATGTAGAAAACGGAGAAATAGTAGGACATGTAAAAGACGCGATGATATCGGGGAATATTTATGATACCATGAAAAATGTTGCGGCTATTGAAGATACGTATCATCCGGCTTATATGGGCACATTTCCCGCAATATTATTTGACGATGTTTCATTAACCGTTTAGAATAGGAGGTGTTAATGGATTTTTTTAAGCTCAAGGAACACAATACTTCGGTGAAAACAGAAGCTGTCGGCGGGGTGACGACATTTATGACCATGGCTTATATAATTTTTGTTCAGCCGGTTATTCTTTCTCAGGCGGGAATGGATTTCGGTTCGGTTATGATGGCAACTGTAATTTCTTCTGTTATCGCTATGCTTATTATGGGGCTTTACGCCAATTATCCTATTGCTCTCGCTCCGGGTATGGGAGAAAATTTCTTCTTTGCTTTTACAATCATTCTTGGAATGGGAATTGCCTGGGAAAAAGCTCTGGGAATTGTTTTTATTTCCGGAATTTTGTTTATATTATTAACTCTTTTTAAAGTCAGGGAATCGGTCGTTAATACGGTTCCCGGGAGTTTAAAGAAATCGATCGCAGCTGGCATCGGGGTCTTTATTACTTTTATAGGGCTTCAATGGGCCGGAGTTGTTGAAGGCAATCCCGGAACACTTGTTACACTGGGCAGTCTTAATACAAATTATACTGTTTTGTTCTTTATCGGTCTCATTGTTTTATTTTTCTTATACGCGAGAAAAATAAAGGGGGCGATTCTGTGGGGGATATTGATTACCGCGGTTATTGGTATTCCCATGGGTGTCGTTAAATTCGGAGGAATAGTTTCCAGGCCTCCTTCCTTAGCTCCTACATTTTTTAAGCTCGATATATTAGGGGCTCTTCACTGGGAGTATATTATACCCATTCTGGTTCTTTTCCTCCTGGACTTTTTTGATACAGTGGGAACTTTGATAGGAGTTAGTTCACACGCTGATTTGCTCGACAAAGACGGCAATTTACCCAGGGCTGGAAAAGCCTTGATGGCTGACGCGATAGGCACGGTCGCGGGAAGCTTATTCGGAACTTCTACAGTGACCAGCTATATCGAGAGTGCTACTGGGGTAAGTGAGGGAGGAAGAACAGGTTTGTCTACAATTTTTACATCCGCCTGTTTCCTTCTGGCTGTATTTTTCTTTCCGCTTGTAAAAGCTATAGGGGGAGGTTATCAGGCAGGAGAAAGCACTTTTTATCCCGTTACAGCCCCGGCGCTTGTTCTGGTCGGAGCCCTTATGATTAAAAGCGTAGCAAAAATAAAATGGGATGATGTAACCGAAGCGATTCCTGCTTTCCTGGTTTTAGTTGGAATTCCTTTGACCTACAATATATCTCACGGGATGGCACTTGGTTTTGTTTCCTATCCAATAATGAAACTGTTTTCGGGTCGAGCTAAGGAAGTCCACCCGATTATGTGGGTATTGGGAGTCGTCTTTGCCTTTAGTCTCGTACTGTCCACGAGATATTGAGAGCTTATTATAAAAGGGAAATTAACTGCAGATAAGTTGACAGAATGTAATTTTATGTTAAAATTAATTTAAACAAAAAGGAGGTTTGTTATGGCAGATAAAAAAGAGAAAGAAATAATTGTTGAAGATACTCAAGCGGTTGAAGAGGGTAAGAGTCTCGCGTGGCTTTCTTATTTCGGTCTTTTACTTTTAATTCCTTTACTGGTAAAACCCGATAATTCTTTTTGTAAACACCACGCGAAGCAGGGTCTCGTAATACTTCTTTTTTATATAGGTCTTGTTATAATTAACATAATACCGGTAGTCGGACAGGTAATCTGGGTTTTGGGAGCTATTACCCTTTTTGTCCTGTCTATTATCGGGATAGTTAATTCTCTCCAGGGTAAGTACTGGAAGGCCCCGCTCGGCATTTATAACATTTCTCAGAAGTTTAATTTTTAAGGGATAAACTTTTACGATTAAAGGCAGCTCTAAGAGCTGCCTTTTTTTTAGAAAATTAGCCACGAACTCACCAGGACACGAAGAAAAACAACGTTTAAACGTTTTTTCTATGTATTCTCTGCAGTGAAAAATTCTGGGGAGGTCGTGTGGGCTCTGTAGTACTACCGGTCAACTTTTTGTTTTTTTTAAAAAATACTGGAGTTGTCATTACGAATTCTTCTCCTTTGATTTTATTTACCCTGTGGAATATAGAAGGATATTCTCGACAGGCTAGCTATTCCATAAGGTGAAGTAATCTCTATGTACCTCTTGAGATTACTTCGCGTGAGTTGAGCAGGGAGCTAAACTCGTAATGACAAAATAAATAAAAAACATTGGGGATGGGGGTGGCTTTGCGTTCTCAGCGTCTTTGCGGTGGTTTAATTTTTTTAGTGGGTGGGAGTGCCTTGACTTTTTATTTTTTTGACGTAAATATTTAATTAAAGGATTTATAGGAGGTATTGACATGGAAAAAAAGATAGGCGAAATAACTCATTATTTTGGCAACATCTCTGTCGGTATTATTAAATTAGATGCTCCTTTGAAATTAGGAGATACAATTCATATTAAAGGCGCACATGATGATATTAACCAAACCGTAGATTCTATGCAAATAGAACATGAGGATGTTGAATCGGCTGATAAAGGAGATGAGGTAGGTATAAAAGTTGTAGGAAAAGTTCATCCTAACGATGAAGTTTATCTGGTAGTAGATTAAGGGCAAATTAAATAAAGATTAATAATTAAAAAGTAATTAGCAGTTACTTTATCGGGTAAAGGTGGTTTTTGAGTGAAATTTCTTAAAACCATCTAACTTTCTTATTGTTTTGCTTACCCTTGACACTCTATTAATTCTTTGTATATTTCGCGGGAATTTATAAAAAAAGGAGGATAGATGCCGGAAGCGCTTATAGAAGAAATAAAAAAGACCGAAAAAGAAGCGGAACAAATCGTAGTTAAAGCGAAGGAAAAAGCTCAAAAAGATATAGAGAAGGCGAGAGAAGAAGCCGAATCGATAATCGAGGGAGCTAATAATAAAGTAAAAAAGATGATTGCCGATAAGAAAAAAGGAGGAGCGAAAAAAGCAGAAAAGGAGAAAGAAAAGTTAGAGAATGATATGGAGAAGGAGATAGCAAATATAGAAAAAAGGGTTTCCTATAAAATCGAAGAAGTCAGAGATTTAATTATCAAAAGGATTTTAAAGAAGGGCTAAATGCCTAAAGAAAAATTAAAGAAAGCAAATTTTCTTATATATGAAGATGAAAAAGAAAAATTTCTTGCCGATCTTCAGGAAAGAGGAATATTTCATATTACAAATTCCCGCATCTCTACTCTGGCTGACGAAAATCCCGATTTAATACCTGAAGAGAAGTTTACGGACGAAGAAGCAGAGAAGATTTTTAAGAAGATTCAGGATATTGTAGAACTACTAAAAGACAACGCTGAAAGGAAGGGAGTTCTCGGACAATTTATAGATTTAAAAACAGGAATTTCTC
>Ga0307422_1001481_pt1 | contig 12206 bp, 6 predicted proteins | sample SalMarWE160290MG_FD_202153 | JGI IMG/M metagenome (GOLD analysis project Ga0307422, IMG submission 202153) | Salt marsh sediment microbial communities from the Plum Island Ecosystem LTER, Massachusetts, United States - WE1602-90 | ecosystem: Environmental > Aquatic > Marine > Intertidal zone >...
TTCTTTCTTTGCTTTTGAGGCCGCTTTTTTAGCTACAGGTTTAGTCTCTTTCTTCGGAGTTGCTTTTGCAACCGGCGTATCGGCCTTTTTTTCAGTCGAGGTCTTTTTTGCTATAGCTGGCTTTTCAGCTTTTATTGTATCCGCTGCCGGCTTTTTAGCAACAGGTTTTTTCTGGCCGGATGCTTTCGCTTCTGTGACTTTTTCAGATTTTGGTTTCTCAGCAACTGTTGGCTTTGGTTCGGCTTCCTTTTTAGCTGATATTTTTGCTTTTGCCTTACCTTCACCTATGCTCTCAATCAGCAATTGAGTCAGGGACTGGCGATGACCGTTTAAGACCTGATAGCCTTTCCTTCTTTTCTTTTTGAAGACTTTAACTTTATCACCTTTCAAATGTGATATAACACTGGCCGACACAACGAAGTTATTCAGTACTGGTAATCCAACCTGAACTTCACCGTCATCATCAATCAGTAAAACCTTATCAAAATCGACTTTACTTCCTTCTTCAGCATCCAGCCTGTTTACGTAGACCTTCTGATCCTTTTCAACTTTAAATTGTTGTCCGGCTATATCAACTATTGCGTACATTAAAAAAATGTTTAATCCATTGTCAAACTTGGGAGTGCAAAAATATAAAATAATATTGAACTACAAATAAAACATTCAAAATTAATTGCTGGTTGTTTTGCATTATATTTCAGCCTTTAATCCGTCTTCAATTCTTAGTAATATTCTTTCTGCCAACTTGAATTCAGTCAAATTTCGGCATAGTAGACTCTATTCGATTTTCTCTCTTACATATTTCATTATATTTGCATCGGGTATTGTTATTTGATGAATAAACACTGTAAGTCTCAGAGAGAATTCAGAAGAATGAGCCGGATCAAATTAAATGTTTTAGGAATTTCATACAGTCAGACACAGACAGGAGCTTATGCTCTTGTATTGGCCGAAGAAGAGGGTAAAAGACGAATACCAATTATAGTGGGTGGATTTGAAGCACAGGCTATTGCTATACAACTGGAAGGATTGAAACCTCCCCGTCCACTCACTCATGATCTGTTCTATAATTTTGCTCAAACCTTTAAAATTGATGTAGTTGAGGTTACAATTCATAAACTTGAAGAAGGTGTATTCCATTCAAAGCTAACCTGTAACGACGGAAAAAAAATAATAGATATTGATACAAGAACCTCCGATGCTATAGCTCTCGCTTTGCGGTTCAAATGCCCTATATACACTACAAATGAGATTATAGACCGGGCAGGAATTGTGCTCGATTTTGAGCATGAATCGGAAGAGTATAGCGAAGATGAAAAGGCCCCTGCGAAAGATATCGAAATAAAGAGCGATGTTGATGAAAAGAACATTTCGACAATGGATGCTAAAGAGCTTAAACAATTTCTGCAGCAAGCTATTAAAGACGAAGATTATGAGAAAGCTTCGATGATTCGTGATGAACTCAACCGCCGGAAGCGTAAATAACCCTCTCTGATAACAATATATAATATTTCGTATCTGTATTTTTACTTAGCTACTGATTTCATTTACCAGAAATTTGTTTTGAAATACCTATCCTGAATAAGAACCGGCATAAGACTTCCATTTAATAAAAAAGAATCGCCTTGTTTTTGCTATTTTAGCTATTGATATTATTTCGAGGCAAATGAAAAATACTCCATGATCTAATTCAAAGAATATTTAATATATTGGTTTCACGTAAAGCATAAATCTTCCTCATTGATGGAGAATCCGGAAACATATACTGCTACCCAGATTAACATTCAAACCATTGTAGAAAGTTCTTCTATCAGCATCTTTCTGATCGATAAACATTATGAATTAATTCTTACAAACTCATCTTTTCAAAATTTTGCCCGAACCTTCCTGAATATAAACAACTTAAATAAAGGAATTAAAATTCTTGAAGTTATTCCAAAATCAATTTCAACAAACTGGAAGAAGTCTTTCATTGAGGCATTGAAAGGTAAAAATACCAGTGGAGAAATTACTCTGACTCTTGCTAATCACAATTATTACTTCGAGTATAGTATTACACCTATATTTATTACAGAACAAGTCATCCAATATATATGCATATTTATTACTGATATTTCAGAAAGACGTTCATCTGAAAGAAAGCTAATTGAAAACAAAGCTCTATTCAGAAAAATAGCCGACAACTGTCATGATCCAATAATACTTACAGGAAAGGACGGAATACACTATGCTAATCCTGCATTTGAAGATTTAGCAAAATGGAAGACAGGAAAATCCGTTAATAATCCCGGTGTCCTAGAATCAATATTAGCTGAAATTGATGGTGCAGAATATTCCAAAAGACTGAAGGCACTGAATAAAAATAAGGCTGCTACAATTGAGATTAAAAATAAGCTGATCAATACTGATGGGGCAGAACGTGTCGTCTGGATTCGTAGCAAAATGATACCTGATAAAAACAATAAAACTTATGGCGAATTAACCATTATTACTGATCTCACAGGACAATTAAACATTGAAAAGGCAATTTCAAGATCCCAGTATCACCAGAAAGCTATCCTGGATAATATGCCTTATCTTGCCTGGCTAAAAGATGATGAAGGAAGATATTTATTGGTGAATGAACCATTTGCGCGTTATTTTAATGTCAAACTATCTGATATCATAGGAAAGAAGGACAGGGAGGTATTTCCTGATGTAGTAGCTGAAATTCATGAAAAATATGATGCCGCGGTTAAAAGTGCCGGGAAGAAGAAATTTTTTGAAGACGAATGGAGCCTTGAAGGTAGCACATGCTGGATCGAAACTTTTTCAGCACCTGTTTACGACGAAAGGAAAAATCTGGCAGGAATAACCGGAATATCGATTGATATTACTGACCGGAAAGCAATGGAAGATACAATAATCAAGAACGAAGAACATTTTCGTTCACTCCTTCAGTATTCTTCCGATGCCATTACAATTCTCGATAAATCCGGGATAATTTTATTTGAAAGTTCGTTGCGTAACAGAATATCTGAATTTCTGATCGACGAACTTATTGGAAAGCCATTTGAAGAAATTATTCATCCCGATGATATTTTCATTTTTAGAGATGTATTACAATCGGTGCTTGAAGAACCCGGAATACAGATAAAAAAGGAATACCGCAGCCTACATAAAAATAAACGATGGATTTATGTTGAATCAATATTTTCAAACCATATAAGCAATCCTTCCATTCGAGGTATTGTAGTGAATACACGTGATATTTCCGACAGGAAAATGTCTGAACTTAAAGAACGTGTTTATCACGATAATCTTATTTTTCTCAGTAATTCTGCCTTAGAACTACTAGGACTTTCAGCTCGCGATGATATTTTCGAATTTATAGGGCGGAAGCTTAACCATTTTCTTGAAGATTCAATAGTGCTGGTTGCCAGCTATCAGGAACCGGGTAACTTTTATATTATCAAAGAAATAAGCAGCCTCAATAATTCCAGGGAAAAACTTAAAGAAATACTTGGAATTGACCTGATAAACTTCAAAGTCAGCCTAAGTGATATTCCTGTAAGTATTGATAATGCAGGAAGTGTATCGATTGTTACGCGTGAATTCGATGAATTGGAGCTAGATAGCAAGGTTAAAGATAAACTTAATAAAATTGTTGACTTTCTCAAGGTAAACAAAATGTATTATATCCCAATTGCCCGGGACAATAAACAATTGGGATTAATTGGAATTCTGACCCTGAACAAAACCATCATCAAGTTCAAACATATAATTGAAACTTTTGTACACCAGGTATCCGTCGCTCTGCACCGAAGTCAGCTTGAATTTGAACTTGTTCAGGCTAAAGTTAAAGCAGAAGAATCGGACAAACTTAAAACTGCCTTTTTAGCCAACATGTCACATGAAATCCGCACTCCGATGAACGGTATCCTCGGATTTGCCGAAATGCTGAATGATGATCTACTGAGTGAAGGTAACCGGAAAAAGTACGTAGAAATCATTAATAACAACGGTAAAATGTTAATGAACCTGATCGACGATATCATTGACTTTGCCAAGATTGAAGCAGGGCAGACAAAAATATTGCGGCAGGAATTTTCACTAAATGCCTTATTAACACAGATACATTCTTCATTCCTGGGAGTTAATGTTAAAAAAGATAAGGACAATATCAAACTCAGAATTAAAAAAGTTTTAAGCAATGAAGACTGCTACCTTCAATCTGATCCCAACCGTCTGCGTCAAATATTGACCAATCTGATAGGTAATGCATTTAAATTTACAAAGGAGGGTTATATCGAATTCGGATACAATCTCCCTAAAGATGGGATAATTGAATTTTACGTAAAGGACACAGGTATTGGAATATCATCAAACAAACTGGAATTGATCTTTGAACGATTTGTTCAGGCCGATTATTCGCGATCGAGAAAATATAGTGGTTCAGGATTAGGTTTGGCAATATCAAAAGGATTTGTAGAACTGCTCAGTGGAAAAATGTGGGTCGAATCGGTTGAAAATGAAGGTTCAACTTTTTATTTCTCAGTACCCTATTTCCCTGCTTCGAAAAAACCATCGGAAGAAATTGACAGGAAAAAACCTCGCTCCGAGTATAACTGGGAAGATAAAGTATTCCTTATTGCCGAGGATGATACTTTCAGCTATAAGCTTCTTGAAGGATTCCTGAAAAAAACAAATGCAAAAGTTCTGCATGCCGAAGACGGCATTCAAGCCGTTGAAATTTGTAAATCAAATCCCAATATTGACTTGATATTAATGGATGTTCAAATGCCCGATATGAATGGTATTGAAGCAACTAAAGTAATAAAAGAATTTAGGGAAAATCTTCCGGTTATAGCACAAACAGCCAATGCAATTGCTGAAGAAAAACAAAAATGTCTGGAGGCCGGTTGTGACGATTTCGTAACCAAACCTATCAATATTACGGAACTCTTCACTAAAATTGATGAATGGCTTTCCTTATAATAGCCACAATGTATCTGAATTCGATTGAAATTTTCCTGTCTATTATCCTTTGCAGTTATCTGGTAACTTTCCTGTTAATTTATTTTGGTTGGCAAAAATTACCTGAAACAAATCTTGCCAAAATTGAAAAGCCTGTAACTGTCAGTATCATTATCGCTGCCCGGAATGAAATTAAAACCTTACCTCTTTTATTAAGCGATTTATATCGACAGGTATATCCCCGTAATTTATATGATATTATTATTATTGATGATCATTCCGATCAGCGACTGGCCAGCCAGGAGCAAATTAGATCCTATCAGGTGAATAATTTGAGAGTATTTGATTTGCCAGAAAGTAAACAAGGTAAAAAACAGGCGTTGCTCGAAGGTGTTAAAAAGAGCGACTCCGAGTTATTACTATTTACTGACTGTGATTGTCGCCTGGGCCCGAAATGGATTCAAACATTTGTTCAGAATTATGTGCGCAATTCTTCGGAGTTTATGATCGGGCTGATAGATTACAAACCCATGCCGGGGATTATTCAGGGTTTCTTCCGAGCTGATTTCATAAGCCTTGTTATTAGTGGCGCAGGAACAGCCTCGTTAGGATTCGCAACCCTATGCAATGGAGCAAACCTGGCTGTTAAACGAAGCTCATACAACAAGTATGCGGGATATCTTAAAATGAATATCCCTTCGGGCGATGATGTATACATGCTACATGCCCTAAAAAAACATAATAAAAAAGCCATCTCAGTTGTAAAAAATAGCGCCGGTATTGTCCGGACAAAGCCACCGGAAAATAGTATTGAATTTTTTAATCAACGAATCCGCTGGGCCTCGAAAGGAATCAGATATAACGATTTGGCAACGATACTACTTGCGTTTCTGGTTCTGCTAACCAACCTCATTATCTGCATTACACCCATTCTTTGTTTGTTAGAACTTACTCAATGGTGGATTTTTATCAATCTATTTGCGACAAAAGCAATAGCCGACTGTCTGATTTTGATAACTGGTCTCTGGTATTTTGGCGGAAAAAAAACAATACTCCTGGTTCCGTTTTATGAATTGGTTTATCCCCTTTATGCTACAATCACTCCGATTTTGGGGATGTTTAACTTTTACTCGTGGAAAGGTCGCACTGGGAGAGAATAATTTCTACTCAATAAGAGTAAAACTTCTATTAACACTCTCCTCTCCATTTTGAATTGCTAAATAATACAATCCCGGTATTAAACTTTCTATCTTATCAGATAAATCATTATAATGTATCCCTCCAGTTGTAATATATTCAGAGAATGTGCTAACAATTTTTCCAGAAGCATCATGTATTGTATAACTCAATTTACCTGCTGCTACTGCATTGAATTCAAGAGTAAGATAGGAATTAGTAGGATTCGGATAAAGCAAAATACTTTCTGCAATAACAGGCGAGATAAGACTTACTGCATTATTATTGTAAGCTGCCTGATATTTGGTCGTTTCTGCATCCCCCGATTTTACGGTATACTCAGTAAGGACAAGAATTGGATATCGATGCATCTCATTATACCAACGGTAAGTAATAATGTCCACTTCCTGTGATCCGGCATTAAGAACACCCTTATAACTTTTTTCTGTCCGGATACGAAGGGTGTTTTCATAAACCGTATTCCCGGGTAAAATTAAAGTTCCGAAAGCATCTGCTTCAACACTATAGGTGCCCGTCACTGTACCTCTTTCAATTCCGGAATAATAAGTTGCCCCTGAAAAAGTTCCGGAGAAATAGTTACTATATGAAAATGGAAATTTCATTTTTATGAAAGGAATATCGTATCGGGTTTGAATATTGCCATCGACTGAAGAATATCCAAATTGTTCGATTTTATCCTGATCCGTATTGAAATAAAATTTTGAATCGAATTCAGTTAGTTCGGTATTGGATTCCGGGAATGTAGCTCCAATTTCAGTAAGCATCGAATTCTTTAAATAACCGGTAAACGATTGTTCAAATTTTAAATCACTAAAATCCCACGTAACATTGGCCCCGGAAGGACCAGCATCTTTATAATTGCAATACGACATCGGATTATCTACATCTGCTTTAAGTACATGCTTATCGAATGTCAACACAGGCTGAGCGCTAACAATAGAAAATAATAAGCAAAAAATGGCCAGTAATAATACAATCTTTTTCATAGCTAAGGATTTTATTATACTAGCTAAAATAGTGAAAAAAGGAGTGATAAAAGATGATTCTAATTACCCAGTTCCGAAATAAACTTGATACGTACCAACCTGATTTCTTCTTCACTATATTCATCCTCCCCCAGCTCAGTCAGGGCATCATCAATCGATTCAGTTTCTGCTTCTTCCTTAAAGTACTCAAAAATTTCTTCCTGATGCTCTCTCTCCATCACCTGGTCGATAAAATAGTCGATATTTAATTTAGTACCGGAATTAATAATGGCCTCAACCTCATCAAGAAGTTTTTCTATTTCCAGGCCCTTTGCCGCAGCAATATCGTCGAGTCTGATTTTGCGATCGATACTCTGAATGATATATACTTTTAATCCTGATTTATTTACTACTGATTTTACCACCAGATCCTGTGGACGTTCAATTTCTTTCTCTTCAACATATTTTTTTATCAGGCTAACAAATTCTTTGCCATAACGCTTTGCTTTTCCTGTACCAACACCTGAAATATTTTGTAATTCTTCAAGATCGATAGGATATTGAATGGCCATATCTTCGAGAGAGGGATCCTGAAAAATAACGAAGGGAGGCACCCCTTTCTGTTTCGAAATTGTTTTCCGTAAATCCTTTAGAATCTGAAATAGTTCTTCATCTGCAGCTCCCGAGCCTGTCTGAAGATTTATTATTATATCATCATCATCAATTTCAGGATAATCATTATCCTCTGAAAGCATAAAAGTCGAAGGAGCTTTCAAATACTCACGACCTTTTTCTTCGATCTTCAGCAAACCATAATTTTCGATCTCTTTGGTTATGAATCTTGCAATTAGAGCCTGGCGGATTACAACATTCCAATATTTAGCATCGTGATCGCTTCCTGCTCCAAACTGTTCAATATGATGATGTTTATATGCCTTTATAGCCTGTGTTTTGGTTCCCGCAAGAATATTGGCAATATGATCGGCCTTAAATTTTTCGTTTACGTTCAATATGGTCTGAAGAACCAGAACAATGTCATCTTTCCCTTCGAACTGCTGCTTGGGATTCAAACAATTATCACAGTTATCACATTGTCCGGGCATCTCTTCTCCAAAGTAATTCAATAGCTGTTTGGGCCTGCATACTGACGATTCGGCATAGGAAACAGTTTCAAGCAATAATTGCTTTCCTATTTCCTGCTCGGCAACCGGCTTACCCTGCATAAATTTTTCAAGCTTCTGTATATCCTTATAGCTGTAATAGGCAATACATTTCCCTTCACCACCATCACGCCCTGCCCGACCCGTTTCCTGATAGTAACCTTCCAGGCTTTTAGGCATATCATAATGCATTACAAACCGGACATCAGGTTTGTCAATTCCCATTCCAAAAGCTATTGTAGCAACAATAATATCAACATCTTCCATGAGAAATTTATCCTGATTTGTTGCACGGGTAGTACTATCCATACCGGCATGATAGGGCAATGCTTTAATACCATTTACCTTTAGAGTCTCAGCCAGTGCTTCCACCTTCTTCCGGCTCAAACAATAAATTATCCCCGATTTTCCTGAATTATTTTTTATGTACCTGATAATTTCCTTGGTGGCCCCTTTTTTCGGACGAATCTCATAATATAGGTTATCTCTTCTGAAAGAAGATTTGAAAACATTGGCATCGAGCATTTCCAGGTTTTTCTGAATATCGCTCTGAACTTTAGGTGTTGCAGTAGCTGTAAGAGCTATTATCGGAGCCCTTCCTATTTTATTTATTATAGGCCGGATCCGTCGGTATTCAGGCCTGAAATCATGGCCCCATTCCGAAATACAGTGTGCTTCATCAACAGCATAAAACGATACTTTTATCTGATTCAGAAAGTTAATATTCTCTTCTTTAGTTAATGATTCAGGAGCCACATAGAGCAATTTGGTTTTACCATCGATAACATCGGTTTTTACCTGGTTCACCTGACTCTTAACTAATGAAGAATTGAGAAAATGTGCCACTCCGTCTTCTTCACTGAAACTCCGCATGGCATCTACCTGATTCTTCATCAGAGCAATGAGCGGAGAAATAACAATAGCGGTACCTTCGAGTATTAGGGAAGGCAATTGATAACATAAGGATTTCCCACCACCAGTAGGCATCAGAACGAAAGTATCCCTTCCTGCGAGAATATTCCGGATTATTAATTCCTGATTGCCTTTAAAACTAGTGAAGCCGAAATGTTTTTTTAATACATCCTTTAAAGAAATATCTGCATCAACACTCATTTCTAGCAAATATTATAGGGAGAAGAAATATGCACACAGCTGACTTTGAAAAATTTTGTTTGTATACGCCCTGCTTTTTAAAAAGTTATTGATCAACTTCATTATTCCATGATTTGAAAGATCCCTAATCATTCTATCCTAAAAATACTAAGTTTTTTTCAAACAGTCACAATATGATGTACTATTCTTGTTGCATGAACATAATGCAGTTCAATCTATTCTGAAGATTTGTCAATAGATTATAGAATAACTATACCTGTTACAATCAACCATTGTATTTTTTTATTGTCATTGAATAATGTTTCAATGTATTTTCAAATTATTTGAGAAAATATGTCCAACCTTGCTTATGTTTGCGATCTAAACATATGTCTAATGAGTGACGATAATCATAAAGGGGAAATGACTTTCCTTGAACATCTTGAAGCGTTGAGATGGCATATCGTGCGTTCGGCTGTCGTAATTATTCTCATCGGCATTGTTGCATTTATTTTTAAAAGTATTGTCTTTGACGTTATAATTCTTGGACCTAGCAATTCTGATTTCATCATGAGCCGGTGGCTTTGCAGTCTGGGAAAAAACTCTTTCCTGCATACAAATGTATTGTGCATTAATTCGGAGGTCATAAAACTTCAGAACATTCAAATGGCAGGACAATTTACGGCTCATATTAAAATATCACTAATCGTAGGACTGGTTTTGGCTTTTCCCTATGTATTCTATGAAATCTGGCGATTTATCAAGCCTGCGCTGTATATCACCGAACTTAAAATTGCCCGCGGAGCTGTATTGGCTATTTCATCCTTATTTTTTGTAGGAGTTTCTTTTGGCTATTTTATTATCTGTCCCTTATCAATCAATTTTCTATACAATTACCAGGTATCGGATCTGGCTATAAATGACATACAACTTATGTCGTATGTTTCGCTTGTGGCAAGTATATGTCTTGCTGCCGGTGTAATGTTCGAGCTCCCTGTGGTTGTGCTTTTTTTCAGTAAAATAGGGCTTTTAACACCGGAATTCCTGAAAAAATATCGCAAACATGCCTTCATCGTTATCCTGATTGCATCTGCTATCATTACACCTCCTGATGTTTTTAGTCAGATTCTTGTAGCATTGCCTATACTCTTGCTCTATGAAATTAGTATTGGTATCAGTAAACGAGTAGTAAAAAATATGAGTGTAAAAAATGAAAATTAACACAAAATCCCAGTATAATTACTATTTCCCAAAAGGAAAACAAAAAGTATAGCTGGGTGTTAATTTCGATCGCAAGATTAAAATTATGATAGGAAAGATCCAACTTTGTATCATATTATTATTAGCTGCTTATAATCTGTCGGGCCAAAAAACTGTTGTCAAAGGCACCATAACCGATGCCGAAACTGGCGAACCCATACCTTTTGTAAATATTGTTTTTCAGGAAAGTATATCAGGTACTATCAGCGATTTTAATGGGATCTATTACCTTGAAAGCCAATACGCTACTGATTCACTTATCGCTTCATGCATGGGATACTCACCTCAAACTGTAGCCATAAAAAGGGGATTGCCACAGATTATTCATTTTCAGCTCCTATCTGCCAGCTTAAGCATTGAAGAAGTAGTGATAACTCCTGGAGAAAACCCCGCATTTCAGGTATTGAGAAATATTTCGGCGAACAAAAAATTCAACAATCCCGAACGATTTTCATCGTATGAGTATCGTTCGTATAATAAACTTCAACTCGACATGAATAATGTCGGTGAAAAATTCAAAGACCGATGGGTGATTCAGAATTTCGACTTTGTATTTAAGAATATGGACAGTTCGGAAGTTTTTGGCAAGAACTATCTCCCTATCCTCATTTCAGAAAGTGTTTCACGTTTTTACTACCAGAAAAGCCCTTCGGTGGAGCGAGAGGTTATTGAAGCCTTTAAAATAAGCGGAATACAGAATACTACCATTTCCCAGTTTTCAGGCAAAATGTATCACAGACTTAATATCTATGATAATTTTATTACGCTTTTCGAACCAGGATTTATCAGTCCCATTGCCGATTTTGGAAGGGCCTACTATAAATATGTTCTTGAAGATAGTGCCATGATTGACGATACATGGTGTTTTAAAATATCCTTCAAGCCCAAACGAAAACTGGAACGTACTTTTTACGGATTTTTCTGGGTTACCGATACCTCTTTTGCAATAAAAAAAGTGCAGTTGCGTGTTTCACCGGATGTAAATATTAATTATCTGAACGATTTAATTGCTATAAATGAATACAAGCGAATTAATGATTCAACCTGGTTCCTGGCACGTGAAGAACTATTTCTCGATTTTTATATCACAGATAAATCGACGGGTTTCTTTGGCAAAAAAACATCGGTCTATAATGATATTGTTTTAAATCAGTCGTTACCTGACAGTATATTGTATTTACGTACCGATACTTATATTGACGAAGAGGATCTGAACAAAGACAATATATATTGGAATGCCAATCGTAAAATGGAACTTACCGATGAAGAGGTTGGCATATACGATATGGTCGATTCTGTTATTAAAGTACCTGCATTTAAAAGAGTCTACAAACTGGTTGATTTACTATTTGATTATTACTGGGTGACCGGTCCTGTTGAATTTGGTCCCTACTACACATTTTATAGTAATAACCCTATCGAGGGAAACAGGTTCCGCTTTGGTGCACGAACCAGTACTGATTTCAGTACCCATCTCAGGTTTGGCGGGCATGTTGCTTATGGACTGAAAGATGAACAGTGGAAATACGGCGTACTTACCGACTATATGTTCAACAAAAATCCAAGAATACGGTTA
>Ga0307422_1001483_pt1 | contig 12197 bp, 9 predicted proteins | sample SalMarWE160290MG_FD_202153 | JGI IMG/M metagenome (GOLD analysis project Ga0307422, IMG submission 202153) | Salt marsh sediment microbial communities from the Plum Island Ecosystem LTER, Massachusetts, United States - WE1602-90 | ecosystem: Environmental > Aquatic > Marine > Intertidal zone >...
GAAAACAGATCTCTTGCCACATAGGCCTTAAATAATAAGCTGAGGTCGTCTTTGGATTTATTCTCATCATCAGGTTTTGTTTTTAACCCTATCTCAATAGAATATAGGTCGAGTTGTTGCAATAAATCCTCTGTGACAACATACTGATTTTTAAATTCTGCTATGTTCCCGTAGTTGCTTTTTAATTTCTTACGATTCTTATCAACATATTGAAGGATAAACTGATTGAGAATCCCTTTACGGATTATTTCGCGCTCATAATCGGAGTAAATGGTTGTATCGAGGGGGATAAAAATATCAGGCATAATACCTCCTCCACCAAATACTATCCGCTTATTAACCAGGGTTTTATATTGAAGGGAATCGGGAAATGAAATGCTGTCACTATTGATGAATTCACCATGCTCATAACGCTTGAATATCTCATTCTGATATTCCTCAACTCCCTCATCATAAGGTTTTTGGATCAACCGACCCGTAGGAGTATAATATTTTGCCGTTGTAAGACGTATCATTGAACCATCGGGCAATTCGAGTTGACGTTGAACCAGCCCCTTACCAAATGAACGCCTTCCGATAATAATACCGCGATCCCAATCCTGAATAGCTCCTGTGACAATTTCACTTGCCGATGCGGATTCTTCATCAATCAGAATAATAATTCTTCCCTGTTCAAATAAACCTGGCCTTTCAGCAAGGTATTCTCTTCGCCTACTATGCAGGCCTTCGGTATAGACAATAAGTTTTTCATCATCTAGGAATTGATCTGCAAGGGCAACAGCCATATCAAGGTATCCACCTGTGTTTCCGGTTAGATCGAGAATTAAATTCGTGGCACCATTCTTCTTTAAATCATTACCCGCTGCAATGAATTCATCCATGGTTGTCAGTGAAAACCTGTTCAATTTGATATACCCGACACCCTCTGATATTATATAAGAAGCATCGATGCTGGTAATAGGGATTTTATCACGAACAATTGTAAAATCAAATAACTTGGCTACCGAACGACGTTTTACAGTAACTTTAACTTTGGTGCCTTTTGTTCCACGTAATAATGCAAATACATCGTCATTCGTAAGCTCAATACCTGCAATATTTTTATCATCAACTTTTACAATACGATCGCCGGCTACTATTCCTACTTTTTCCGAAGGACCGTTAGGCACAGGATTTACCACAAAAAGTGTATCATTCAATATATTAAATGAGATTCCAATGCCTTCAAAATTGCCCTGAAGGGGTTCGTTCATTCTTTGAACATCATCAGATGAAATATAGGTCGAATGGGGATCGAGCTGTTTCAAGTGATACATAATAGCCTCCTCCACAAGTTTATCAGTCTTTATGGAATCGACATAGTAATTATCGAGGAAGAATAGAAATTGCCCATATTTCATCGACTCCCTGCTTATCTGACCCTTTACTTCAACTAACAAACAAGTCTGCAGTATCAGTATTTGTAATATCACCAGAGTTTTCCTCACTTTTGTTCTTGTTACCTTCATGAATTTTAAATATTGACGCCTCCTGGCATAATTATATAGAAATATTTGATCCTGAAATTTATTCTATCAATGCTTATAAATTGAATTTAAATTGAAATCGTACATCACTCCCACTCGATTGTCGCAGGCGGTTTCGAACTGATATCGTATACGACCCTGTTTACTCCTTTGACATTATTGATAATTTTATTCGAAATATCTGCTAAAAAATCGTAGGGCAATCTCGACCAGTCTGCTGTCATCCCATCAGTCGAAGTTACTGCCCGTAAGGTTATTACATTTTCGTAGGTACGCTCATCTCCCATGACTCCTACCGATTGTACCGGCAGCAAAATTGCAGCTGCCTGCCATACCTGATCGTACAATCCGTATTTTCTTAATCCTTCTATATAAATATCATCTACCTCCTGCAACATGTTCACTTTTTCGGGAGTTATTTCTCCAAGAATTCTAATTGCCAATCCCGGACCAGGAAAGGGATGTCGACTTATTATAATATTATCTATCTCGAGTGCTTTCCCTACTTTTCTAACCTCATCCTTGAACAGAAGGTTCAGGGGTTCAATAACTTTCAGATGCATACGTTCCGGCAATCCGCCTACATTATGGTGCGATTTTATTGTTGCTGAGGGTCCGTTTACTGAAATGGACTCGATAACATCGGGGTAAATGGTGCCCTGAGCCAGCCATTTAACATCCTTTATCTTACGTGCTTCGTGTTCGAATACCTCAATAAAGTTCTTCCCGATACTTTTTCGTTTTAATTCAGGTTCACTGATCCCCTTCAGATCATCCAGAAAAATATCCCTGGCATCGACACCGATAACATTCAAACCCATATGTTTGTATGAATCAAGTACCTTCTCAAATTCATTCTTCCGCAACAGGCCATTGTCAACAAAAATACAGGTGAGGTTTTTACCTATTGCCCGATGCAACAATACTGAGGCAACCGATGAGTCTACCCCACCCGATAAGCCAAGTATAACTTTATCGTTCCCTACTTTTTTACGTATTTCGGTAATTGTGGTCTCAATAAAAGAAGCAGGAGTCCAATCCTGTTTACAGCCGCAAATATCTACTACGAAATTACGGAGAAGAGATAGACCTTCAGTAGTATGATATACCTCAGGATGAAACTGAATACCATAGGTATCTTCATTTCGAATACGATAGGCCCCGACTTTAACATCACGCGTACTGCCTATTACTTCAAAGTTTTCGGGGGTATCAACAATGGTATCTCCATGCGACATCCACACCTGTGTACCGGGTGAGAGTCCTTTTAACAATGCTGACTCAGTGTTAATAAAATCAAGTTTGGCTCTTCCATATTCACGGTGTTTCGATGATTTCACCAGACCACCTGCTTCTTCTGCCATATATTGTGCTCCATAACAAATGCCTAAAACCGGTATAGAGCCTTTAATATTTTCAAGATTGGGTTTCGGATGTTCCTTATCCTTCACGGAGTATGGACTACCTGAAAGAATTACTCCTTTCACCAGGGGATCTGATGCAGTGATTTTATTAAAGGGATGGATTTCACAATAAACGTTTAGTTCACGAACTCTTCGGGCGATCAACTGAGTATACTGTGACCCGAAATCGAGTATTAGAATCATTTCCTGCACTATCGGATAATTTTTAATGAACGCAAATATAGCCATTAATCGATGAAGAATAGCCAGCAAAGTAAACTTCAATCAGATGACTCGCGTGTAAGAGGTATGGCATATGTTTGCAGTTCGTTGGCAATTTGTGTAGCGGGGAAAATTTCCCGGGCTTCAATAAGAAAATCGTTAACATTCTTATACCGGTTTGAAAAATGGCCGATCAACAAATCTTTCACTCCAGCCTTTTTTGCCAGAGTAGCTGCCTGAACCGCTGTCGAATGTCCGGTAAGTTTAGCCAGTTGCTTATCCCTGTGAAGAAAAGTAGCTTCGTGATAGAGCAGATCGACATCTTTAAGAAGATCGGTATTCTTCTCATAGTATGCCGTATCGGTGCAATATGCTAATGATCGTGTATGATAAGCAGGTTCAGTTAAATCAATATTTTTTAAATAATCTCCTCCTTCTGTTTGAATATCTTCTCCTGCTTTAATGGCCTGGATTTGCTTTACTGAAAAATTATATCTGCCGATGGCCTCCTTCTTTATATTCAGAGGTCTCTTCTTCTCCCGGAACAGAAAACCAAAAGTTGGTATTCTATGTTTTAGAGGAAAAGCATAAACTTCAGCAACACGATCTTGGTAGATTTTTTGAATTTTTCGTTTTGATATAGAATGCAATTCTATTGTATAGGAGATTTCTTCGGCAAAATGCTCACGATAAAAATCAATTATATCTTGCATACCGGGGTGTGCATATAGGTGCAAAGTTGTATTGCGACCTAACAAATTAAATGTTGATAGTATGCCAAATAGACCAAACACGTGATCACCATGCAGGTGACTAATAAATATATGGTTTATCCTTCCAAGTTTTATTTTTGCTCTTCGGATTTGAATCTGTGCACCTTCGCCACAATCAATTAAAAAAAACCGCTCATGTATATTCAGTACATGAGCGGTCGGAAACTTTGTTGACGTTGGTAGAGCAGAGCTGCTTCCCAAAACCGTCAATTCAAATATCATAGTAATCGAACAATAGTATATTATTTATTTGTATCAGCAATTAAACCAACACCATCCTCGATAGAGTTAGATATATTTAAAACTGTATCGAGTTGTGAAATTGTAATTAACCGTTCTACAGCATCATTCAATCCAGTAAGAACAAAAGTACCATTTGCATTTTTGCAAAGACGATTTGCAACCAAAATAGCACTTAATCCGGACGAATCGCAGTAACGACATTTACTTAGATCAAGTATTATGTTTCTTTCTCCATTACCGGATACCAGCACCAGCTCAGATTTTAATGTTGGTGCAATATGGGTATCAAGCTTTTCCTCCAATACTTGAATTAAAGTGTGATTGTCTTGCTTTTCGATCTTAAATTCCATATTGAAAAGTTTTTATAAATATATTACTTTTCGTTTGATTCTTTATCTTTTTCTTTTTTTTGTTTCTCTGCTTTCTCCATCTCCTGCTTAAGAGCCGCTAAATCCGCTACATCACCAAGAGTTGTCCTTTCAAGACTCGATTTAATTTTCTTGGCTGCTTTTTTAGCAGCTGTAGAGGCTGCTTTTTTCTCAACATCGGCGGCTGAACGCTTTCCTTCTTCAAATACTCTTGTATGTGAAAGTACGATTTTCTTTGCAGATTTCGAAAATTCTACAACTCTAAATGCAAGTTTTTCTTCGATTTTTGCTGGAGTGCCATCTTCTTTTACAAGATGCTTGGGAGTAACAAATCCCTCTACGCCATAAGGAAGTGAAACAATCGCTCCTTTATCCAATATTTCAGTAATTGTACCTTCATGGTCGGAACCTGGAATAAAAATGGTTTCAAATACATCCCAAGGATTCTCTTCCAGTTGTTTATGTCCAAGGCTGAGACGACGATTTTCCTTATCGATTTCAAGTACAACTACTTCAATGTCGTCACCGATATTTGTAAATTCGGCAGGATGCTTGATTTTCTTAGTCCATGACAAATCGGAAATATGGATCAGACCATCGACACCTTCCTCAATCTCCACAAATACTCCAAAGTTGGTGAAATTCCGAACCTTAGCCGAATGTTTGGAACCTACTGAAAATTTATTATCAATTTTTCCCCAGGGATCTGATTTAAGTTGCTTAATTCCAAGCGACATTTTTCTTTCTTCACGATCGAGAGTAAGGATCTGTGCTTCCAGTTCATCACCAACATTCAGGAATTCCTGTGCACTTCGCAGGTGCTGCGACCATGACATCTCTGAGACATGGATCAGACCTTCGACACCCGGAGCTATTTCAACAAATGCTCCATAATCGGCCATTACAACAACCTTACCTTTAACAATATCACCCACTTTCAGTTTTTCATCGAGCGAATCCCAAGGATGCGGCGTCAGTTGCTTCAAACCTAAAGCAATACGCTTTTTATCATCATCAAAATCGAGAATTACTACCTGAAGTTTCTGATCGAGTTGCAAAATTTCTTCAGGATGATTAACACGGCCCCATGAGAGGTCGGTTATATGTATCAGGCCATCAACACCTCCGAGGTCGATAAATACACCATAGGATGTGATGTTCTTAACAGTGCCTTCAAGAATTTGTCCTTTTTCAAGTTTAGCAATAATTTCTTTCTTCTGCTGTTCAAGCTCGGCCTCAATAAGGGCCTTGTGTGATACCACTACATTTTTAAATTCCTGGTTAATTTTAACAACCTTGAATTCCATGGTCTTGCCAACAAAGACATCGTAATCGCGAATAGGTTTAACATCTATCTGCGATCCGGGAAGGAAAGCTTCAATGCCAAACACATCGACAATCATTCCACCCTTGGTCCGACATTTAATATAACCGGTTATTATTTCGTCCTTCTCTAAGGATTCGTTCACCCTATCCCACGATTTCAGTGCCCTGGCTTTTTTATGTGATAGAACCAGTTGTCCCTTTTTATCTTCCTGGCTTTCGACAAACACCTCAACCTTATCACCATTTTTAAGGTCAGGATTGTATCGAAATTCATTAAGACTGACAATGCCTTCCGATTTATAGCCTATATTAATTACTACCTCACGCTTATTCATCGAGATTACGATTCCATCCAGTACCTCGTTTTCAGCAATTGTAGAAAGAGTATCGTCGTACAATTTTTCAATATCATCACGCCGGTCAGCCCCATAAATATCATTGGAATTACTATAACTTTCCCAATCGAATTCAGCATCTGATTCTTTAAGTATGTCACCACTGGTATCTGATTTCTTCGGATCAGAGGCTTTCTTTGTAGTAGTTTTAGCTTCAGACTTTTTCTCAGTTTTCTCTTCTTTTTGTTCCTCTTCAGCTTTTTCCTTTACTCCCGCCTTAACCTCATCTTTCGGAGTTTCTTCTTCCGTCTTTTCTGTTTTGGGTTTTACTTTCTTCTCAACCTTCTTCTCAGCTTTAACTTCCTTTTCTGCCTTTTTTTCTGACGCGACCTTAGTTTCTTCTTTAGCTTTCTCTTTAATTTCTTTTTTCACTACCTTTTTAGCTGCCTCTTTTTTTACATCCTCAGTAGCCTCTTTCTTAGTTTTTCCTTTTTTTACTGCAGGAACTTCATCTTTATCATTGGTACCCTTTACCTTAACTTTTTTCGTTTCCGATGATTCGGATGCTTCAACAATCTCAGAATCTTGAACTTGTTCTTCAACCTGTTTTTTTTCTTTTTCCGACATTTAAAATTCAATCAATTAATAAGTTAGACATTATATTGTTTAAAATTAGGCTGCAAAGCTATAATTTTCCGGCATAATATACTAGCTAATGGTTAAAAATAATGGATGAATCAGGCCCTTTTAATATAGAAATAATAGATAAAAAAGATAAAAAATTACTTCGGAGTTTTTTTTTCTATCTGCCCCTGTATATTTTTGGAATAATTATAAATCTGAAATATTATGAAGATAGCTATTGTCGGTACAGGTTATGTTGGTCTGGTAACAGGTACATGTTTTGCAGAAACAGGTGTTGATGTTATTTGCGTGGATATTGATAAAAAAAAGATAGAAAATCTTAAGAAAGGTATCTTACCCATTTATGAGCCTGGTGTGAAATCTATACTGGATAGAAACTCCGAGAAGGGTCGACTAATGTTTTCCACTTCTTTAAAAGACAACATTCAAGATTGTGAAGCAGTTTTTATTGCAGTAGGAACTCCTCCGGATGAAGATGGAAGTGCCGACCTGAAACACGTTCTTGCAGTGGCAAAAGAGATTGGTCAATCCATAAACGATTATGTCGTTGCTGTTACCAAAAGCACGGTACCTATAGGCACTTCCGAGAAAGTGAAAGAAGTTATCAGGAATGAATTGAAATTACGAAATAAAAAAATCGATTTCGATGTGGCTTCGAATCCTGAATTTCTTAAAGAAGGATCGGCAGTTGAAGATTTTCTGAAACCCCCCAGAATTATTGTGGGTACAGATTCGGAAAGAGCCGAGAAAATTATTCGCCGATTGTATAAACCTTTTCTTCTAAATGGTCATCCTATTCTTTTTATGGATATCCCTTCAGCTGAAATGACGAAATATACAGCTAACTCAATGCTGGCAACAAAAATCAGTTTCATGAACGATATAGCCAACCTATGTGAAATAGTAGGTGCCGATGTGAATATGGTACGCAAAGGTATTGGCAGCGATCCTCGAATTGGAAACCATTTTATTTATCCGGGTGCAGGTTATGGTGGTTCCTGCTTTCCAAAAGATGTGAAAGCTATGATTAAAACAGGAAAAGATAAAAAGTATCCGTTGAGAATTCTACAGGCAGTTGAGGAAGTAAATGAGGATCAGAAACACTTGTTGTATAAGAAAATTTCACTCCATTTCAAAGGCGATCTGAAAGATAAAACCATTGGGATTTGGGGTCTGTCTTTCAAACCAAATACCGACGATATGCGTGAAGCCCCATCGATAGTATTGATAAATCAGCTTTTAGAGAACGCAGCAAAAGTTAAAGCATATGACCCGGTGGCCATGGATGAAGCGAAAAAGATTATAGGCAATCGGATTGAATATTGCACCGACATGTATGATGCTGCAGTTGATATTGATGCACTTGTACTGGTTACTGAATGGCCGGAATTCAGGACTCCTAATTATAAAGTACTCTCAAAATTATTGAAGAATAAGGTGATCTTTGACGGAAGAAACATTTATGAATCCCAGGAAATGAAAGAGAATGACTTTACTTACTACTGTATCGGACGGAAAACAGTATAATTTTGAAGTTTTATGAAGCGTTTTAGGAAAAAGATACTCGTCACCGGTGGAGCAGGATTTATCGGCTCACATCTTTGCGAACGATTGCTTAAAGAAGGCAACGAGGTTATATGTCTTGACAATTATTTTACCGGTTCCAAGCAATATATTACACACCTGTTGGATAATCCTTTCTTTGAAATTATACGGCACGATATAACTTCTCCCTTTTTTATTGAGGTTGATGAGATATACAACCTGGCGTGTCCGGCCTCCCCTGTTCATTACCAGTGCAATCCTATCAAAACAATAAAGACCTCGGTGATGGGTGCCATTAATATGCTGGGACTGGCAAAACGAATTAAAGCCAAGGTATTCCAGGCATCGACGAGCGAAGTGTATGGCGATCCTAAAGTACATCCCCAACCCGAAAGTTACTGGGGAAATGTCAATCCTATCGGAAGACGTTCGTGTTATGATGAAGGCAAACGGTGCGCCGAGACACTATTTATCGATTATCACCATCAGAATAAAGTCAGGATTAAAATTGCCCGTATTTTTAATACCTATGGTCCCAGAATGCATCCTAACGACGGACGTGTTGTATCCAATTTCATAATGCAGGCATTGCAAAATCAGGTAATTACTATTAATGGCAATGGTAAACAAACACGTAGCTTTCAATACATCGATGATCTGGTTGAAGCCATGCTAAGAATGATGGCAACAGGAGATGAAGTTACAGGCCCTGTCAATATTGGTAATCCAAGAGAAATTTCAATACTTGAACTTGCTGCTAAGATTATTGAGCTTACCGGATCGAAATCACAAATTGTTTATAAACCGCTTCCTGATGACGATCCGCTGCAAAGACAACCCGATATAAGCCAGGCTAAGAAATTACTTAACTGGGTACCAAAAATAGAATTAGAAACAGGTCTCATAAAGACTATTGAGTATTTCCGGCAATTCCAAACCAATAAAAACCTATCATTATGAAAGGAATTATTCTTGCAGGGGGTTCAGGCACCCGTTTATATCCTTTAACAGGTCATATCTCGAAACAGATCCTGCCTATTTACGATAAACCCATGATCTATTATCCCCTGTCGGTTTTGATGCTTGCAGGGATTCGCGATATTTTGTTAATCAGCACGCCTGACGATTTACCCTTATTTCGGAGATTATTAGGTAATGGTAACCAGTTCGGAATAAATATTACCTATTCCGAACAACCCTCACCCGATGGATTGGCACAGGCCTTTATTATTGGCGAAGAATTTATAAAAAGGGACAAAGTATGCCTGATACTGGGCGATAATATTTTTTATGGACACGGATTTGGAAAGGAATTACTCAAATTATCAGGATTTGACGATGGTGCTATTGTGTTCGGTTACTATGTGAACGATCCGGAACGCTATGGTGTGGTCGAATTCGATAAGCAGTTGAATGCTATCAGTATTGAGGAAAAACCCGAAAAGCCCAAATCGAATTATGCCGTAACGGGACTTTATTTTTACAGCAACGACGTGGTGTCCAAGGCCAGATCGCTGAAACCCTCAAAGCGGGAAGAACTGGAAATCACCGATCTGAACAGGTTGTATCTAAAAGAAGGCAGACTTAAAGTTAAAATACTGGGTAGGGGGATGGCCTGGCTCGATACAGGCACACATGAAAGCCTTATACAGGCATCGAATTATATTTATACCATTGAAAAGCGCCAGGGATTGAAAATCAGCTGCCCGGAAGAAATAGCTTACAACCGGGGTTATATCGACAAGGCCCAATTACTCAAACTGGCTAAACCCCTGGAAAAAAACCAGTACGGGCAATACCTGAAAAATCTGGCAGAGAACCGGATAATCACATTCGATTAATTAAAACAGATACATGAAAATTACTGAAACAGGACTGGATGGACTACTGATTATTGAACCGGATGTTTATGAAGATCAGCGCGGCTATTTTTTCGAAAGTTATAACCGGGAAAAACTTAAGGCAGAAGGAATCGATTACCAGTTTGTACAGGATAACCAGTCGAAATCAGCTTACGGAGTTATTCGCGGACTGCATTACCAGATGGAACCAAAAGCCCAGACAAAATTGGTCAGGGTGCTGAATGGAGAAATCTTCGATGTGGCAGTAGACATGCGAAAAGGATCGAGAAGCTATGGGAAATGGTTTGGGCTCGAAATATCCTGCAAAAGCCGCAAGCAACTTTTGATTCCGAAAGGATTTGCCCATGGTTTTTCGGTACTCTCGGAACAAGCCATCGTATTTTATAAGTGCGACGAATACTATGCCCCTGAATGTGATGCCGGTGTTCTCTATAACGATCCTGAACTGAATATCGACTGGAAAATACCCGCTGATAAAGCGCTGTTATCCGCTAAAGATTCCGCTTTGCCGCTGTTTAAGGATGCACAGAATAATTTTAATCTGTAAGAATTCAACACCGTAGGTGTGTAATATCGGTAAATTCGGATTCAACCAAAAAAATGAAAATGCCATAGGGGACGAGCTTTTAGAGAAGAATATTTGGTTATATTGTCAAAATTCGATGTTGAATACGATTTGAAATATATCTTTGAAGCGTATGACAATTAATCTAACTTAATCGACTTAATTCCCTATCACCCCTAATGGGGTTTATTTTAGAATTTATAATGTAATCTACCAAAATATCAGCCCTGACGGGCTTTTAGAGCAAAAAATGAATAAAATCTGGATAACCGGATCGAAAGGACAGCTTGGAACCGAGTTGTTCCTACAGCATACTAAGCTGGCCAATTATAAATTCCTGTTTACCGACATCGAAGAACTGGATTTGACCGACCGAAATGCCGTGCTGGAATTCACAAAAAAAGAAAAACCAAAAGTAATAGTAAACTGTGCTGCCTACACTGCAGTGGATAAGGCAGAAGAAGAACCGGAAAAAACGCTCCTCCTGAACCGCGATATTCCTGTTCATTTAACCGAAGCAGCAATAGCGGTCGATGCCACGCTGATCCATATTTCGACCGATTTTGTTTTCGATGGAAGCAATAAGCAGCCTTACAAAGAAAGTGACAAGCCCGTACCTCTTTCGGTGTATGCTGAAAGCAAATATGCCGGTGAACTGGAAGTGTTGAAAAATAAAGACAATATCATTATTCGTACTTCATGGTTGTATTCACCACATGGTAATAACTTTATGAAAACCATGCTCAGGCTGGGAAAAGAAAAAGAGGAGATCGGTGTGGTAAGCGACCAGTTCGGAACACCCACTTCCGCTGTCGATCTGGCCGATGCCATTCTCCGTACAATCAATAAAATTCTTACTTCAGATAAAAATTACGGAGGCATTTACCACTATTCGAACAAGGGCATGTGCAGCTGGTACGAGTTTGCAGTAGAAATAATGAAACTCTCCGATTTAAAATGCCGGGTAAAACCGCTGACAACATCAGAATATCCGCTCCCGGCAAAGCGCCCCTCCTATAGTGTGATGGATAAGAGTAAAATTAAACATGAATTTAAACTTAAGATACCGGAGTGGAAGGATAGCCTCGGTAAAGTTCTAAAGGCAATTAATTGAGAATTCCAGTAGTTAGTTGAGGCAATGTCGTTTGGTTTATATTGTTTATCACTTATAATCCATCTGACTTACTTTTCGTCTACGCCTCAGAGTGAAGGTCACCCTGAGCAAGAGTAGACGCCTTATTCCATACTAAACAACATAACTAGTTAAGATTAATAGTTCCGAACTGCGCATCGATAGTAACTTTCGATTTCGCATCAGGCGGGGAATAATTCAATATCCACGGACTATTATCAATATCTTCTTTATAACTATTGTTTAGTAAAT
>Ga0307422_1001484_pt1 | contig 12183 bp, 9 predicted proteins | sample SalMarWE160290MG_FD_202153 | JGI IMG/M metagenome (GOLD analysis project Ga0307422, IMG submission 202153) | Salt marsh sediment microbial communities from the Plum Island Ecosystem LTER, Massachusetts, United States - WE1602-90 | ecosystem: Environmental > Aquatic > Marine > Intertidal zone >...
ATCACCCGCTTCGCAGGCGAGGAGGACTACGGGGCCGAGGTCGAGCGAACCTTCGCCAAGTTCGCCCAGGGGGCCGTCCGCGAGCACGAGTTCTCCTTCCGCCAGGAGCCGGATATGGACCACGTGGAGGGAGCCGTGCTGGACATGGTCGCCGAGCTCCACCCCGAGGTCTTCGGCCTGCTCGACCAGTTCGTGGAGAAGCACGAGGACTACCTCGACCCGGTCATCGGCACCTTCGACCGCGAGATCCAGTTCTGCCTGGCCTACCTGGAGTACATCGAGCCGTTGCGCGACGCCGGGCTGCCCTTCTGCTACCCGGTCGTGCAGGAATCCACCAAGGAGGTCCTCATCCGCGACGGCTACGACCTGGCCCTGGGACGCAAGCTCCGCCACGAGGCCGAGAGCGTCGTCCGCAACGACCTGCGTCTCTCGGGCGCCGAGCGAATCCTGGTCGTGACCGGCCCGAACCAGGGCGGCAAGACGACCCTGGCCCGGATGGTGGGCCAGCTCCACTACCTGGGCCGGCTGGGCCTGCCGGTGCCGGGCCGCGAGGCCAGGTTGTACCTGTTCGACCGGCTGTTCGCCCACTTCGAGCGGCGCGAGGTGACCGGCCACCTGACCGGCAAGCTCGAAGACGACCTGCGGCGGATCCACCACATCTTCGACGAGGCGACGGACCGCAGCCTGGTCATTCTCAACGAGAGCTTCAGCGCCACGACCGTCGACGACGGCCTCCTCATGGGCCGGCAGGTGCTCGAGGAGCTGATCGAGCGCGACATGCTGGCGGTCTACGTGACCTTCCTGCACGAGCTGGCCTCGGCAGGGCGCTCCACCGTGAGCATGGTCAGCGCCGTCGATGCCAACGACCCGGGCCGCAGGACATTCCAGTTCGAGCGCCGCCCCGCCGAAGGGCTGGCCTACGCCCTGGCCATCGCCGAGAAGCACCGGCTCACCTACAAGGACGTCAAGGATCGGATCGCGGGGGCAGCGGCATGAAGGTTCGCCTCCTGTACCGCAACGCCGACTTCGACCCTGATCTGCCGCCGGCCGCCAACGACGCCGACCTCGTCGAAGACCTCGGGCTCGAGCCGCTGTTCGCGGCTCTGGCCAGGGGCGACGCCTTCCTGGACGAAGTCTCGCGCCAGGTGATCCTGCGCGGCCTGGCTGACCCGACGGAGATCCGGTATCGGCAGGCGATCCTGCGGGATTGCCTGGACAACGAGTTCGCCATCCGCGACATGTACGCCATTGCCGGCAGCGCCATCGAGGCCGAGAAGCGGATCTGGATGGACGCCAACGCCAGGCATCCGGGAGGGCTGCTGCAGCGCTCCATCGAGCTGCTCACGACCTTCTTCCAATCGTTGGAGAAGCTGCGCAAGATCGCCGAGGAGAATGGACCGGGCTTCAAGTCCGAGGGGATGAAGACCCTGTTCGGGATGCTGACCCGCGAGCTCGACGACGACTACCTGAAGGGCGTCAAGGCCCAGCTGGCCAGCCTGACCTTCCGTGACGGCGTGCTTGCCACGGCGTCGCTTGGCGACGGCAACTTCGGCACCGACTACGTGCTGCGCCGCAAGGACAAGCAGGGCTGGCGCGAGACCATCGGCGACCGCCAGAGCCGCACCCTGGACGTGGACGAGCGGGACATGCGGGCCTCGGAGACGTTGTCCGCTCTTCGCGACCGCGGCCTGGCCATCGCTGCCACGGCGCTCGGTAAGTCCACGGATCACGTCCTGAGCTTCTTCGTCATGCTGCGCTTCGAGCTGGCCTTCTATCGAGCCTGCCTCAACCTGCGCGAGCGCCTGGCGGAGCTGGAGGAGCCGATCTGCCTGCCCAAGGCGGAGCCGCCGGGAACCTGCCGCTTCGCCTGCCAGGGCCTCTACGATCTGTCGCTGGTTCTGACGATCGACAAGCAGGCGGTGGGCAACGATGTCCAGGGTGACGGCAAGGGCCTGATCGTCATCACCGGCGCCCACCATGGCGGCAAGACTTCGTTCCTGCGCAGCGTGGGCCTGGCCCAGCTGATGATGCGGGCCGGGATGTTCGTCCCCGCCCAGCGCTACAGCGCCGACCTGTGCAGCACCATCCTCACCCACTTCCGCCGCGAAGAGGATCCGTCGATGACGAGCGGCAAGCTGGACGAGGAGCTGGCCAGGATGAACGCCATCGTGGACGCCGTGCGGCCCAACGACCTGGTGCTCTTCAACGATTCGTTCGCCTCGACGAACGAGCGCGAGGGATCCGAGATCGCCCGCCAGATCGTTCGGGCGCTGCTCGAATCGGGCGTCAAGGTCTGCTACGTGACCCACCTCTACGATCTGGCTCACGGATTCGCGCGATCGAGGCGCCCCGACGCCCTGTTCCTGCGCGCTGAGCGCCTGCCCGACGGGACGCGGACATTCCGCCTCACCGAAGGCGAGCCCCTGCCGACCAGCTACGGCGAGGACCTGTATCGCCGGGTGTTCGCCGATTGGGTGGCGGCCGAAGAGGCCGAAGGCGAGGCTCAGGCGACCGAAGGCACGGCCGAAACGCCCGGGCAGTCCGGGACGGCCGAATCCCCCCAGGCGGCCGAAGCACCCAAGGCGACGCCGGCGGCAGTCCCCAAGCCGCCAGAGGCCTCCGGGGCCGTCACGGAATCGACGGGGGATCGCCCCGCCGCCTGACCGTGGCTAGAGCGGCAGCAGCACCGCCACGATCCCGACTCCCAGGCCGATCAGCGCGGCCGCCAGGCCGATCCGGATCGAGCGTGCCCGATCCGCTGCCCTGGCGGCGCGATCCAGGACCGGGGTCACCTTGCCCGGCTGGTCGAAGTTGTAGACGCCGCGCGAGCCGTAGGCGGCGCAGAAGCGCAGCCGGGCCTGGATGTAGCCCGTCGCCGCTCCGGCAGCGGGCAGCGCAACCAGGAGCCGCGCCAGAGGCGCGACATGGAGGGCGATCAGGGCCGCCAGCAGCACCAGGCTCGCCACGACCGCCACGTGGCCGAAGAACCGGCGGCGCGCTATCTCGGCCGGGCCGATGTTGCACACGCCGGCGGCGTAGGGCGAGGGGGCAGCGGCCGGCCTGAGGACCGGGAGCTCGCCACCGATCAGGATCGGCTTGCGTCTGGGGGCGGACATGAGGCGAGCTTACAGCGGAATCGCGCTTCCTTGGCCCCGACCGCTCGCCTGGCGCGCCCCGCGCCCCGCCGGGGACAGCTCGGCCGCAATCCGGCGTCTGCCGGGTTCACCGCGCCGTGGCTCCGGCGTACGATGGGGCTCCTGCCCGGTCGCCGGACGAATCCTGCCGGCGCCCCGGGGTGGGGGAAAGGGATGACCCGATGAAGGCGTTCGTGGTAGCCACCGAGGACCGGCCGGGTGAGCTGGCCCGGATAGGCGAGGCGCTGGGCGCGGCCGGCGTCAACATCACTTCCCTGGCGGGCTTGACCAGCCAGGGTGCCGGGATCGTCGGTTTCCTGGTCAGCGACGAAGCAGGCGCTCGAAGCGCCCTGCGTTCGGCCGGCATGGAGGCCCAGGAGCTGGACACGATCAAGGTGGGCCTGGCGGATGAGCCCGGCTCGCTGGGCAAAGCCGCCCGCAAGCTGGCCGGCGCTGGCATCAACCTCGAGCTGGTCCTGTCGACCGGCGTCCACCACGGCAAGGCCGAGGTCGTGCTGGCCGTGAGCGACGCCCACAAGGCGGCCTCGGTGCTCGGAGGTCTCGTCGTCGAAGGCTAGCCCCTGTCGCGCGACGGAGCGCACGCGAGGTCGTCGTCCTGAGCCTGATCTTCTTTCCGGGTCAGCTCGTGGACTCGGTCACCTTCATGACCGACGTTCCGGCCATGGCCACGGCCCTGCTATGCCTGGCGATGGGGTGCGAGGCGCTGGGGGCCACGGGCCGGCGAAGGTGGAGTGGCTGGCAGGCTCTCTGGCGGTGGGCTGCTTCGCCTTCAGCATCCGCCAGTCTGCCCTGGCGGCGCCGGTGGCCGTCCTCGTCGCGGCCACCGCCAGCGATTCCGAGGGGCGCGGTCGGTACCTGGCTGCCTGGATCGCCACCCTGCTGACCTGCGCCGGCATCTGGCTCGCGGCTGCCAGCGTGCCCGTCCAGCACCAGGGGCCGCTGGAGCTCCATCTCGATGTCATGGCTCGCCGGATGAGGTATGCCGAGGCCACGTTGTGCCTGGTGCTCTCGCCGGCGATGGCGCTGACGCTCCTGGCGCGCTGGCGGCGATGGCTCAGGCCAGCATTTGGGGCGGGCCTGGCTGCCGGCGTCTTCGTGTTCCAGATCGAGATCGGGATATTCCTGTCCACGGGCACGATGTCGACGGTGATCATCGGCAACGTCTTCGGGAGGTACGGCTATCCCGGCGGGGCGACCGGCTACCCGCCCTTGCTCTTCGACCCCGCGGCCTGGCAACTGCTCAACGTGTTCACCCTCGCGGCCGGGATCGTGGGTTGCGGCATGCTCGCCGTGGCGCTCGTCGACATGCTGCCCGAGCTGCGAAACCCGGGGCGAGCCTGGCATTCGTTGGGCACCGCCCGGGGCCTGCTCCTGGTCTTCATCGTCCTCTGCGTGGCCGGCATCACGGCCTACGTCATGGTGGATCCGATCTACGACAGGTACCTATGGCCGCTCGCCGCTCCGCTGGCGTGTCTGCTGCTGCTGGTCCCCGGCCGAACGCCTGCCGATCCGGAGCGGGCGCCGCCCGCTGCCAGCGCGTCTCTGCGTCGAGCCGGGGCAGGCGCCGCCGCGGGCCTGATGTCGATGCTGGCCGTGATCTCCCTGATGGTGGTGCTCAACGCCTTCGCCTACGACGCCGCCGGCTGGAGGATGGGGGAGCTGGCGGTCACCGAGGGCTATGAAGTGTCGACAGTCGACGCCGGGCTGGCATGGACCGGCTACCACGCCGAAGGCCCGGCTGACATGGGCGTGCCCCGCGACGCCCCGCTGCCGTGGTACGAGGACTCGTGGTCTTCGTTCCATCTGTGTGCCCTCGTGTCGCGCGCGCCCCTCAGCGTGGCCGGCTTCGAGCTGAAGCATGTGGAGCTGGAGGCCTACCGGATGTACCTGTTCTTCGGCCCCACCCATCGGCTCTACCTGTACGCGGTGCCGGGGCCGGGCTGCCCCTGGAAGGGGCCCGGTCGAGCGTCCCGCCCACCGGGTGCCGCCCGGCTCCCCTCCCGGGTGACGGCGCGGCACGCCCGCGGTACGGATGGCCCTACTGCACGGCCCTGCCGAGGCCCCATGCTGCCGGCAGTCTCCGCCCGGCCGGCCATCTCGCTGAACCACGGTCCGCCCGGCGCAACCTTCGGTGGATGGCTGGATGACCCACGAACCGGTGCTGGCCCTGCCGCACCCAGAGGACCAGGACCTGATCGACCGCATCATCGGCGATCGGGCTGAGCGGCCCGGCGCGCTGCTCGGAATACTCGAGAAGCTCCAGGAGCACAACCGGCACAAGTACCTGCCGATGGAGACGCTCGAGTACGTGGCCATGCGCACCGGCGTCCCCCAGTCGCAGGTCTATGCCGTGGCAACCTTCTACGCCCTGTTCAACCTGGACCCGCAGGGCACCCACACCGTGGCCATCTGCCGGGGCACCGCTTGCCACACCCGCGGCTCGCGCGGGCTGCTGGAGCGCGTCAAGCTCCAGCTCGGCCTGCAGGAAGTCAGCGACGAGGCCGACAAGCTGACCCTGACGACCCCCGACCGACGCTTCACCATCCGCACCGTGGCCTGCTTCGGCCAGTGCGCTCTGGCGCCGGTCGTCGAGGTCGATCACGCTATCCGCGGCCACGTCACCGAGCAGTCGCTCATCCGCGAGGTCGAGGGCCTCCGCAAGGAAGGCTCCCGGTGATCGTCCACGACCTGGCCTCCTTCTCCGCCGCTCGCGAAACCGGCCTGGCCAAGCTGCTCCCCGGCCGGCCGCGCATCACCGTTGGCATGGGGACATGCGGCTCGGGCAACGGCGCCGAGGGCGTCTACAGCGCCTTCGCCGCCGAGATCGACGCCCGCGGCCTGGACGTACAGCTCGCCCCGGTAGGCTGCTTCGGCTACTGCGCCGAGGAGCCGCTGGTCAGCGTATGGCTGCCCGGGCAGCCGCTGCTGATGCTGCGCCGCGTCCAGCCCCACCATGTCGACGGCATCCTGAGCAGCCTGACCGACGGCCGCATGCCTCCTGCCGAGACGGTGCTGTGCAAGATCGAGGAATGGGACCATCTGACCGGCCACGTCAAGTACGGCGCCGGCTACCCTGACGTGCCCGGCTGGGGCGACGTCCCGTTCTTCAGCGGGCAGCTCAAGATCGTGCTCCGCAACTGCGGCCTCATCAACCCCGACGACATCGAGGAGTACATCGCCGTCGGCGGCTACCAGGCCCTCTACAAGGTCCTGATCGATCAGGACCCCGCCGGGGTGATCGAGGAGATCAAGGCCGCCAAGCTCGGCGGAAGGGGCGGCGCGGGCTACCTGACCGGCAACAAGTGGGAGTTCCTTCGCAACGCCCTGGGGCCGGAGAAGTACATCGTCTGCAACGCCGACGAGGGCGACCCCGGCGCCTACATGAACCGCAACGAGATGGAGTCCGATCCCCACTCGCTGCTGGAGGGCATGATCATCGCCGGCTTCGTCACCGGCGCCAGCAACGGCATCATCTACGTCCGGGCCGAGTACCCGCTGGCGGTCTTGCGCCTGGAGCGGGCCATCGAGCAGGCACGGGGCTACGGCTTCCTCGGCGCCGACGTCCTGGGCCGGGGCTTCGACTTCGATATCCAGACCGTCGAGGGGGCCGGGGCCTTCGTCTGCGGGGAGGAAACGGCCCTCATCGCCTCGCTCGAGGACCAGGCCGGCCGTCCCCGGCCGCGCCCGCCGTTCCCGGCGCAGAAGGGCCTGTGGGGCAAGCCGACCAACATCAACAACGTCGAGACCTGGTACAGCGTCGCCCCGATCATGATGAAGGGAGCGGCCTGGTTCGCCGCAACGGGCACCGCCAAGAACGCGGGCACAAAGGTCTTCTCGCTCGTCGGCAAGGTCAGCAACACCGGGCTGGTAGAGATGCCGCTCGGGACGCCACTGTCCAAGATCGTCTACGGCGTCGGCGGGGGCGGGACCGACGGCCGCGACGTCAAGGCGGTGCAGACCGGCGGTCCTTCGGGCGGCTGCATCCCGGCCGACATGTTCGACACGCCGGTCGACTACGAGAACCTCGCCCGGCTCGGCTCGATCATGGGCTCGGGCGGCATGGTCGTCATGGACGAAGACAACTGCATGGTGGACGTGGCCCGCTACTTCATCGAGTTCACCCACTCGGAGAGCTGCGGCAAGTGCGTTCCCTGCCGGGTCGGTCTGGACCAGGCGCTGCGGATGCTGAACCGGATCACCGTTGGCGAGGGGACGCCGCAGGACCTGCCGGCGCTCGACGAGCTGTGCCGGATGATCCGCGACACCTCGCTGTGCGGCCTGTGCAACAGCGCCCCCAACCCGGTCCTGACCAGCCTGCGCCACTTCCGTCACGAGTTCGAGGATCACATCCTGGCCCACCGCTGCCGGGCCGGGGTGTGCGAGGACCTGGCGCTCTCGCCATGCGAGAACTCCTGCCCGCTGCACATGAACATCCCGCGCTTCCTGCAGCTGTACAAGGAGGGCCGGCGCGATGAGGCGTTCCTGTCGGTCATCCTGGACAACCCCTTGCCGGCCTCGACGGGCCGCGTCTGCCAGCACCCCTGCGACGACCGCTGCCGCCGCTCGGCCATCGACGATTCGGTGAATATGCGCGACGTCCACCGCCTGATCGCGGACGAGGTGCTGCTCACGGACAGGTTCGAGCCGATGGTCCGCAATGTGCTGGCGCGCAAGCTCGAGCCGACCGGGCACTCGATCGGGATCGTGGGCGCGGGACCGGCCGGCCTGGCCTGCGCCTTCTACATGGCCCTGCTGGGCCACTCGGTGACGGTCTACGAGGAGAGGCCGCGGGCCGGCGGCATGCTGCGCTACGCGCTGCCGGAGTACCGCCTGCCCAAGAAGGTCGTGGACAGGGAAATCGAGCTGATCGAGCGCCTCGGCGTCGAGTTCCAGTTCGGGGTGACGGCCGGCGAAGGCCTGGGGCTGGACGATCTCGGCCAGAAGCACGACGTCGTCTTCCTGGCGATCGGCACCTGGGAGGAGAGCCGGGTCAAGCTGCCGGGCGTGGATCTGACCGGCGTCCTGCCGGCGCTGCCCTTCCTCGAGAGCGCCGCGCGCGAGGAGGAGATCTCGATCGGCCACAAAGTCGTGGTCATCGGCGGCGGCAACGCGGCCGTCGACTCCGCCCGGACCGCCCGCCGCCTGGGCGCGGACGTAACGATCGTCTACCGCCGCGAGCGCAAGGACATGCCCGCCATCCCGGAGGAGATCCTGGCCGCCGAGCACGAAGGCGCGAAGCTGCTCTACCTGGCCGCGCCGCACAAGATCCTGGGCAACGCGGACGGCCGGGTGAAGGCGCTCGAAGCCGTCAGGACCGTGCCCGGCGAGTTCGACACTTCCGGGCGCCGCAAGCCAGTGCCCACCGACGAAGTCATCCGGGTCGACTGCGACACCGTGATCCTGGCCGTGGGCGAGAGGGTGGACCCGGGCTTCTGTAAGGCCTCCGGGCTGCGCGTAACGGACGCCGGGACGATCGAGGTCAACCGCTACACCCTCGAGACGAGCCGTGAGCGGTTCTATGCCGGCGGCGATCTGATCACCGGTGCCTCCAACGTCTCCAATGCCATGGGCATCGGCAAGAAGGCGGCCCGGATCATCGACGAGCGGCTGATGGAGCAGAAGCGCTTCGCCGGCCTGCTTCCCGAGTTCGAATACGAGATGGAGCCGCCTGAGACGCCCGGCCCGTCTGCCCGCCACGTCCCGGGCGAGATGCCCGCCGCCGAGCGGGTCCAATCGAACGCCGAAGTCTCGCTCGGCCTCACGGCCGCCGCCGCGCTCGAGGAAACCGCCCGCTGCCTGCGCTGCGACGTCCGCAGCGCCGAGAGTTAGGGGATCGCCGTGGCTGACAAGGTGAAGGTCCGGATCGATGGCGAGGTGATTGCCGCGACGCCCGACCAGACGATCCTCCAGGTCGCTCGGGCGAACGGCAAGTACATCCCCGCCCTGTGCTACATGGAGGGCCTCAGCGCGGTCGGCGCCTGCCGGCTGTGCGTGGTCGAGGTCTCCGGCGTAGGCCGTCTGCTGCCCGCCTGCACCACGCCCGTCCAGGAGGGCCTGGCCATTACCACCATCTCGCCCCAGCTCCAGGCCCATCGCAAGATCGCCCTGGAGCTGCTCTTCGCCGAGCGTAACCACATCTGCGCGGTCTGCGTTTCCTCGGGCAACTGCGAGCTGCAGACCCTGGCCCAGGAGCACGGCATCACCCATGTCCGCTACCCCTACAACTACCCCACGCTTCCGATCGACATGACTCACCCGCGCTTCGTGCTGGACCACAACCGCTGCATCCTCTGCTCGCGCTGCGTCCGCACCTGCGCCGAGATCGAAGGCGCGCACGTCTGGGAGATCGCCGGCCGCGGCATCCAATCCCGGCTCGTGTCCGAGCTGCGCCGGCCGTGGGGCGAAGCCACGACCTGCACCAGCTGCGGCAAGTGCGTTCAGGCCTGCCCGACCGGCGCCCTGACCGAGAAGGGCTTCGGAGTGGAGGAGATGACCAAGAAGAAGGCGGTCGTCAGCCGCCTGACCTCCATGCGGGGAGGCCGGTGATGGACAAGGTCAAGATCGGAACCTGCTGGCTGGACGGCTGCTCCGGCTGCCACATGTCGCTGCTGGACATGGACGAGGACATCGTGGCCGTCCTGGAGAAGGCGGAGATCGTCTTCGGCCCGCTGGTGGATGCCCAGGAGTGGCCTGAGGGAGTGGACGTGGCCGTGATCGAGGGCGCCGTCAGCAGCCAGGACGATCTGAAGCTGGCCCGGACGGCGCGGGCCCGCAGCAAGCTCGTCGTCGCCCTGGGCGACTGCGCGGTCACGGGCAACGTGCCCTCGATGCGCAACGGGATCCCGGTCCGGCGGCTCCTGGAACGGGTCTACGTCGAGGGCGCCACCGCCGAGCCGGGCGTGCCCACCGACGGCGTGCCGTCGCTCCTCAAGAGGGCCGAGCCGCTTCACGCGGCGATCAAGGTGGACCTCCACGTCCCCGGCTGCCCGCCCAAGCCGGACGCGATCAAGCAGGTTCTGGGCGACCTGCTGGAAGGCCGCGAGCCGGACATCGAGTCGCGGCTCCGGTTCGGATAGGCGCGCCATGACGACGAAGAAGAAGCCGGCCACGACACGGATCACCATCCCCCACGTCTCGCGGATCGAAGGCCACGCCACGATCACCATCAAGCTGGACGAAGCGGGCCAGGTCGACGACGCTCAGTTCCACGTGACCCAGATACGGGGCTTCGAGAAGTTCGTTGAGGGGCGGCCGTACTACGAGATGCCGTCGATCACGGCCCGGATCTGCGGCATCTGCCCGGTCAGCCACCTCCTGGCCAGCTCCAAGGCCTGCGACTCGATAATGGCCGTCCGTATCCCGGAGGCCGCCGCGAAGCTGCGCGAGCTGCTCCACTGCGCCCAGTTCACGCAGTCCCACGCGCTGTCCTTCTTCCACCTCTCGGCCCCGGACCTGCTCCTGGGCATGGACTCGGACCCGGCGAAGCGGAACGTCGTCGGCCTGCTGGAGGCCGCGCCCGAGACGCTGCGCGACGGCATCGCCCTGCGCAAGTTCGGCCAGCAGGTGATCGAGGGCCTGGCCGGCGAGCGCATCCACCCCTCGTGGACGGTGGCCGGCGGCGTCAACGCGGCGCTCGAGCCGAAGGTCCGGGAGAAGTCGCTGGCCGAGTGGCCGGCGGCGATGGCGATCGTCAAGCGCACGCTGGCCCTCTGGAAGAAGACGCTGGATCGCTTCCCGGACGAGATCGAATCGTTCTCCAACTTCGCGACGATGTACTGCGGCCTGGTGGGCCCGGATGGCTCGCTGCGCCTGTACGACGGCAAACTGCGCTTCGTGGGGGCCGACGGCTCGATCGTCGCCGACCAGGTTCACCCCGACGACTACGCTAGCTTCATCGGCGAGGCGGCCCGGCCGGACTCGTACCTCAAGGCGCCCTACTTCAAGCCGGCCGGCTATCCCGAAGGCATCTACCGCGTCGGGCCGCTGGCCCGCCTCAACGTCGCCGACCGCTGCGGCACCCCGGGCGCGGACGCGGAGCTCGACGAGTACCGCGGCCGCCTGGGGCGCATCGTCCAGAGCGGCTTCCACTACCACTACGCCCGCCTGGTCGAGATCGTGTACGCCCTGGAGCGGATGCGCGAACTCCTCGACGACCCGGCCATCCTCGGCCCCAAGGTTCGCGCCCAGGCCGGGGTCAACAACCTGGAGGGCACGGGCGTCATCGAGGCCCCGCGCGGCACGCTCATCCACCACTACAAGGTGGACGACAACGGGGCCATGACCTGGTCCAACCTGATCGTGGCCACGGGCCACAACAACCTGGCCATCAGCCGCGGCGTGCTGCAGGTCGCCCAGCGGTTCGTGAAGGGGGTGAAGATCCAGGAGGGCGCCCTGAACCGCGTCTCGGCCCTGGTCCGGGCCTACGATCCCTGCCTCAGCTGCTCCACCCACGCCATGGGCCGGGTGCCGGTCGTCCTGCGGCTCGAGGGCCCCGACGGCGAGATGCTGGACGAGCTGGCCTAGGCCTACTGGACAGCATTCGGTCGCGATCGGCTCGGGCCTGCCGTGACGGATCCGCGCTTGCGACTACGTGGGTTGTAGGTCGCCCGCCCAGCCCTGCCGCGGGCCGGCCGGTAGGACTGACTGCCCAGTCCCGGCGGGCGGCCGATGGACTACGATGCGGGCACCCAGCAGTGGTTAGCCGGGTCGTTTGCGGTCGGAGCCAACGGGGGAAGCTACATGCCGACTCGAGATCAGTTCAGCGACGAGGCCCTGTTCAATGCGCTCATGGCCAGCACAGCTGACAGCATCTACTTCAAGGACCGGGAGTGCCGCCTGCGGCGCGTCAGCAAGAAGATGGCGACGGACCTCGGCTACGAGGACCCGGCCGGGATCATCGGCAAGACTGACGTCGATCTGTTCGGTCTCGAGTTCGGCCTCGAGACACGGCGCGACGACATCAGGATCATGGAGACCGATCGACCTCTGATCGGGACCATCGAGAGCCGGCTGCTGCCCAGTGGCCGGA
>Ga0307422_1001487_pt1 | contig 12159 bp, 12 predicted proteins | sample SalMarWE160290MG_FD_202153 | JGI IMG/M metagenome (GOLD analysis project Ga0307422, IMG submission 202153) | Salt marsh sediment microbial communities from the Plum Island Ecosystem LTER, Massachusetts, United States - WE1602-90 | ecosystem: Environmental > Aquatic > Marine > Intertidal zone >...
CCTTTTCCGCCCTTTGGCCCTCCTTCTCGCGAGAACCCTCCTTCCGCCCTTGGTGCTCATTCTCGCCCGAAAACCGTGGACACGAGACCTCTTTATATTGCTTGGTTGAAATGTTTGCTTCATAGAAGTATGATTCCCTCCCACCCGAGATCAACCGTTTAATAAGCACAGCTCTTATGGGTTGTCAAGACAAAAGAAGGGCATCGATTAAACTCTATGCCGAATTGCCACCGCGCCTTATCGGGGTAGGCGCTATTTTTATTGATAAATCTCTTAAAATTATTTAAGTTAATAAAGCCATTGGATTGAGAAAGGAGACGCTGATGTTACTAGATCCTCTTCTTGGTTGGTTCTCAAATGACCTGGCCATTGACTTGGGTACCGCTAACACATTGGTATACGTAAAAGGTAAGGGGATTGTGTTGAACGAGCCCTCGGTGGTCGCGATAAAAAAGGGGGAACGGGGCGGAAACAAGGTGCTGGCCGTGGGAAAAGAGGCGAAGATAATGCTTGGCAGGACGCCTGGGGATATCGTGGCAACGAGACCCATGAAGGATGGGGTTATCGCAGATTTCGATATTACCGAGACGATGCTCCGGTACTTTATCAGAAAGGTACACAACAGGAGGACTCTGGTGCGGCCTCGCATTATAATATCGGTCCCCTCAGGGGTCACCCAGGTGGAGAAAAGGGCTGTTCGAGAGTCGGCGGAGTCTGCCGGGGCTCGAGAGGTTTATTTAATAGAGGAGCCCATGGCAGCGGCGATAGGGGCGGATTTACCCATCACCGAACCCACGAGCAACATAATAGTTGACATCGGGGGAGGAACCACGGAGGTGGCCGTTATCTCCCTGGCTGGAACGGTGTATTCACGTTCTGTGCGGGTGGGAGGAGATAAGATGGATGAATCCATCCTGCAGCATATCAAGAGAAAATATAATCTCTTAATAGGGCTTCAGGCTGCTGAGCTCATAAAGATTACCGTTGGAAATGCCTATCCAATGGATGAACCGGAATTTATTGAGGTCAAGGGAAGGGATCTGGTTACCGGCATCCCAAAGATACTCACTATAGACTCAGAGGAGGTAAGAAAAGCCATATCAGAGCAGGTGGATGCTATAGTTGAAACGGTGAGAATCGCATTGGAGCAGACCCCTCCCGAGCTATCCGCCGACGTGGTTGACAAGGGAATAGTCTTGACCGGTGGTGGTGCGCTGTTGAAAAACCTCGACGCCCTGCTGAGAGAGGAAACCAGGCTGCCGATCACGATCACTGATGATCCGCTCACCGCTGTGGCCAGAGGGGCGGGAAAGGTCTTGGACAATTTATCACTATTGAAGGACATTGCCGTTAAATAACCGAAGGGTTCAGGCTAACTACAGTTGACCATCTTTTTAGAGCATAAGCCGAAATGGGTTACCTATGCCCTTGTTGTAATATCCGTGATCTTGCTGTCCTTGAGCCTCGGCAAGGGGCAAGAGTGGAATAGGGCCGAGAAGCTTGCTATTGAGGTAACCGCCCCAATTCAGAAGTGCTTTAGCGGCACGCTTCGCTTCATGCGGGACATCTGGAGCAACTATTTTTTCCTGGTGGAGACTCGCCGGGCAAACCTTCGGCTTAAAGCCCAGATTGAGCTGCTCGAGCTCGAGAACAGCGGGTATAAAGAGGTGCTGCTAGCCAACGAACGGCTGCAAGAGCTCCTCAAATTTCAGGAAAGCACTGACGCCACGCTCATACCGGCAATGGTGACCGGATGGGATTCTAGCGGGATGTTTAAATCCATTATTATTGACAAAGGATCCCGGGAGCGCGTTGCGATAAATATGGCAGTAGTGAACTCTGAAGGGATTGTGGGAAGGGTTGTTTCGGTATCGACCGACTATTCTCAGGTTTTATTAGTTACGGATCAAAACTCCGCTGTTGACGGAGTAGCACAGAGCTCACGGGGCAGAGGCATGGTAAAGGGCAGTGGGTCAGACGAGTGCTATTTTGATTACGCAATAAAGACATGTGAGATAAAGCCAGGCGATGCTATTGTGACCTCCGGATTGGGGGGGATATTCCCAAAAGGCCTTTGTCTGGGCATGGTAAAAAGCGTTGAAGACTCTCCCTATAAATTGTTCAAGGACGTGAGGGTTATTCCAGCTGTTAATTTTAATAAACTAGAGGAAGTCCTCATAATCCTGACCAGGGTCTCCCTTCCCCTTCGAGAGGGCAGGAACCGAGGGGGCGATGGTATATTGCCGTAAGGCATTGAGATGAGTATCGGGGGGCTTGTGCAGCATGGGAAGGCACACATAGATTTCTTGTTTCCAGGCATCTGCGTGATGAGCGGAATTTTTGTTCTCATGCGGGGAACCATCCGCCACAGCCTGGGTATTGAGTGGCTAGATATTGATCTCATCCCCATCGCGCTCATCTATCTGGTCGGCAAGGATCAACGGTTAAAGGCGGGAAGCCTTGCCTTTTGTGTGGGGATTTTGACCGACATCATCACCGTATGTCCGCTGGGACTGTTTGCCGTCGCCTATTCAATGATCACCCTGGGATTGAACCGTTGCCGCCAGTTCTTGGATTTCAACAAAATCAAGGCGTCAGCGCCGCTCGTTGCCATGTGCATTTTGGCCAAGTGGGCTTTTATTCTGGTTGTGCTCAACCTTTTCACGACCGGGAAATTTATTCCTTCAACGCCCTTCCTCCCAGTGTTGTTATCCGCCTTGATAACGAGCCTCCTTGCGCCTCCCCTGTTCTATTTCATGGATCTAGGAGGCGGTGGAAGGGTCTCTGGCGCCTCTCATCACGACATTGAGCGATACTCATGGTAGGACATTCGGGTTTTGACCCTGCAGAAGCCGATATATTTCAGAGGCGACTCACGAGGCTTACCTTGTTTGTCCTCGTTATCTTTGGCGTGCTATTTGTACGGCTATGGTTTCTGCAGGTTATTCATGGCTCAAAATACAGGACACAGTCGGAGAACAACAGGATCTACCTGCGTGATGTTGTGCCCTTTCGCGGATTGCTTTACGATAGGAATGGCGAGCTGCTGGTCGACAATCACCCCCTTTTCATATTAGGGGCAGTTCCCGAGGACATAGGTGATCCGGATAGTCTGCTGGCAGGGCTTCAAGAGTTGGTAGAGATAGACGAAGGATCAGCAAGAAGGAGGATAAGAAGGGCTCAGAAGCGTAATCCCTTTCAGCCCGTCCACATAAAGAAAGGTCTCACCCGAGATGAGTTGGCCAAGGTGGAGACAAACATGTTCAGCATGCCCGGCGTTGAGATGGAGGTGAAGCCAAGGAGGCATTATCTCTATGGCCCATTTGCCTCCCATCTCATCGGATATCTCGGGGAAATCGACAGAGAACAGTTAACAAGCGAGGAGTATACGCAGAATAGGCTCGGAGATCTTGTGGGGAAATTCGGCATCGAGCGAAAGTGGCAAAAACAGTTGAATGGCATGAGGGGAGGCCAACAGGTGGAGGTGGATGCTTATGGCAGAAGGCTGCGGGTACTCTTTCAAAGGGATGCGGAGCCGGGTTCGGATGTCTGTTTGACCATAGATAAAGGCCTTCAGATGTTGGCCGAGAAGGCCCTTGAGGATAAGGTAGGCGCGATTGTCGCCATGAATCCCATGAGCGGGGAAATATTGGCAATGGCGAGCAGCCCCGCATTTGATCCGAATGACTTTGTAAGGGGCATGGACAGGAAGGGGTGGGAGGGCCTCGTTTCAAACCCCCGTTTTCCGCTACAAAACAGGGTGACCACAGGGCAGTATCCACCGGGCTCATTATTCAAGATAGTGGTAGCCCTTGCAGGGTTGGAGGAGGGAATAATCGACCCGCAAGAGAAGATCATCTGCACCGGAAGATACCATTTTTCTGGAAGGGCTTATCGTGATTGGAAGAAGGGAGGCCATGGGTCGGTTGACCTGCACAAAGCCCTAGTTGAGTCGTGTGATGTGTATTTTTACACGATGGGTCAAAGGATAGGCATAGATACCATCGCGAGATATGCCAGGTTGCTCGGCTTGGGCTCGAGAACAGGTCTGCAGTTGGGGAGCGAGAAGCCGGGGCTCATCCCGGACAGGGAATGGAAGCTCAACCATTGGCATATCCCATGGCAGGCAGGGGAAACGCTGTCGGTTTCCGTTGGGCAGAGCTTTACCCTTGTTACCCCTATCCAGATGACGAGATTTATCTCGGCCCTGTTTAACGGGGGAATCCTTTTTAGGCCACAGGAAACGAGATTGGTAGGCAAGGGGCAGGGGGGAACTGTTTTTAGATTTCAACCCGATGTTATGGGGCGCTGGAATATACGGAAGGAGCACGTGGAATTGATAAAACGGGCCCTGTACGGGGTAGTCAACGAGCCAAGAGGAACGGGGAGAGCTGCGAGGAGTGATAGTATACAGGTGGCCGGCAAAACGGGTACCGCCCAAGTAATAGCGCTTCCCGAAGATAAAGAGACTATAGAGGAAGAGGAGATTCCCTATAAATTCCGAGACCATTCGTGGTTCGTGGCGGTCGCACCTGCCGAGAGGCCGGAGCTCGCGTTGAGCATAGTAATAGAGCACGGCGGTACGGGAGGGTCGGCTGCAGCCCCTATCGCCAAGATGATACTCGAGCGCTATTTCAGGCAGAGATCCTGATGACAGGAATGGAGTGCTAAGGCTTATATGTTTGATCGACGATTGCTGGATAATTTCGACTGGATTCTCTTAGGCATCTTAATGATGATTGGATTGCTGAGCGTCGTTAATCTTTACAGCGCAACCTGCTCGATCAGATCGATTGGGGGGAGCGGGATATATGTGAAGCAGATCTGTTGGTACGGGATTGGCTTCTTGGTCCTGCTGCTCATGACGACCTTTGATTATCACCTGCTCGATAGGATAGCGTATCCTCTGTTTTTCCTCTGTTTAATTCTTCTGCTGGCCGTTCTTGAAATAGGAAGGGTAACCCATGGCTCCCAACGATGGTTACACCTGGGATTCTTCTCGGTGCAGCCCTCGGAGATGGCAAAGGTCTCTGTTGTCCTGGTGCTCGCGAAATATTTTTCCGCCTCACAGAAGACGGGCGATTACAGGATAAGGGATCTATGGAAACCCTTGGTTATGATCGCCATACCGTTTGTGATGATCGTCTCACAACCAGACCTGGGGACCGCCCTTATGATACTCATGGTCTCTTTCTCAATCATCCTGTTTGCCCACGTAAACCGGAGATCGTTGCTCATTTTTCTTTCCATCGCCTGTATTTCAGCCCCCTTTTTCTGGATGAGCCTTCAGGATTACCAGAAAATGCGGATCATCGCCTTTTTAAGGCCTGAGACAGACCCCCTCGGTTCCGCCTATCATATTACGCAGTCTAAGATTGCAATTGGATCAGGGCTCTTCTGGGGGAAAGGGTATCTCAAGGGTACCCAAACGAGCCTCAATTTTTTGCCACAGCAACACACCGACTTTTTGTTTTCGGTTTTGGCTGAGGAGTGGGGCTTCATAGGATCGGCAGCGCTGTTGGCGCTCTATCTGTTCTTGATACTGTGGTGTCTGAACATAGCCAGGAACAGCAAGGATAGATTTGGAGCCCTTGTGGTAGTAGGCGTGGTTGCATTGATCTTCTGGCACCTTATAATCAACGTATGCATGGTGACAGGCCTCCTTCCCGTGGTGGGGATACCATTGGCGCTTTTTAGCTACGGGGGATCATCGGTGGTCTCTACATTTGCCTCCATGGGTCTGGTGATGAACGTGAGCATGAGGAGATTTATGTTTCAGAAATAAGGGTCTACGATCTCACAAGCAATCCCTGTACCATCTTTGCAAGAGGGGGCTTCCGTTGATTGGGGGCACGCGAAAATTTACTTGCAATCGATAACGAGACTATGGTATGGAGCCACTGGAAAACCGACAACGAGGAGAAGCAGCCCATGAAAAAAGCCAAGGATGAGATAAACGCCTTTTTAGGGAAGGATACAGAATTCGAGGGTAAATTTTCCTTCACGGGTACGGTGAGGATAGACGGGACATTCTCAGGGGAGGTTTTTTCCAGCGGCACCCTGATCATTGGAGAGAGCGCGGTTATCAAGGCGAAGGTTCACGTTGGAGACATGATAATAAGCGGAGAAGTTCATGGCGATATCGTAGCGGAAAACAAGACAGAGATCAATGTTCCTGGCAAGCTCTTTGGGAACATCCAAACCCAGAGATTGGTCATTGAGGAAGGGGTTATATTTGAGGGAAACTGCAAGATGCAGGCCCTAGCGAGAGAGGATCAAAATGAGACTATCACGCCTTCTCAAAAGGCTGAAGGCCTTTCCATCTTAAAGTAGTGGTCCACGAGTAAGACCACGCCAGCGGGAGAGTATTACAATGATCATAGAGTCCTTACAAATGATAAAGAATGCGGAGAAGGAGGCCCTGAAGAGTTCGGAGAGTGCCAAGGCCGAGGCGAGTAAGGCGGTGGAGAGTGCCAAGACCGAGGCTGAAAAGCTTATCGTGAAGAGGATAGGCAATGCCCAAGATCAAGCTGAGAAGATGAAGGAGGATGCTGAAAGGGGTGCGCGGGATGAGTGCCAGAATATTGCCGAACAGTGGAACAAGGAGATCGAGAGGATCAGAGCTAGTGCCCGGGACCATTTGGGAAAGGCAAGAGAATTCATATTGCAAGCGCTATTAGGTTGACAGCATGCTAAGACCAGTAAGGATGAAAAAGATACAGATCCTCGCCCTAGAGGACTACCGATACGAAACAGTCAAGAGGCTACAGGAGCTCGGCACGGTCCATCTCACCGATTATTCCGAACAACTTTCTGGCCCAGCGTTAGGAGATCTGCTCAGACCTCATCCCGTCTCCGCCACGATACGAAAGATAGCCACTCAGAATATCGCGGTGAATCGACTATTAGATCTCTTCGAACGCTATGATCCAGAGCCGAAAGAGGGCTTTATCAAGGGGCTTTTCGCTCCTTCTCCCCCGAAGAGGCTTGAGACCAGGGAGATGTGTGGCAACGAGCTTATCGAGACGGTTGACATCGGCATCGAGAAGATCGAACGAGAGACAAAAGGAGCGGTGGAGGAGCTGGAGAGAATCGAGGAGGAGATTGGTGAATTGAAGAGGGTACGGGGCTTATTGGAGCTCATACTGCCCTTAGAGGTAGATCTCGGGGACATTGGAGAGTCTGAATTTCTGTCCGTCTTGCTGGGGATAGCAGCAAAGGAGGAGATCGATACCATAAGAGAACGGTTGGAAGAGGTGACCGATGGAAATTTCTACCTCGGGACATCGGAACTGCCCGGCAACAGATGGATAACGCTCGTATTATACCTCAAAGAACAGCAATCGCTCGTGTTGGCAAGCCTCCGTCGTTTGAATTGGGAGAGGGTTGAGCTGGAGGGTCAGCGCGGAAGGCCACGGGAGGCGATGGTGTCTACTGAAAAGCGATTGGAGGCCTTGACCGAGGAGAAATCAAGATATGAGGCGGTGATCGCGGGTATCGCGCGAGAATGGAGGGATGAGCTTCAGAAGTACCGGGAGTTCCTGTCGGCTGAGAGACAGAGGGAAGAGAGCCAGAACAAATTCGCCTCAATGGAGCACATGGTGGTGATTGCGGGCTGGATTCCGGAAGGGCGTTTTGTACAGGCGGAGAAGGATATACGGGAGGTCACCCATGGGGCATGTGTGGTAGAGGCATCCGATCCGGAGGAGGGCGATACTGTGCCGGTTTTGCTAAAAAACCCGAGGTTCTTCAGGAGCTTTGAGCTCTTGACACGTCTCTATGGACTGCCTGCCTATGACGGGGTGGATCCAACCATATTTCTCGCTCCCGGGTTCATGTTGTTTTTCTCCATCATGCTTACCGATGCCCTGTATGGGGTAATTGCCCTTGCCCTGGGTCTCTTTCTGATACGAGGAGGAGGAAGATACAATCAGGCGATACGAGATGGGGGGATCATTCTGTTCTCGGCCGGTGCCGCCACAATTATCATTGGGGCCCTCTCCGGAGGATGGTTTGGGGGCTTTGGGCTAAGGCTGTCCGTCCTGGAGGCGATGATGGTATTCGATCCCATGGTCCAGGTAACGGCCTTTCTCATCATAGCCCTTGTCATTGGCCTAGCCCACGTGAACATAGGGGTGGTGATAAACGTGGTGGATAACCTCAAGAGGCGACAACTGTGGAATGCGCTTACCGGCAACCTCTGGTTTTTGTTCGCACAGCCGGCCGTTGTCTTCTACCTTTTTGGCTACAAGACAGCAGGTTTCTTCTTCACGGTGCTCTCGCTTGGTTTGCTCTTGATGGGACACAAGGCAATGGCCATGTTTCAGGTAACGGGGTTCATGGGCGACATCCTCTCCTATGCGAGGCTCATGGCCTTGGGGTTGTGTACCACGGGAATTGCCATGACCGTCAATGTGCTCGCGGGCATGCTCTATGCGCTCGGCACCATAGGGGCTCTGTTCGCCATTGTTGTGTTTTTGGTGGGCCATCTATTCAACTTCGTTATTAACGCCATGGGGAGCTTTGTCCATGGGCTCAGATTACATTATGTGGAATTCTTCACGAAATTTTATCGGAGCGGGGGGTCTGAATTTACACCTCTTACAAGAAACTACGAGGTAGCAAAGATTACATAACGAGGAGGTATATGCAATGGAACTGACAATGGGGGTCGTATTCGCAATTATCGGTGCAGCAATTTCTATGGGGCTGGCGGCCATTGCCTCGGGCATCGGAGTGGGGCTGGCGGGCGTTGCTGGGGCCGGCGTAATATCAGAAGACCCAAAGAAGTTCGGGCCCGTGCTGGTGCTCCAGGCACTCCCACAGACCCAGGGAATCTATGGATTTCTGGGGGCCGTATTGATCCTTATCGGGGTTGGCGTGCTCGGCGGTGCGGCAAAGGATATCCCCCTGGCGATGGGCTACGCGGCCCTCGCGGGAGGAATTGTAATCGGGTTGAGCAGCTTTACGGCCATTGCTCAAGGCGCTATTGCCGCGAGCGGCATGGGCGCTGTTGCGAAGAGGGCCGAGACCTTCGGTCAGGCGGTTGTGCTCGCTGTCATGGCCGAGACCTTTGCCATTTTCGGGCTGCTGATCGCCATATTGATCTTTGTGGGAACAAAGGTCATGTAAGGCTGGCTCCAGGGCTTGCCGATAACGCCCGTTCTTTGGAGACGAGGGGAGATATGTCGGATAAAGGCGTTGACAAGATAATATCCCACATCAAGGCAAATGTGGATAGGGAGGCATCAGAGGTGCTTCGAAAGGCCCATGAAGAGGCCGAGAGCATCAAGACGGCCGCCCAGCAAAAGGCGGAAGAAGAGGTGCAGAGGATTCTGTCTTATGCAGAGAGGATTGCTGCACTTGAAGGCCAGAGGATAATCGCCGAGAAGAAGCTCGAGGTGAGACGAAGAAAGATGGATGCTCAAGAAGAGGCGATTACCGCCTCCTTTGAGGCAGCCACCAAGTTCTTAGAGGAATTGGCTGCAAAGGGAGAGCAGGATAACCTGGTATATAAGGATATTTTGTTCGCCCTCGTGGCATCTGCGTGTGAGATCGTTGCAGGGAAAAGAGTGGAGCTCGCTCTGAACAAACAGGACAGCGGCAGATTCGACGAGAAGATGATGGGAGAACTTTCTCACCTCGTGAAGAAGAAGACGGGCAAGGATATCTCGCTATCCCTTGCGAATACGACGATTCCCTGTCTAGGGGGCGTTATTGTAAGGGATCTGGAAAAACAGCTTGAGGTTGACAACACCCTTGAGTCAAAACTGGATCGCTTACGGGAGAGCATAAGGGTCGATGTTGCCAAGCTGCTCTTTGGGGATGAATTGTGATCAAGGATGTCCTCTCATATCTTTACATAAATGCGAAGGTCATGGCAAAGGAGGGGAAGTTCATATCTCCGACGAGATGGGACGACTTATGGGGTTGCGCCTCACCAGCAGAGGTTGCCTCCCTCTTGGAGGGAACGGACTATTTTCCCTATCTGGCAGAGGGAGCAACGCATGAGGCAAAGGAACTGGAAAGATCTATCCTAGAGGAGTTCTCCGCATTGGCCAAGGAGATTGCAGATATCATGCCCAAGGGCGCATGGCCGATACGGGAATACCTTTTGAGAAGATGGGACGTGATGAACCTGAGGACGATTATGAGGGGGATCCACGGGGATCTGGGAAAGGAGGAGATCCTGGAATCCCTGGTGGAGGGAGGCGAGCTTGATTTTATCTTCCTGAAGGGCCTCATCGACGCAGAGGGAATGGATGGGTTTGTCGCGATGCTGACGAGAACACCCTACCATGCGCTCACGGAGGGGTTGGCCGGTTATCACGGACTGCACAACCTGTTTTTTCTGGAGGCCTCGCTGGATAAGATCTTTTGGGGGGACCTCTCGGCAAAGGTCATGAACTCGAAGGGCTTGAGGGAATTTAAGGATTTCATTGAGGTATGCGCGCAGACCCATAACCTTAAGATGATCCTGAGGGCGAAGAATGAAGGCCTCTCCCTCGAGGATGTGGCTCCTTTTTTGATCCCCGCGGGCGCGCTCACGAACAAGATAACCGCTGTGTTTGATGAAGAGGAGGTATCCGGGCTCATATCGCTCTTGGAGGATACCATCTATATTGAGCCTTTGTTGAGCGCTCAGACGGAACATGAGAGGACCGGTTCGATCTTTCCGTTCGAGGCAGCGCTCGACAGTCTGGTAGAAAGCAAGGCCGAGGATATCAGAAAGAAAAAGCCCTTCGGGCCCGGCCCCCTCATAGGGTTTATCACATCTAAGGAGGCCGAGATCAAAAGGCTCTTGGCCGTTGTGAGGAGTACCGAAGTGGATCTCGACAGGGAGACCATACGGGAGACGGTGACGAGGTAGCAATGGACATTGCCTTGATAGGTGATAGGTACACGGTTCACGGCTTCAAGCTGGCGGGAATCCGCAGGACTTTTCTGATCGATGAGGCGCGAAAAGGAGATGTAAGGGGGCTGCTGAGGAAGCTTTTCAGCGGAGAGATTGCCCTTCTCTTGGTTACCGAAGGGGCGGCGCAGGAGTTCGGGGAATTGCTTGAGGAGGCCACGAGGTTTAAACAGGGGATAACGCCCATTTTAGTGGAGATTCCAGATAGCAGAGGGCCTTTGCTCACGAGACCTGACCCTATCAGAGCGCTTATCAAGAAAACCGTTGGATTTGAAATAACATAATGAGGGAATTATGACGGACGCAAGCACGGGGAAGATCCAGAGCATTGCCGGCCCACTTGTCATCGCAAAGGGCATGCGGGGCTGTGAGATGTATGAGGTGGTGAGGGTAGGCCAGGAAGGACTTATGGGGGAAACGATAAAGCTTATAGGGGACTTGGCATATGTGCAGGTTTACGAGGATACAACCGGGCTGAAACCAGGAGAAGAGGTCGTGAGGACAGGCGTCCCCCTTTCGGTGGAGCTTGGCCCAGGCATCATTACCAATTTTTATGACGGGATACAAAGGCCGCTGTTAGAGATCAAGAATCAGGCAGGGGACTTTATAACAAGGGGAATAAACGTTCCAGGCCTTGATCCTGATAAGAAATGGGATTTCAGTCCTACCATAAAGAAGGGCGATGAGCTCATCGAGGGAGATATCCTAGGGGAGGTTCAGGAATCAAAGGTGATACTTCACAAGGTAATGGTGCCGCCCGGTAAAAAGGGCAGGGTAGTGGAGATCAAGGCAGGAAGTGTTTCGGTTGATGAGGTTATCGCCGTTCTCGAGGACGGGGGCGAGAGGCATGAGCTAACGATGAAACAAAAGTGGCCGGTACGGATAGGAAGGCCCCTCAAGGAGAAGCTTGACCCGGAGGTGCCCTTGCTCACGGGCCAGAGGATATACGACACCTTTTTCCCAATAGCCAAGGGTGGCACTGCAGCCATTCCCGGCGGATTTGGGACCGGCAAAACGGTTAGCCAGCATCAGCTTGCGAAGTGGTCTGACTCACAAATCGTCGTGTACGTCGGCTGCGGGGAGAGGGGTAATGAGATGACCGAGGTTCTCATCACCTTTCCGGAACTGGATGATCCAAGCACCGGGGAGAAATTGATGGAGCGATCTACCCTGATCGCAAACACCTCAAATATGCCGGTGGCAGCCAGGGAGGCCTCGATCTATACGGGGGTGACTATTGCAGAGTA
>Ga0307422_1001488_pt1 | contig 12158 bp, 7 predicted proteins | sample SalMarWE160290MG_FD_202153 | JGI IMG/M metagenome (GOLD analysis project Ga0307422, IMG submission 202153) | Salt marsh sediment microbial communities from the Plum Island Ecosystem LTER, Massachusetts, United States - WE1602-90 | ecosystem: Environmental > Aquatic > Marine > Intertidal zone >...
ATCCTGGCTTCTCCAATGAAAAACTTACCCCTGAATACTCCCTCGCGTTAAACGGAGGAATAAAAATAACAAACATCACGATATCCGGATATGTAAAAGAAATACGTGATAGAATAGCAAATGATGAAACCTGGACTCCTCAGAACATTGCTAAAAGTAGAGTTTTTGGGGTCGATATAGAAGCTGACGGTACATACAAAGATATCTCATATTCATTAATATATTCCTATCTCGACGGCTACGACGAAGAAAACGAGATAAAAAGGGAACTTCAACATCAACCAAAACATTCTATCGCTGGCATTCTTTCTTATGAAAGTCCGATAAACGCCGAAATATCCGGAAAATGGAAAGGAGAGAGAAAAAGATTGTTTACATTCGGAGGACGGAAAATAGAAAACCCTGCTTTCATAGTCGATATGGGAATCAGCAAAAAAATAAATACCTTTAAAGTGGGACTCAGCGTAGAGAACTTATTAGACACGGAATACATAACAAACTTTGGAAGTTCATACACCGATAGAGATTATCCCGGAATGGGAAGACACTTCAACATCTGGGCTGGATATTCGTTTTAAAAGACACCACCCTCTCATTTTGAACCACAAAGCACACAGAGAAATAATTTTGTCAGAAAAAGAAAAAACACTGAGAACACAGAGAAAAGATAAAAAAAATATACTATGGGAAGATTATCAGTGTTCGTCGGTGTAAATCTATAGCTAATTCAGGTATGTTGGGTCGGGTTTTAAAAAAAGTAAACTCTGTGATCTCTGTGGTAAAGTATTTCGGTGTGGAGTTGTGTGGGCTCTGTGTTTTTTTCATTTTGCTTTTTGATATTTAATTTTCCAAGGGGGGTTGACAAACTTTAAAAACCGATTATAATCACATTGCTCGGTGGCCATAACGGAGAGGTCATACCCGTTCCCATTCCGAACACGGAAGTCAAGCTCTCCTGTGCTTATGGTATTGCCTTTTCGAAGGTGAGAGAGTAGGTCGCTGCCGGGCTTTTTTTATTTGTAGAATACAGAAGTCAGAAGCCTGAATTCAGAATCCCTTCCCTACCCCACAAAAAAAGATAACTGAACTACAAAGCACACAAATAGCACGAATAAAAAAAATCTTACTTGCTTTAACTAAAACCTAAAACCAAAGACCTAATATCTAATTCAGACACAGAGAACACAGCGAAACACAGAGAGAAAGAGCATATTATTGTCTGAACAACTCCCACTCCACAACCCCAAAATAGTCTCACACAAAGTCACAAAGATACAAAGCCCTCTGCACCTTAAACTTTTCCAAAGAGAACAGTCGTGAGAAGAGCCAGCAGATATATACCAATAGCCGCCTCCAGCCCTACCAGGATCCGCACCCAACCAACAGGTCGTAGCTGTACCGGTTCAAAACGAAATAACTCAATCCATTGACGAGGCTTGAATACGCCATACCCGAAGGTAACCAAGGATAAAAGGCTGAAATACAGACAATCCACGAACATGAGGCCATTTCTCCACGTCAGCAGAATTTTCTCCTCCTGCTCATTCTCTCGGTACACTCTATAAATTCCTGACTTCTTCTTGTTAATAGTCAACAGCACATATAACGTGGCAAATATAAAAACAACAGAGAGAAAATAATAAAAGAGCCACTTTGGTTTAGAACCATAACCATATGGCCACTTCATAAAAGCTATTCGTAGCACCTTACTGTACAAAGGAGTCTCCAGCTTATAAGTTTTTGCTTCTTGTTCCCAGAAGTTATACTCGGCTGCCATATCATTCATTCCGTTTGCCGCAAAAAAACGCTTCGCCTCTCGGTGAAAGACTTCAACATATTGCAGGTACATAGCAGGGAAATTGATCCGTGATGGCGATGCACCCGCTCTGATGTATCTGTAATTGAGTGCTCTCTCAAATTGCTTTACATCAATCAAAGTATTTACAAACATTACCTCATAGAGACTCGCTCCATCAAGATTCGCGTCTCCAAGAATGGCCCCACTTAAATTGGTCTTAAAAAAATTTGAATTACTCAGGTTGGCGGGTCTGTAGGATTGCGGCCCTTGTTCCACATCTGAACCTACCAAACCCTTTAAAAATTTAAGACCCATGATTTCTTGAAAATCAACGAATTGAGCTCTCTCAAAATCCGCCCCAATGAGATCGGCATCCACAATTCTGCAGCCATAGAGCAAAGCTTGTTTAAACGAAACATAGTTAAGTTTCGCTCCTGACAAGTCAGCCTGAATGAGAAGGGCTAAATCCAGTTTTGCTTCATTTAGGATTGCCCCAGTGAGATTGGCCTCTCGCAAGTTAGCTCCCGTAAGATCGGCACTCGTCAAATCGCAATTGGAGAGATTAGCACCCTCTAAATAGGTATATCGAAGGTTAACGTTTTTGAGCGTGCAGCCTTGCAGCGGTATTCCACGAAGATCAGAGTATCTGAGCGAAGGTTCATACTTAAAATACCAGTTCAGAGGCTCTCCTTCTATGCCGTAAACGCCGTGTGCTTTCGCAAGGATGCTTAGATCCTTTACGAGTACTTCATAAGGAACCTTCTCAACTGGCAAAGGTTTATCCGGTGTTTTAAGTGCAGCCCGTACCTGCTTGATCTTTTCCGCGTTCCATCGAGAGCGGAGCGCGGATTTATCTTGCTCTGATAGCGGAGGCCAGGTGATATTTGGTTCCACAGCTATCGCCAAATTGATCTCAACGAATAGAAAGCAAATAAGTGCAGCGCCAACAAAGACAAGTGCAGATATAATTGTGAACTTTCTTGTGTGGGTTTTTGTTTTCGCGTCAAGTCGATTCATAGCCATTATTGTTGCACCCTAACGCTAAATTCCAGCAGCCGAAACATTGCTGCATTTGAGTGTCGCGGTTCCAATTGGCTGGAAACTTTCGTTGGGAGTTCCAGCAATTCCATTCTGGCTCATATCTGCACTATGAGCAAACCAAGCTTCTTTTGTTACATTAAGATATTTTCTGCTTAATTTAGAAATCTTCATTTTTCTCTAATTATAGTATATTTTACAAAAACTTATTATTTTGTCAAGCAATTTTCAACAATTCGACCAAATTCGAAGAATTTCAAAAACCCCCTTGACAAACTGTGTGTTACACAGTATAATGATTATACATAGTATAAAAAGGAGGTTTTTGGCTATGGTAAAAAATATTAATATTTGTAACTTAAAACCCTTTCTGAAGAGCTTTGGCTTATTTATGTTATTTTTAACTTGTGGTTTATCTGTCTTTTTCGTTAACACTACTTTTTCTCCTGTGCTACCGGATTCCATTCGACTTACAGCTAAAATTTCACTTTGTATTATTTATTTGTTTATCGCGATTTTAATTAAAAACAACAAGGCTTTGAAGAGTGTATTCTTTGCCTTTTTTATAGCTTCTGTGGCTATTCTAATAAGTTTCTCAATAAGCGATCCAATACTTAAATTTTTTGGGTTAAGTGTTAATACGCCTCATGGAATTGCTTTAACGAAATTCGTTGAGAGTTTGTTTATAGTTTTGCCAATAATCCTATTTACGATAGTGATGAAACACGATCTGGGATCAATATATATTAAAAAAGGAAAAATTAAATCAAGTATTATTATTGGGCTAACATCTTTCATAATATTGACATTTTTAGCTGCGGCCCAAACAAGTATACACAACGTTAGGCTTAGTAGTACAATTTCCATGCTGCCTTGGATGTTGATTTTTGTAATTTCAAATGGCTTTATGGAGGAATTGCTTTCCAGAGGGTTATTTCTGAGGAAATACGCAAAATTTTTGGGACTAAATTTATCCAATCTGTTAACAGCGATCATATTTACTCTAGCCCATATGCAGGTAAAATATACTCCTGATTTGCCGATTTTTTTAATCATTACATTCTTACTCGCTCTTGCATGGGGATTTGTAATGCAAAAAACCGATAATATATGGGGTTCAGCCTTATTTCATGCAGGAGCTGATATGGTTATCATAATACCAATTTTTATGCAATATGGAGCTATATAATAAATGGGGGTAATTATGGATTTTGATGTAGGAAAATTTGAAACGGAAATGAACAGGGGGTTTTTGCAGATACTTGTTCTACTGTGCTTAGAAAAATCAATGTATGGATATAGAATGCTAAGCTCATTCCGTCAAATAGGTTACGAGGTGGAAGAAAACACTTTATATCCTCTTCTAAGGCGGCTGGAAGGCAAAGGGCTTATTTCAAGCAAATGGGAAGTAGGTGAAAACCGTCCTAAAAAATTTTATAAGATAACAGCCAAAGGTAAAAAATTAAGAACAAAATTACTGAAAATTTGGAAAAATCAAAATACAATAATTGATAATTTAATGGAGGTAAATGATGAATTATAAGATTCTTGAGGATTATATTAAAGAGATAGACCACTATCTTGTAATAAAGGAAGGAAGAAATGAGATCCTAAATGAAATCAAAAGTCACATACTTGAAAAAACCGAATCTGAATCCGGGGAAATAAACGATAATGCATTAAAAGCAATTATTGAAAATTATGGAAGTCCAAAGATGGTTGCCGAGAAGTATATGGAGGACTATCAAATTATATCACCTGTGTACAAGAAATATTTATTTCTTTATACAGGATTGCTTTTTGTCATCCATTATGGGTTAATATTACTTTCGGCTTTTTCAAACTATGAAATGGTACTTTTTCCCTTCTTTTATATCCCAATTATGGGAACACACTCACCTGTTTGGAATCAATTAATTCTTTATATTCCAATGACCTTTTTCTATGATTTTGGACTTGTATGCCTTTTCCTGTATTTCGTAACTCAAAACAAAAATAAAATAAAGTTACCATGGTTTGAAATAAACTTGAACTGGCTGATTGAAGTCCCAGAAAAAGCGGAAGAACCAAAAAAGCACATCCTCGGCGTAATGATTTTAGGTTTCGCAGCTGTTTTATTTGTATATCTTCGTTATAATACGCTTTTCTTTCTTACAGTCGGCGGGGAAAAAACAGCTTCAGCATTCAATTCGGCAGCATCCAAATGGCTTTCTTTTTCCGTAATATTCATCTATCTGTTGGAGATTTTACACTATACAAGTCGATTCTTCAGTAAATCAGCTTGGGTAAAGCTTATAAAAGATGGTATAATTCTGATAATCCTATGGCTAATAATCAACTATCCTATAGAAGAGGCTCTGGTTGATTTCCCTTATTTAAATCTAAGTACTATAATTACTTTTGCTCTTCTTTTCCTAAGCATAATGGCCTCAATTAATTTTATAAAAAGTCTTATTGAAGTTATTGATTCGAGAAAAAAATCCGGGAGTAAACCTATTTAATAAACAAAGAAATTATTCGTGTGTTTCAAAATTAAAAACACAATTTAACAGGTGTGGTTGGGTTTCGTGTATTTTGTGTGTTTCGTGGTTAAAAAAATAAAAAAAAATCCACGTTAATCTGAGCTCCAAACAGCTATTTTATAAAAATTGGATGATTTAATAGAATTTTAAATAGCTTTCAGGATTGACAGGGGGTAGAATTTCCATTATAATTTCAATATGGGAGTCGCAGAGCAATATACAAAGACAAATTACAGGATAAAAAACAAGCCTAAATTTCTTGAACAAGTACTTTCCGCAATTAGAACCAGATACTATAGCATCAGGACTGAAGAAGCATATATCATTTTTTATCATATCCTGCCGAAAAGGAAAACGTTGCTTGCAGGAAAAGCATTAAGCCGAATCTTAACAATCATTATGACATTGTTTATTTTTAATTGGCTTTACGCAACTGAGCCGGTGCTCCCTTTTACTGCTGCCGGACAAAATGCTGACGGCCGTATTGAAATTTTTTATATTAAGGCAGACCAAACTTGTTACCAGCGATGGCAAATTTCACCAGGAGGTGAATGGTCTGAGGAATTGCCTTGTTTTAATTTTGCAAAAGCCGTTTTGATGGAGCAGGATATAGACGGATGTATTAATGTTTTCATACTCGGACAGGACAACCGGTTATTTCTGAAAAAGCAAAGTGCTCCCAGTAATGGATGGATTGAACCAGTAGAAATGGATGATCAGGTTAATGCCGTTACTTTACTTCGTGATAATGGCGGTTATCTCCATTTATTTTATACGACTCTGGACAGTAGTCTATATCACCGACAGCAGACTTTATCAGACAGTGCATGGTCAGAAAAAACCAAGTTGGCTGATCACGCCAATGCTGTTGCAGCCGGGCAAAACCAAGATGGCAGGCTTGAAATATTTTACACAGACCATGAGAATGTATTGTATCATAAATGGCAGAACATCCCGGATGGTATATGGTCAGAAAATAATCTTTTCGCGGAAAACGCTGAACAATTTACTGTATCGCAAAATTCTGATGGAAGGATAGAAGTGTTTTTTATAAACGATGATCATATCCTTTACCATAGATGGCAAATTGCACCCAATGGCAATTGGGACAATGAAAGTGTATTCGCTGTTCAGGCTCAAAGTGTTGTTGCCGGACATAATTATGATGGCCGGATGGAGGTTTTTTACACTGATTTAGACAATATCATTTATCACAAATGGCAAATTGCACCGAGCAGTGGATGGGATGAGGGGAAACAGTTCGGGTGGACAGCGACGGGAATAGCGGTCACAACAAATCATAGCGATTGTCTTGAAACCTTTTATATGGACACCATGAGTATTCTTTTTCATAATTGGCAACTGAAACCAGGACTCCATTGGGCAGGTGAGTACCCATTAACAACAACGGATGAACCGTTATTTAGAGTTGATCAATTTCCTGATGATCCGATTTATAAAACAAGCCATGAAAACTGGCATGTAAATGATCATTGTTTTATTCAAGGAAAAGATAGCACATGGCATATGTTTGGCATTATCTGGCCTGATCCTGGTTCAGACGATACAACATTTGCTAATTATTTCGGTCATGCAGCTGCAGCCAACCTAAACCAGAATTCATGGGAAGAACTTTCGCCACCGTTTTATGAGGAGTCATACATTGATGGAAAAGTCCTCTGGGCACCACATGTCATCCAGCACAAAGATACATATTACATGTTCTATTGTGGCGGAGGTCCTATGGAAAGCTATGCCATCGTTCTTCGAACATCGGACGATTTAAACGACTGGTCCGATCCGGAAATTCTTTTTAGAGATGGATTTCAAGCGAGAGATCCTATGGTACGATGGTGTACAGATAAAAAACAATGGATAATGTATTATACTGCAACAGAATATCCTGCAGGTGGACATCATGTAGTAGCTTATCGTAGCAGCGAGGACCTGATTCACTGGAGCGAACGGGAAATCGCTTATACTGACTTTCACGAAGGCGATGCATATGGTCCTACTGAATCACCTTTTATTGTTCAACGAGGAGATTACTACTATTTATTCATTGGGCCACGTCCCTATGATAACCCAACAGAAGAGTTACCAAATTGGGAGCATCCAGGTTATGATGGAACCGATGTTTTCCGATCAGATCGCTGGGATCATTGGGAAAACTCAGATTTCGTAGGCCACATCCCGGTACATGCCCCGGAAATCATTCAAGATGAAAATAGTAATTGGTACATTAGTCGTGCGGGTATATTAAGGGGGGGATTGTATTTAACAAGGATGACCTGGCTTGATAGTCTAGATTCCAAAGTATATGATAGAGAATCAAGAGAACTGACAAGACGCCAAGACATTCAACTATACCAAAATTATCCAAATCCATTCAATCAAGAAACAGTATTACGTTTCCAAGTTAGCGTGAAAGACAAGGTGGAATTGACAATATATGATATATTAGGTCAAAGAGTAAGAACTTTGGTTAATTCGATACTATTTCCCGGGGATTATTCATTTGAGTGGGATGGAAAAAATAGTTTTGGGCAAAATGTGGTTAGTGGTGTTTATCTTTATAATTTAAAAACCAATAATTTTGAAAAAACAAAAAAAATGTTGTTTATACGATAGTATCATTTTCACTATTTCATATCTGTTTGTTGTTCCTCTTAGTCTTGATGTGGTGAAGGGGTTTTAAATTTTCTCTGTGGCTTTGTGTGAAAATAATTTAGTGTGGTGGAGTGGGTTTTAACAACTAAAATCTAAATGGGTTGTGTGTGTGGCTTTGTGTTCTTTGTGGCTTTGTGTGAGAACAAGTTGGTGAGGTGGGTTTTAAACAACACAAATATATTTTTTTCTCTGTGCTCTCTGTGTGTTCTTTTTTCTCTGCCTGCTCTGTAGGGAAGAATCGACCGTACCAGGGTGTACTCTGTGGTAATTATTTAGGATTTCGGATTTAGGGGTTGGGATTTAGTAAAAACAACAAAGAAAAAATCTGAGTGAATCTGCGTTGATCTGCGTCCTAATTATAGTAAAAAGATATTATTTTCCTCACAGGCACTAACCATATCATCCGGCCAGAGACCGCATTGAACTTCACCTATATGAGCTTTTTGAAGAAACAACATACAAAGACGGGATTGTCCAATCCCACCACCTATCGAAAGAGGTAGTTTATCCTCTAAAAGCATTTTATGGAATTCTAATTCTTTCCTGTCTTCGGTACCTGTAATCTCAAGTTGTTTGATTAGAGCATTCTTATCTACTCTTATACCCATTGATGAAATCTCAAAACTTTTATTCAACACAGAATTCCAAACGAATATATCTCCATTTAAACCTTTTGTGTTTTCTCCTGTAGGCGTAGTCCAATCATCATAATCCGGTGCTCTACCATCATGCGGTTTACCGTCTAATAAATTCCCGCCTATACCTATAACAAAAACAGCTCCTTTTTCTTTAGTAATAGCATCTTCCCTATCTCTCGGGGTAAGTCCAGGATATCTTTCCTGTAATTCTTCGCTATGCACAAAAGTTATTTCATCCCGGAGGAATGGCTGTAATTCCGGAAATTTTTTATATATAACCATTTCCGTTTCTTTCAAAACATCATATATTTTATTTACGATACTTTTTAAAAAATCCAAATTTCTTTCTTCCCTTGAAAGTACTCTTTCCCAATCCCACTGATCCACATAAATGGAATGTAAATTATCTAAAACCTCATCCCTTCTTATTGCATTCATATCCGTATACAACCCGCTGCCTTCAGCAAATTTATATCTTGCCAAAGCCATCCTTTTCCATTTCGCGAGCGATTGAACGATTTCCGCCTCTGCATTCGATATATCTTTCATATCAAAAGAAACAGGTCGCTCAATTCCATTAAGGTTGTCATTTATACCTGTACCGGATTCTACAAACAAAGGAGCACTTACTCTTTGCAAATTTAATTTACCCGCAAGTTCAACTTCAAAGTAATCCTTCACCAATTTAATAGCTTCTTCTGTTTCTTTTAGGTTTAAATGATTAATATAGTTTTCCGGAATTTGCAAATCCATTACTTCCTCCAAGAGTAAATATAAAAATTTTTTTACCTGTGTTCATCCGAATCAATCTTAGGGTGTTATGTTGGGATTTAAACAAACACAATAAAAAACTTTGTGTTCTTTGTGTCTTTGTGTGATAATAATCTTGGGTGGGGTGTGGTTTAATCTATTCGTACTCATCCCAACTTTTAATTTTTAAATCCTCGAGTGAAGTTTTTTGCATAGCTTCCACTACTCTTTTCGCCACTTGAAGGTTCGTAATAAGAGGAACGTTAAAATCTATTGCCTGACGTCTTATTAGATAATCATTATCAAGTTCTTCTTTTTCGATATTTTTCGGTATGTTGATGACCATATCTATCTTTCTGTCAGAAATATAACTCAGTGTATTAGGTTCTTTACTTTCCGAAGGCCAATGAAGAACTGTCGAATTTATTCTATAATCCTTCATAAACTCAGCAGTGCCTTTGGTAGCATACAGCTTAAATCCCATATCCTGAAGAATTTGAGCACTTTCCAGAAATTCGGCTTTGCTGCCTATAGGACCGGTGGAAAGCAATATTGTCTTTTTTGGTCTTCTAAAACCAACTGATATAAAACTTTTCAGGAAAGCCTCATTAAAATCATCACCAAGACATCCAACCTCACCTGTCGAAGCCATTTCAACACCAAGAATTGGATCCGAACCCTTAAGACGGGAAAATGAAAATTGAGGAGCTTTAACACCAACATAATCCAGGTCAAAAGCCGAATTTGTAAGAGCCGGAACTTTTTTACCCATTATTATCCTTGTGGCAACATCGATAAAGTTTATTTTAAGGAATTTAGAAACAAAAGGAAAACTTCTCGAAACCCTCAAATTACATTCTATAACCCTAACTTCATTAGCTTTAGCGATAAATTGAATATTAAAGGGTCCTGTTATATTTAAAGCTTTCGCGACTTTCCTGGCAATCACTTTTATTCTTCTCATAGTTTCAAGATACGTTCTCTGAGGAGGAAGAACCATTGTCGCGTCTCCGGAATGAACACCAGCATTTTCAACATGTTCGGATATAGCATAACAGTAAAGTTCACCTTTATTGGCTACAGCATCTATTTCAATTTCTTTAGCCCCGGTAATAAACTTACTTATTACAACAGGATGTTCTTTATTTACATCTGAAGCTCTTTTAAGATAACCTTCTAATTCGTCTTCACTTAATACTATACTCATCGCGGCACCGCTAAGAACATAACTCGGACGAACAAGAACCGGATATTCAACCTCTTTGGCAAAATTCTCTGCTTCTTTAATTGTAGTAACTTCTTTCCATTCGGGTTGATCGATACCAAGTTTATCCAACAACTTTGAAAATTTGTGCCTGTCTTCGGCATTATCGATATCCACCGGTGAAGTACCTAGAATCTTTACCCCATTTTTATGCAAAGGTAGGGCAAGATTGTTCGCTATCTGTCCACCCATCGAGATTACAACTCCAATAGGATTTTCTTTATCATAAATATCCAGAACTCTTTCGAAAGTTATTTCATCGAAATAAAGCTTATCGCAAATATCGTAATCTGTGCTGACTGTTTCCGGATTATAATTTATCATTATAGCTTTATATTTTAATTTCCTGAGAGTTGTGACCGAATTAACACAGCACCAATCAAATTCCACCGAAGAACCGATTCTATATGCTCCACTTCCAAGAACAATAACTTGATTTTTTTCTCCAAACGTTAAGTCATCTTCTGAAGCATTATAGGTAATATACAAATAGTTGGTTTTAGCTGGAAATTCCGCGGCTAAAGTATCTATTTGCTTAACATAAGGAACAATATTTTTCTTCTTTCTTATTCTTCTTACCTCAAGTTCCTCTGAATTAGTTAAAATCGCGATTTGCTTATCTGAAAATCCTTTTTGTTTTGCTTCTTTTAAAAGTTCTTTAGAAATTCTTTCAATTTTTTTACCTTTCAATCGATTCTCTACGTCAATTATATTTTTTATCTTATATAAGAACCAGGGGTCTACATTTGAAATTTTATATATTTTATCTATGGAATACCCTTTTTTAATCGCTTCCGCGATAGCAAAAATCCTTTTATCGGTAGGTTTTTCGAGCTCCTCATCCAAATCGTCGAATTCTATCTCATTACAAACTACACCATTCATTCCGACTTCCAACATCCGTATCGCTTTCTGTAAAACTTCTTCAAAACTCCTGGCAATAGCCATGACCTCACCCACGGATTTCATTTCTGACCCGATATTTAGGCTTACTCTTCTGAATTTCTGCAAATCCCATCTAGGATACTTAAGAACAACATAATCTATAGCAGGTTCGAAACAGGCGGAAGTTTCCTTTGTTATGGCATTTTTTAATTCGGTCAAACCATAACCCAAAGCGAGTTTAGCCGCCACAAAAGCCAGCGGATAACCAGTAGCTTTAGAGGCAAGAGCGGAACTTCTGCTAAGACGAGCGTTTACTTCAATTATTCTGTAATCTCCGGATTTTGGGTCTAAAGCATATTGAATATTACACTCCCCTACGATTCCAAGATGTCTTATTACTTTAATCGTAAACGCTCTCAGTTTAAAATTCTCAGAAGCTGTAAGGGTTTGAACAGGCGCGGCGACAATACTTTCTCCGGTGTGAATACCCATCGGATCGAGGTTTTCCATAGAACAAACCACAATACAGTTGTTGTAACAATCTCTGACAACTTCATACTCTATCTCTTTCCAACCGCCAAGATATTCTTCAA
>Ga0307422_1001489_pt1 | contig 12151 bp, 8 predicted proteins | sample SalMarWE160290MG_FD_202153 | JGI IMG/M metagenome (GOLD analysis project Ga0307422, IMG submission 202153) | Salt marsh sediment microbial communities from the Plum Island Ecosystem LTER, Massachusetts, United States - WE1602-90 | ecosystem: Environmental > Aquatic > Marine > Intertidal zone >...
GTCGTCATAGGAAGTGTGAGTGGCCGGCAGATCGCCGTACTCGCAGACTGCCAGGGGTGGCGGAGTGGGCTTGGGCGTAGGAGTGGGAGTGGGAGTGGGCTGGGGAGTGGGCGTGGCGCCGGCCACCACGTCGCCGAGGGCGGAGACCGCCAGGGGGCCCACCGCCACGGCGGCCAGAACTATGGCCACCAGCAGGCCGCCCACGGCCACGACCATCTTCGGGTCGCGGCCTCGCTTGCGACGGTAGTACGGATAGCGGGTCAAGACATGCTCCTGGGGGCAAGCGGTGTTCTCGGCAGGTCGCCAGAATAGCGAATGTTGGGGAGTGGGCTTGCAGCCGGCCCAGCGGCGGTTCATCCTCCACTCTTGCCGGCCAGGCTCCGGGCCTGGACATCTGGCGCGGGGGTAGGGCGCCGTCGTAGAGGCTGGCGGTCCGTGATCGAAACGGGTCAGACCCGACCGCAGGGCAATATCGAGCCCAATCTCGCCAGTGGCATGCTGCGCGATCCACTGGCATTCTTGCTCGGCTTCGCCGGGTTGTCCCTGGTCGTGGCCTGGCTGCTGTGGTTCCTGCAGCCGACGACCCACGATACGTTCAGGGACTGGACCGGCCTGGCCGGCCTGCCGGCCGGCGTGCTCGCGGCCCTGGCCAGCCTCCGCCTCAGGCGGGCCCGCAAGCTCGACCCCGGGACCAGGCGGATGTGGGCGCTGGCGGCCCTGGCGCTTGTCGTCTACGGCATCGGCGCCCTCTTGAACCTCGTCGCCCTGCACTGGACGGCAGGCCCGTATCTCGGACCGGTCGCCTTCGGCCTGGAGATTGCCACCTACGCCATCGCCTGGATTGCCCTGTCAGCCCTCCCAGGATCGGCCCGGTCGAAGACCGACTTCACACTCATCAGCCTCGACTTCGCGATCATCGCCTGGAGCACGATGATGGTGGCCTGGCACCTGTGGCTGTACCCGGCCGCCCGCCAGGTCGGGGCGGACGTCATCACGGCCGCCGGAGTGGCCATCTTCCCCGCTCTCGATATCGTGATCGTCGGCACCGTGGGCTCGGCCGCCTTGCGAGCGCCCCACCGGGGCACGGCCGTCGCCCTGTGGCTCGTCTGTGGCGCGATGGCGGTCACCCTCGTCGGCGACGTCGCTGCGGGCCCCGACATGCTCCGGGCGTCGTACCGGCCCGGCGGCGTGGTGGGCCTTCTCTACTCCGCAGCCTGGTTCGGCATCGGGGCGGCCATCTACGCTCAGTGGCGGATCCCCCAGCGCCGCCGGACTCCCCGCCATCCGCTCGAACGCTGGCGAGCGCTGGCGCTGTTGCCGTACGTGGCCGTGGCGCTGGCTGTCACGGTCCCGGTGGTGAGCGCCTGGGACGACCAGGAGACGCTGCGCCAGCACGTGCCCGCCGCCGGATTGCTGATGGCGCTGGTCATCGCCAGGCTGGGGGTGACGGCCCGCGAGAACGCCCGGCTGGCGGCGGCGGAGCGGGAGCGGCTGGCAACGGTCGTCGAACAGACCACCGATGGCGTGGTCATCACGAACCAGCGAGGGATCGTCACCTACGTCAACCCGGCCTTCACGGTCATCACCGGCTTCGCTGAGGAGGACGTGGCAGGCCGGCCGATGAGCGCCCTCGAAGGCGGCGACCCGGGCATCTGGAGCGCCGAGGAAGTCAGGGCGGTGCTCGCCCGCGGCGAGACCTGGGCCGGCCGAATGGAGGGCCGTCGCCGCGACGGCGAGCCATTCGCCGTCCTCATGACGGTCGCCCCGCTGCGCGACCGTCGGGGCACTATCTCCGGGTCGGTGGGCGTGGCCAGGGACATCCTGCGCGAGCGCGAGCTGGAGATGGAGCTGGCCCAGGCCCAGCGCATGGAGGCGATCGGACGGCTGGCCGGCGGCGTCGCCCACGACTTCAACAACATCCTGACCGTCATCAACGGCTTCAGCGAGCTGGCCCTGACCGAGCTGGACGGAGACCACCCGGTTCGTGAGGACATCGCCGAGATCTCCAGGGCAAGCGACCGTGCCGCCTCGCTGACCCGGGCCCTGCTGGCATTCAGCCGGCGCCAGGTCATGCGGCCCCAGCCCGTGCACCTGAACGAGGTGGTGGCCGGCATGGCGCCGATGCTCGAGGTGCTCATGGGCGAGGCGGTCCAGATCTCGGTCAAGCCGGCCGACAACCTCGGCTGGGCAATGGCCGACAGAGCCCAGCTGGAGCAGGTCATCCTGAACCTGGCCTCCAACGCCCGGGACGCCATGCCGGAGGGCGGCCGCCTGACGATCACCACCCGCAACGTCAATCTGACTGAGAAGTACGCACGGGGGCATTTCGGCGCCAGCCCAGGGCCGCACGTGGCGCTGTCCATCGCCGACACCGGCGTGGGCATGACGCCCGAGGTCAAGGAGCACGCCTTCGAGCCGTTCTTCACCACCAAGGAGCGGGGCAAGGGGACGGGCCTGGGCCTGTCCACGGTCATCGGCGTCGTCCAGCAGAGCGGCGGTTCGATCGAGCTCCAGACCAAGCCGGGCTCCGGAACCGAGCTCACCGTCTACCTGCCACGCGCGGCCAGGCCGGCGCCTCCGCAGCCGAAGAAGGTCGCCGCGCCGGAGCCTCGTCCCTCGGGCGGCAGTGAGACGATCCTGGTGGTGGAAGACGAGGGGCCGGTGCGGGCCTTCGTCGAGCGGACCCTGCGTCAGGCCGGCTACCGCGTCCTGACCGCCGCCAACGGAGCCGAGGCGCTGAGCGTGGCGCGCAAGGAGCGCGGGATCCAGCTGCTCTTCACGGACATGGTCATGCCCGGGATGACCGGCCGTGAGCTGGCCGCGAAGCTGGCCGAGATGCGCCCCGGACTGCCGGCCGTCTTCGCCTCGGGCTACTCGGAGGAGGCGCTCAAGGAAGGCTTCGGCGACCAGGCCGGCATCCCCTACCTGGCCAAGCCCTTCGCCGCCGAGGCGTTGCTGGGCCGCGTTCGTGAAGCACTGGACGCCGGCCCCCGAGGGAGCGGTCCCGCCCGACGGAATGGGTAGGTAGACACCTGGACACCGGGGCCGCCAGCAGACATCCTCTGCGCTGAGCCCGACTGACACGCCCGGAGGGCTCAGGACTTCGACCCGGAGGCTCAAGATGACCGCAACCGCCATCCCCGCCGAGAAGGCAGCGGGTCTCTTCCGCTGGAATGCCGCGCTGGCCCTGCTTCACTTGCTGCAGGGCGCAGCGATCATGGCCATCTCGTTCGCCAAGGACCCCGTGGTCACTTCGCCCGTGGTGGGCACTTATCTGCGCTTCGACGAGAGTACGCGCACCCTGGTGACCGCCCAGCGCGGGATCTGGGACATGCCCATCGGGCCGGCCGTGGCCATCTTCTTCTTCATGAGCGCCCTGGCCCACTTCAGCATGGCCTTCCTGATTCGAAGGCGCTATGAGGGCTGGCTGGCCCGGGGCCTAAATCCCATCCGGTGGGTGGAGTACTCGTTCAGCTCGAGCGTGATGATCGTCGTCATCGCCGCGCTGGCGGGCGTCCAGGAGGTAGGCACCCTGATAGCCATCTTCGGTGTCAACGCCTGCATGATCCTGTTCGGCTGGAGCATGGAGATCGCCAGCGAGGGCCGTGAGCGGCCCCAGTGGCTGCACTACGTCTTCGGCTGCATCGCCGGTGCCGTCCCCTGGATCGTCATCGGCGTGACCCTGTTGATCTCGGCAACCGAGCCCGGCTCAGCCCCCATCCCGGGCTTCGTGATCGCCATCTTCGTGACGCTGTTCCTGTTCTTCAACGTCTTCGCCATCAACATGGTCCTGCAGTACCGCAAGGTCGGCCGCTGGCGCGACTACCTGTACGGCGAGCGGGCCTACATGCTCTTCAGCCTGTTCGCCAAGTCAGCCCTGGCCTGGCAGGTCTTCTTCGGCACGCTGCGGCCCTAGGCGACGTTCGAAGCCGCGCCTCGGTGAGCATGCCCCCGCTCACCTTGACAATCGAACGGGTGTTCGGTAGGCTGGACGTCCGAAAGGGGGCGCCTGTGACCAAGCACGACGCCGAGCGCAAACGCAAGATCCTGGACTTCATCGCCGCGACGCTCCGCGCCCGCGGCTATCCGCCCTCTGTTCGGGAGATAGCGGCCGCCGTGGACCTGGCCTCGACGAGCGCCGTCCATCATCACCTCCAGATGCTCGAGCGCGAGGGCTACCTGGAGCGAGGCGCCGCTCAGTCGCGCGCCATCCGTATGACGCCCATGGCGGCGATGCGCCTCGGCCTCTCCAGCGAGCTGGTGCCGCAGGCCGCGGCCGCCGAGTCCCATCTGCTGCCTATCGTGGGCGAGATCGCCGCCGGCGGTCCGATCGAGGCCTACCAGGACGCCTCGGAGACTCTGGCCGTACCGGACCTGCTGGCCCCCAGTGGAGATGCCTACGTCCTGCGGGTACGTGGCGATTCGATGATCGACGCCCATATCCAGGACGGGGACTACGTCCTGATCCGGCCCCAGCAGACGGCCAGCGACGGCGACATCGTGGTCGCTCAGGTCGAAGAGAACTCGGTCACGCTCAAGCAGTTCTTCAAGGAACAAGGCCGCGTGCGGCTCCAGCCGGCCAACGCCAGCTACTCCCCGATGTTCTACTCGGACGTGCGGGTTCAGGGGAAGCTTATCGGCGTCATTCGGCGCCTGGACTAGCCTCACCGGGCGGGCGGGCGATGCCGTTGTTGGGCCTGCGCTCCCTCAGCCTACGCACCTCAAGTGCGCTCGCCTCAGGTGCTCAGCCCGCCTGGGCCCTCGCTCGATGGCCCGGCGAGACGGAGGGTCAATCGGTCTCGATGCCTTCGTTGCAGCCCGTCGGCAGGGCGTTATCCACACATGACTGTCCACAGCCCACCCACACCCGGCCCAACTTCGGGGATGGATGACAGCTTCCGATGCGTCTTTGTCGAGGCACGCGAGCCCTTCCCCGGCCACCATTAGCGAGTCGGTAGCAACCACCAGCCAGGACCCGCCAGGCCCATGACAGACCGCCTCCCGCCCCAGAGCCTGGACGCCGAGCAGGCCGTTCTCGGCTCCATCCTGATCGACCGCGACGCCATCATCGAGGTCTCCGCCTTCCTGAGCCCGGACGACTTCTACCGCCAGGCCCACGGCCGCATCTACGCCGCCATGCTGGACCTCTCGCAACGGGGCGAGCCGATAGACATCGTGACCGTGGCCGAGGCGCTGGAGCGTTCCGGTGATCTGGAAGCCGCGGGTGGGGCCGCCTACCTCTCCCAGCTCGGCAACGACACCCCCACCGCCGTCCACGTCGAGCAGTACGGCCGGATCGTGGAGCGCAAGGCAGTGCTGCGCAGGCTCATCCAGTCCGCCGGCAAGATCGCGGCCATCGGCTACGAGGACAGCCAGGACGTCCAGGAGTCGATCGATCGCGCCGAGGCCGAGCTGTTCGCGGTCAGCCAGCGCCGGCCCAAAGCCGGCTTCAGCCAGCTGGTCCACCTCCTCCACCAGGCCTACGACCGGCTCGACTACCTCCACGAGCACCGCGGCGAGATCATGGGCATCCCGTCGGGCTTCCGGCAGCTGGACCTGCTGACCACCGGCTTCCAGAACAGCGACTTCGTCGTCCTGGCCGCCCGCCCCAGCCTGGGCAAGACCAGCCTGGCCCTCAACATCGCCGAGCACGCCTCGGTCCAGGAGGGCAAGACGGTCGGCGTCTTCAGCCTGGAGATGAGCAAGGAGCAGCTGGTCCAGCGCCTGCTTTCGAGCGTGGCCACAATCGACTCGGACCGGCTGCGGAGTGGCTACCTGGAGGACCTGGACTTCGCCCGGATCGCGCCGGCCATGGAGAAGCTGGCCAAGGCGCCGCTCTTCATCGACGACACGCCGGCCATCAGCACCATGGAGCTGCGGACCAAGGCCCGCCGCCTCAAGGCCGAGCACGGCCTGGACCTGCTGATCGTGGACTACCTGCAGCTGATGATGCCCAGCACGCCCACCAAGGACGGCAACCGCGTGGCCGAGGTCTCGGACATCAGCCGCGGCCTGAAGGCCCTGGCTCGCGAGCTGCAGATCCCGGTCATCGCCCTGTCCCAGCTGTCGCGCGAGTCGGAGCGGATGGGCGGGCGCGACCCGCGCCTTTCGGACCTACGCGAGTCCGGCGCCATCGAGCAGGACGCGGACCTGGTCATGCTGCTCTCGAGGCTGCGTCCCAAGAAGGGCAAGACGGAAGAGGAGGAGCAGGCCCCGGATGCCGCGGCCTCCACCAACGGCGAGATCATCAAGCTCCACCTGGCCAAGCACCGCAACGGGCCCACCGGCGAGATCCAGCTCTGGTTCTACAAGCGCCAGACGCGCTTCGTCACCTACGTCGAAGACCGCTACGCCGAGGCCGTGTAGGGCGGCTCTCCGCGCCGCAACCCCTACACTTGCCTCCAGACGCGGGCCGGGCAGCCGCCCGCCCACGAAGGAGGATCGCAATGGGCGTGATCATCGTTCGGGAGATGGTCGGCACGAGCACCCAGTCCTGGAGCGACGCGGCCCGCCAGGCGGTGGCCCTGGCCAGCAAGACCGTCCGTAACATCCGCTACGTGGAGGTCGTGCAGTCCACAGCCCAGGTGGAGGATGGTGAGATCAAGGAATACCGGGTCCAGCTCAAGCTCGGATTCGAGTACGAGGAGTAGCCCGCCCCTCGGGCTAGGATGCCCGGCGGGGGCAGAGCCGGCGGAGGGGGCCGACAGTGGCACGAGGTAGTTGCCTGGTCCAGGGGCGCGCGCTCTGGGCCATCTTCATGGCCGCCTTGCTGGCCCTGACGGCCTCCGGCTGCGGCGCGGCCGCGCCCTCGGCCACGGCCACGGCCTCCCCGACGGCCTCGCCAAGCCCCAGCCCGACGCCCACGCCCATGCCGCTCGCCGGCACGATCGCCCCGGACGCGGGGCCCGACTACTCGAACGTGGAGGCGCCGACGACCGGCATCCTCTACCCCTGGTACGAGAGCTACGTAGCCACCGTCCACCCCATCGCGGTCATGATCGACGACGCGGCGGGCGCCCGGCCCCAATCGGGCCTGTCGCAGGCGGACGTCGTCTACCAGGCCCCGGCGGAAGGCGGCATCCCGCGCTACATGGCCGTCTTCGCGACCCAGCTGCCCGAATGGATCGGCCCCATTCGCAGCTGCCGCATGTACTTCGTGGCCTGGGCGGAGGAGTGGAACGCTCTCTACGTCCACCTCTGGGGCGCGCCCAACGCCATGAACCGGCTGGTCCAGATCAACGGCAAGGACATCTACGACGCCGACGGGCTGAAGTGGGAGAGCCGCTACATGCTGCGCGTGAACTACAAGGTCTCCCCCCACAACCTGTACTCGAGCGGCGCCCAACTGCAGGCTCTGGCCGTTCGGCTGGGCGCAACGGCCCCCTTCACCGAATCGCCCTTCACCTTCGGCGACCTCCCGGCAGACGAGCGCGCGACCGGCGGCACCCTGGTGGTCCCGTACCACGCCAACACCATCACCTACCGCTACGACCCTTCGGCCAACGCCTACTCCCGCTCCGTGACGGGCCAGAACCCCCAGGTCGACTACGGCAACAACCAGCCGATCACCCCCCGCAACGTGGTCGTGCTCTACCAGGAGACAGGCCTGCTGCCGGTCGAGGTGGGGCAGGCCTTCAAGGGCCGCCTGGAAATCGGGTATCTGGGCAGCGGCAAGGCCACGGTCTACAACAACGGCCATGTCGTAGACGCGATCTGGTCCAAGGCGACCGAAAGCTCACCGACGCTGCTGACCTACGCCGGGGGCCCGAACCAAGGCCGGCCTGTGCCGCTGGCACGGGGCCAGACCTTCATCCAGGTAGTCCCGACGGGCACGAAGGTGACCTGGACCCCAATGGCCGATTGACCCGATTGACGGGCCTGCCGTTCCGTACCTATCGTGGCGCGTCAGGGTCCCCCACCCTCGGGGGCCGCTGACGCTCGAGACCACAGGGGACGGCAATGACCCGACGGGCGCTTCCCCACCTGGCCCGGCCCCACCTGGCCCGGCCCGAGCTGCCCCACTTCGTCGGCCGCGGCCCCGTAGCCGCTCTCACGGCCCGCCGTCCGCTGGCCGTGGCGGGCGCCGCCCTGCTCGGCCTGGCCGTGCTTGGCGCTGGGCTGACATTCGGCTTCGCGCAGACCTCGCCGCCGGCCCCCTCGAACAGCCCGGTCGTGGCCGGTGTCACGGCCAGCCCCAGCCCCAGCCCCGCGCCGACGCCGGCTGACATCCTGGCCGTCCCCACCGCCGGACCCACCGCCACTCCCTATCCGGCCGATGTGGCGGCTACCACCGACGGCGTGCTGCTGCCCTGGTACGAGGCGGACCTGGCCACCCGCAAGCCGATCGCCGTCATGTTTGACGACCATTGGGCCGCTCGCCCGCAGGCAGGTCTGTCGCAGGCCGACGTGGTCTACCAGGCCCTGGCGGAGGGCGGGATCCCGCGCTACATGGGCATCTTCCAGACGCAGGATCCGCCTCTCATCGGCCCTATCCGCAGCGCCCGCCTCTACTTCGTGGCCTGGGCCGAGGAATGGCAGGCCATGTACGCCCACGTCTGGGGCGCGCCCAACGCCATGGATCGCCTGGCGGCCGACAACCTGACCTACATCTGGAACGCCGACGGCCTGCGCTGGCTGACCATCACCCCCTACATGTGGCGCGTGGACTGGCGGAAGGCTCCCCACAATGCCTATTCGGACGGCATCCAGCTGCGTACCTTGCTCAGGAAGCTCGGGGGCACGGCCGCCTTCACGAAAGCACTCTGGACCTTCGGCGAGCCCACAGAGGAGTGGCTGCGCCCCGAGGGCGGCACGCTCACCATCCCCTACTACTACAACAACATCGAATACCGCTACGACCGCGCGACCAACACCTACCCGCGCTGGGCCACCTACGACGTCATCAGGCACAAGCTGGCGCCCGACATCGACTGGAACAACGGCCGCCAGCTGGCCCCCAGCGTGGTGGTGGTGCTGTACATGAACACCTATGCGCTGGCCGGCCACGCCAATGAGAAGAAGGGCCGTCTCGACATCAGGTACGTCGGCGCGGGCAAGGCGATCGTCTTCCAGAACGGAACCGCCATCGATGCCCGCTGGTCCAAGCGCCGCGAACGATCGCCGACCACCATCAACTACGCCTCCGGCCCGAATGCCGGCCAGCCCGTCCCGTTCAATCGGGGCCAGATCTTCATCCAGGTGGTGACACCCGATATGCCGGTCACCTGGGCGCTCGGCACCACGGTGGCGCCGCAGTACTGAAACTGCCCAACGGGCGATTGACGGACCCGTCGCTCTGTACCTATCGTGGCACGCCAGGAACCCCCGCCCGCAGGGGCAACCGACGCTCGAGACCACCTGGGATGCCAATGACCCGACCGTCGCTCCCCCACCTTGCCAGGCCCCGGTTCGGCGCGCCGCACTTCGCCGTGCCCAGATTCCCCGTTCTGCACCTCCCCGTGCCGCACTTCGCGGTACCCCGGCTCGCCGTGCCTCACCTCGCCCGGACCGGCTTCGGGCGCCCCGCGCTGCCCCATCTGGCCGGCCCGGACGTTGCCGCCGCCCTCAGGGCTCGCAAGCCCCTGGCCGTCGCCGCCGCGGCAATCCTGGCCGTCGCCGTCGTGAACGCCGGGCTGGCGTTCGGCGGCGTTCTGGTGACCGCGGCCCCTTCGGCCACCCCCAGCCCTTCGGCCTGCATCGCCCAGGTTGAGCCGACCGCCACGCTATCCCCCACACCGATTCCTACCCCCAACTTCGACATCCTGACCGCGCCCACTGCAGGCCCCACCGCAACCGCCATCCCGGCGGACGTGACGGCAACCGCAAACGGTGTGCTGCTGCCCTGGTACGACCAGGACCTGGCTACCCGCAGGCCGATCGTCGTCATGCTCGACGATCACTGGGCAGCCCGCCCGCAGGCCGGGTTGTCGCAGGCCGACGTCGTCTACCAGGCCGTCGCCGACGGCGGCGTCCCCCGCTACATGGCCGTCTACCAGACCCAGGATCCGCCACTGGTGGGCCCCATTCGCAGCGCCCGCCCGTTCTTCGTGGCCTGGGCCGAGGAATGGGACAAGCCGATGTTCGTCCACGTAGGAGGCTCGCGGCAGACTCTGGACCGCCTGGCCATCGAAGACAAGCTCTACCTCTGGAACGCGGACGGTCTGCGCTACGAGTCCGTCACGCGGTACATGTGGCGCGTGGACTCGCGAGCGGCGCCCCACAACGTCTATTCGAACAGCACCGAACTACGCCTCCTGGCCAGGAAGCTCGGCGCCACGGCCCCTCTCACCAGTTCGCTCTGGACCTTCGGCGACCCCACGCCCGAGTGGCTGCGGCCGCAAGGCGGCACCATCACAGTCCCCTACCACTACAACCTGATCGACTATCGCTACGACCGCGCCACCAATACATACCCGCGCTGGGTCACAGGCGACCCGATCAAGAAGGACTCAGTTCCCCAAATAGACAGCAACAACGGCCGCCAGATCGCCCCCAGCGTGGTGGTGGTCATGTACGTGCCCACCTACCTCTACCCCAACAGCTACCGCCTCGACGTCCGGTACCTCGGCCAGGGGAAGGCGCTCGTCTTCCAGAACGGGACCCTCATCGACGCCCGCTGGGCCAAGAGCCGCGAGCAGGCGCCTACCACCTTCCGCTACGCCTCCGGCCCACAAGCCGGCCAGCAGATCCCGCTCAATCGGGGCCAGATCTTCATCCAGATCGTGACCCCCGGCACGCCCGTCACCTGGACCCTCGGCCTGACGACACCGCCGGAGTACTGAGGGCGCGGCGGTACGGCCGTCGGCGCGGCTGGCGAGCGGGCGCGTCACCCGGCAATCGGCGTTGAATGCCCGCGCCACGGCCAGATAAGTGGCAGGTGATCAGGAATCACGATCATCCCGGCTATGCACGCCCTGGCCGTCGATCCGATTGACACTCGTCGGGAACCCTCCCTATCCTACGGCCCGCCGATTCACGGTCGGCAGGGGTTGGAGGAGCTCCCGGTGTCCGTCGAGCCTGAGGTCGACGAGCCGATCGTCGGTCAGCCGTCACGCGTTCGACCGGGATTCCCGCTGCGCTACGGCAAGGTCCAGCGCCCCCTTCTGGCCGAAGAGACCCTGCGGCGCGACCGTCTGCTGGACTGGCTGGCCTTTCGAGCCAGGCGCCGGGTTGTGTGCGTCGTCGCCGAGGCCGGTTTCGGCAAGACCACACTCGTGGCCGACTTCCTTCGTCGCTCCCGGCGCCGCGTCTTCTGGTATCGCCTGGACGAGGACGACACGGACGGCCTGGCCTTCATGCGCTACCTGGTCGCGTCCTGCCAGGTCGTCGATCCGCATCTGTTGCGCCGCTCATCCTCCGTCCTCAACGAGACGGCCATCGAGCCGTTGCGCCAGGAGACTGTGCTCGAGACGCTGTTGAGCGAGCTGGAGACGCTCGGCGAGGTGCCCTCGGCCCTGGTGCTGGACGACTTCCACGTGGTCGAGCGGAGCGAATCCATCGTCTCGGTTGTCGAGCACTTTCTGGGGCGGATCCCGAACAACCTGACCGTCTACCTGATCTCCCGTCGATTGCCCCGGCTGCAGCTGGCTGCGTTGCGGGCTCGAGGTGAGCTGGCCGAGATCGACCGCGAGGAGCTCCGCTTCGACGAAGCGGAGACCGAGCGCCTCTTCCGCGACGTCTACCGCCACCCGCTCGAGTCGGACGTGCTGCACGACCTCCAGGCCCGAACCGAAGGCTGGGCCGCCTCGCTGCGTCTGGTCGGGACGGCGGTCGAGGGCCGCACGCCGGCCCAGGTTCGAGCCTTCGTCCATTCGATCGCCGGCTCCCAGGGGGACGTGTACGACTACCTGGCGGAAGAGGTCATCGGCGACCTGGACGGGCCTCTGCGGGGCTTCCTCATGCGTACCTCGCTGCTGGAGGAAATGGATGCCTCCTCCGCGGCGGTTGCCTGCGGGGTCCAGCCGTCGGACGCGCAGCGACTGCTGGCAAGGGCGGAGCATCTGGGCCTTGCCTCCAAGGGCGCCGGGGCAGTCGCCGCCTGGCGGGCTCATCCGCTCGTCCGGGAGTTCCTCGCCGCTCGCCTGGAATCGGAGATCGGGGCGGAGGGCATCCGCGACCTGCACCGCCGTCTGGCCGAGGCATTCGAGCCGCA
>Ga0307422_1001491_pt1 | contig 12148 bp, 7 predicted proteins | sample SalMarWE160290MG_FD_202153 | JGI IMG/M metagenome (GOLD analysis project Ga0307422, IMG submission 202153) | Salt marsh sediment microbial communities from the Plum Island Ecosystem LTER, Massachusetts, United States - WE1602-90 | ecosystem: Environmental > Aquatic > Marine > Intertidal zone >...
GTAAATTTCCGTATCTGGTAGGAAAGGCTGATTTTGCCGCGCATGGCGCTTCGGTTGAAGGTCCCGATACGAGCACGGTTTATACCGAACCTGATGCTACGATGACTTTTAAGACCGAAAAGTCTGGGACCATTTACGCTTTTTCGTACTGCAATGTTCACGGTTTGTGGGTTAGTGAGGAGGAGTTAAAGCTGTAAGCTTCGGTGTATTGGTTAATTAGTCGATTGGTTGATTGGTAACAGTAATTTCTTCGGATCGGTTGAATAATTGAATATAAACGACGAAAAATCTCTGCTCAGTGCGTTTTTTTCGTTTCTCTGCGGGATCCATTGATATGAAAACAGAGTTCACTTTTTTATTCCTTGAGTTGAACAAAATTGATTTTTTACCAAAAGGAGGGCTGAGAAATGAAAGGCTCGGGTATTTTGAACAAATTTTTTCTTATCTTGATTTTGTTTTTACCTGTGATGGTGCGGTCGAAATTAAAAGAGGAGTTAAGTTTGCTTGAACCCCCGATGGATGAGTTTATAGATTCATTGATGGAGAAAATGACTCTGGAAGAGAAGTTAGGTCAGTTGGCTCAATATGCGGGCGGTGGCAGTATGGGGTTTAATTCAGAAATAGATGATGAAAAGAAAGATTTTATCAGGAAGGGTAAAGTCGGATCTTTTTTGAATGTAGTCGGTGCCGATTTTCTCGGCGATTTACAAAAAATAGCCGTAGAGGAATCGCGTCTCGGAATACCTTTGCTTTTTGGACTGGATGTTGTTCACGGATTTAAAACTATTTTTCCGGTTCCGCTCGCTTCTGCATGTAGTTTTGAGCCGGAAGCGGTTGAACGGACCGCAAGAATTGCGGCAGTTGAAGCTGCCGCGTCCGGAATACATTGGACCTTTGCTCCCATGGTCGATGTTGCTCTCGACCCGAGATGGGGGAGAATAGTCGAGGGAGCCGGAGAAGATCCATATCTGGGTGCGGTTATGGCAAAAGCTCAAATCGAGGGTTATCAGGGTGATGATTTGAGTTTTGAGAATACTCTTCTTGCCTGTCCCAAGCATTTTGTCGCCTATGGCGCGGCTCAGGGAGGGCGTGATTACAACAGCGCTGAAGTTTCTCCGCGAACACTTAAAGAAATTTATTTGCCTCCTTTTCATGCCGCAGTAAGAGCGGGCGCCGGTTCGATTATGTGCGGTTTTAATGATATTAATGGTGAGCCCATGTCCGCGAATAAAGAGCTTTTAACCGATTTACTCAGAGAAAAATGGGTATTCGATGGTTTTGTCTTAAGTGATTGGAATTCGATCGGAGAGCTTATTAATCATGGTGTGGCAAAAGACAGGTCGGATGCGGGTAAAAAAGCTCTCGCTGCCGGAGTAGATATGGATATGACGAGCGGTATTTTCGGAAATGATATTTTAGAAGCCGTAAGGAAAGACGAAATATCAGAGGATTTGGTGAATAAAGCTGTCAGGAGAATACTCGAGACTAAATATAAACTCGGTCTATTCGATGACCCGTTTAAGTATTGTAAGGTTGAGATTGAAAAAGAAGAAATTCTGAAGGAAGAATATGTAAAATTCTCGAAAGAAATGGCGTGCAAATCGATTGTTTTATTGAAAAATGAAAATAGAATCCTCCCTCTAAAAAAGGATTTTGAGAAAATTGCGGTAATTGGTCCTCTTGCCGATGATAAATTATCACCTCTCGGTTCATGGAAAGCTACCGGCGAAGAAAAAGATGTCGTAACTGTATTGGATGGTATAAAAGATGCTGTGTCTAAAGGTACTCAGGTTATTTATTCGAAAGGTTGTGAGGTAAATGGGGATGACGAACGTGGTTTCAATGAAGCCATTTCTATGGTTAAAGAGGCGGATGTTGTTATTCTTGTTCTGGGAGAATCCGCCGATATGAGCGGAGAGGCGAGAAGCCGCTCTGAAATCGGTCTTCCCGGTGTTCAGGAAAAACTTGCGAAAAGTATCGTTGAGACAGGTGCCGATGTTGTGGTTGTACTTATGAATGGTAGACCTCTTACTATTCCTTGGATAGCTGAAAATGTTCCCGCGATTATTGAACCCTGGTTTTTGGGTATTCAATCGGGAAACGCTGTCGCCGACGTTTTGTTCGGGGATTATAACCCCGGAGGAAAACTTGCCGTAACCGTACCGCGGAGCGTGGGACAAATTCCCTGTTTTTATCATCACAGGAATACAGGCAGACCATCTTCTGAAGAAAACCTGTATTCCAGCCGGTATATAGATGTACCAATTACGCCTTTATACCCGTTCGGGCATGGTTTAAGCTATACGGAATTCAAATACTCAAAATTAAAAATTAGAAATAAAAAAGTGAAAGCAGATGATTCTTTAGAGCTGAGTTTTTCTTTAAAAAATACAGGTAAAGTTTTCGGTAGCGAAGTTATTCAATTGTATGTTAGAGATGTTGTAGCAAGTGTGTCTCCGCCGGTGAAAAAATTGGTGGGGTTTAAAAGAGTATATCTGAAAAATGGCGAACAGGCAAAAATTAATATAAAAATGCCCGTAAATCTTCTTGCTTTCTATAACAAAGAAATGAATAAAATTGTCGAACCCGGCGAAATTAAAATCATGATAGGGAATTCTTCCGAAGATATACGACTCGACGATTCTTTTATTATTGAGGGAGAAATAAGAGAAATCGACGGATCGGAAATTTATTACAGCACTGTGGAGGTTAAGAAGTAGACATTAGTTAGTTTTTGATTCTTCGTTTAAATCATCCTGAAATTATTAGTGCCCTGTGGAATAGTAGAATACCATGCGAGAATCTCTATTTCATTGTGCCTGCCCCGTAGGGAAATATGACTGTATTGGGGTGTTATTTGTTGTTTTTCCCTGTGCCCTCTGTGGTAAAAAAATAGGTTGACAGATTTTTTCAAATCCGTATAATTATTTTCAAAAGGGGGTATTTTATGAAGAGTATTTTCTTATTAATTAGTATAATCGTTTTTTTTCTTGCCCCGGCTCATGGTTTAGCAAATGAGGAAACCAGTCCTGTTATCTCCGACTCATGGTTAAAAGAGGCAATCGAGCATATACAGAAAGAAGAATACAAACCATCATTACAGAAATCCGATTATAAGAGTAACTTATTCGACGCTCCAAAATATCATTTCGCGAACCGAAAAAACAATCTTCGCGCGTATTTCAATGAAAACGGTATGGAACTTATTCCGAGAGTGATTACGAGTGATGAAAACTGGAATTTGAAAATAAAATCGATTACTGTTAACGATAACCATAAAAGTAATTCAGGCGGTTTAGAAGTTAGGCTTGACGGAGATAATATTAAATGCGAAAGCGACGGTATAGAAATAATTTATTCAAATTCAGAAAGCGGAATCGAGCAGAATATTATTGTAGCAGAAAAGAGCGAAACAGAAGGAATAGATTTCGACATTGAAACGCAAAATCTCGATATTTCTCAGGAGAATAATAGATTTTTACTGAGCAGTAACGAAGATGAGATTATATTTAAGATTAACAAAGTTGAAGATGCGGACGGTAAGGAATTACATTATTCTTTATCGGGAGATGAAAGTAAATTAAGCATTTCGCTTGATGAAATCAATATTGCTTATCCAATAAAAACAATTACCAGTATTACTTCAAAAAGCTCAATTATCGAAGACTCGAGTACAAATCCTACAGCTAAAATTAGAGGTCTCAGCGGCTCTGCCGATTGGTCGGTTGAATCCAATCAGGATAGCGCATATTTTGGTTACTCGGTCTCCACAGCGGGAGACGTAAACGGTGATGGATATTCGGATGTGATTGTGGGTGCCCGATATTACGATAACGGACAAACGGATGAGGGAGTGGCATTTGTATATCACGGAAGTTCCTCCGGGCTCTCCGCATCTCCCGCCTGGTCAGCTGAATCCAATCAGGCTAGTGCCTATTTCGGATATTCCGTCTCCACAGCGGGGGATGTAAGCGGAGACGGATATTCGGACGTGATTGTGGGGGCTGATTATTATGACAACGGACAGACAGATGAAGGAAGAGCTTATGTGTATCACGGAAGTTCATCCGGGCTTTCCGCAACCGCGAATTGGACAGCCGAATCCGATCATTCAAGTGCATACTTCGGTAATTCCGTCTCCACAGCGGGGGATGTAAACGGAGACGGATATTCAGACGTAATTGTAGGGGCTTATGGGTATGACCATGGAGAAGGGGAAGAAGGAATGGCATTTGTATATCATGGCAGTTCTTTCGGGCTTTCCTCTTCTGCCGACTGGTCCGCTGAATCCAATATAAGTATGGCGTGCTTCGGTAATTCCGTTTCCACAGCGGGGGATGTAAACGGCGACGGATATTCGGATGTGATTGTGGGCGCTTACTGGTACACAAATGGAGAAAACCGGGAAGGAAGGGCTTATGTATATCACGGGAGTTCCTCGGGGCTTTCCGGTACTGCTGCCTGGACAGTTGAATCCAATGATAATTTGGGTCAATTGGGCTGTTCAGTCTCCTCGGCGGGGGATGTGAACGGAGACGGATATTCAGACGTGATTGTGGGCGCTTATTGGTATGGAGGAACGAGTACAGGGATGGCATTTGTATATCATGGGAGTTCCTCCGGGCTCTCCGTGACTGAAGACTGGTCAGTTGAGACCGAACATTCAGGCATACATTTCGCTAACTCAGTCTCCTCGGCAGGCGATGTAAACGGTGATGGATATTCAGACGTGATTGTGGGCGCTTGTGAGAACTACAATGGAGAATATGAAGAAGGGATGGCATTTGTATATCATGGGAGTTCCTCCGGGCTCTCCAGCACTGCCGACTGGACTGCCGAATCCAATCAGGAATACGCAAACTTTGGCAGTTCGGTTTCCTCGGCGGGAGACGTAAATGGCGATGGTTATTCAGACGTAATTGTGGGAGCTTCCTATTACAATAATGGTCATGTTGCTGAAGGAGGAGCGTTTGTGTATCACGGCAGTTCTTACGGGCTTTCCGCGGTTTCTTCCTGGTCAGCTGGTTCCAGTCAAGAGCAGGCGTACTTCGGTAATTCAGTCTCCTCGGCGGGGGATGTGAACGGAGACGGATATTCAGACGTGATTGTGGGCGCTCCTAAGTACGATGCAGGATTACAAATGGATAATGGAGGAGCATTTGTATATCGTGGAAGTTCTTCGAGCTTGTCCGAAACTCCTAATTGGACAGATGAACCCGATCAATCAGATGCCAACTTCGGCTACTCAGTTTCCTCGGCGGGGGATGTAAACGGAGATGGATATTCAGACGTGATTGTGGGAGCCCCTTATTATGACGATGGAGAAACAGATGAAGGAATGGTGTTCGTATATCATGGAAGTTTTTCCGGACTTTCCGCTTCTGCCGACTGGTCTGCCGAATCTGATCAGGAATACGCATTATTCGGTAACTCGATTTCCTCGGCGGGAGACGTAAACGGAGACGGATATTCGGATGTGATCGTGGGGGCGTACTCGTATGATGACGCAGGATCGAATGAAGGAGCTGCATTTGCATACCATGGAAGTCCCTCCGGGCTCTCCAGCACTCCCGACTGGTCTGCCAAATCCGGTCAGGCAAGTGCTTACTTCGGCGTATCAGTTTCCTCAGCGGGGGATGTAAACGGAGACGGATATTCGGATGTGATTGTGGGCGCGTATAAGTACGATAATGAAGAAACAAATGAGGGAGTCGCGTTTGTATATCATGGCAGTTCTTCCGGACTATCTACGGATGCCGACTGGCAAGGGGAATCCGATCAGGCAAGTACTTACTTCGGCTGTACGGTCTCCTCGGCAGGGGATGTAAACGGAGACGGATATTCGGATGTGATTGTAGGCGCGTATGGGTATAATAATGTGGAATTATATGAAGGAGGAGTATTTGTGTATCATGGAAGTAGTTCGGGACTTTCCGAAACTGTTGATTGGTCTGCTGAAGGCGATCAGGAATACGCCTACTTCGGCGTATCCGTCTCCACAGCGGGAGACGTAAATGGAGATGGATATTCGGATGTGATCGTGGGGGCCTACAGATACACAAATGGAGAAAATAATGAAGGAAGAGCATTTGTATATCATGGAAGTTCTTCAGGATTATCTGCTTCTGCCAGCTGGACAGCTGAGTCCAACCAGGAAGAAGCAAACTTCGGAATATCAGTTTCCACAGCGGGAGACGTAAATGGCGACGGATATTCGGATGTGATCGTGGGGGCGTACGCGTATGATGACATAGGAACTAATGAAGGAACTGCATTTGTATATCATGGCAACGGCAGTGGACTTTCTCTTATTCCCACACAATCCACAACCGACGGTTCCCGTCCTGTTCAGCTCGGCAACGCGACGGGAAGCGAAGGAGTAAAGCTTAATATACTCGGAAGAACACCCGGAGGGAGGGGAAAAGTTAAATTACAATGGGAAGTGAAAGAACTCGGTCAATTATTCGACGGAACTTCTATTTCCGAGAGCGGTTCATGGTATAATACAGGTATATCTGGTACGAAAATATCTGAAGATGTAATCGGTTTGAATTACGCTACTGCTTATCACTGGAGGGTTAGATTAAAATATGATCCTGCAACTTACAACGACGCGATTCATTCCAGATGGCTGTCGATAGGGCCGAACGGATGGAATGAAACCGACTTTATAACAACCGATGTTTCGGGAATCGAAGATAATACAGGTTCAGGAAGCGACATAAAACTCAGTGTATTCCCAGTCATTTCGACAGACGTCTTCAGTATAAATTTTTACATTTCGGAAGGAGAATCAAAAGAGGATATGAATCTAAAGGTTTACAACAAAGCCGGAATAATGGTTAAAAGTCTTTTCACCGGAAAGAAACCCGCGGGAATACACTCGATAAAATTGAATGGAGATAAACTGCCGAGCGATATATATTTCATTTCTCTTAGAAAGGGAAAGAGTGAAAATCTCGTAAGGAAGGTCGTCCTTCTGAGATAAGAAATTTAAAAAAGGGGTGGGCAACCACCCTTTTTTTATAAAGTCAGCTTTCTTCAGTGCGTATCCGCCTGCCCTGTGGAATAGAAGAGCTTCCTTGATGCCAATCTATTCCACGGGGCAAGCTGGGGCAGGCAAGATATCGAACCCGTAATGCCAAAATAAACAAAAGACATTGTGTGCGCGGGGTAGCTTTGTGCCCTTTGTAGTGTTATTGCGCCTTTGTGTGAGATAATTTTTGGTGTGGTAAGTTGCCCTCTTGACAAGACTATTCTTAGTGCTATCTTTTAAAAAAAAGTAACACTATATGAAGGAGGTGGAAGTGATTCTGTTGTTTTATTTGTTTTCTATGGTGGATTCGGTGGAGTTTGCTATGGATACTACGGGTGCAAAGATGTACATTTCTGAAGGTGTTGTGATTACGGCAAATAGATACGAAGATAATATTTCTGACATTTCCGCTTCGGTTTCGGTTATAACTGAAGAAGACATAGAATTGATGAATTCTTACGTAACTCCCGATTTGCTTTCCGGTATCCCCGGAGTAGAGGTTATGAAAACGGGAAATTTCGGAAGAGCCGATGTGGTTATAAGGGGTATAGGTAATAACGGAAGAAAACTCGGTTTTCTTGTAGACGGAAGACCTGAGAAGATGGCTATATACGGTTGTGCTGTAACCCACACGTTTCCTCTTCATAACGTAAAAAAGATAGAAGTTGTTAAAGGTCCGCTTTCTTCTTTGTACGGTTCCGGGGCTATGGGGGGAGTCGTTAATATTTTAACCAGGCAGCCTTCCGGCGATAGAAAAGTAAATTTAAGGATAGATTACGGAAGTTTTGATACTCGCAACATAACTGGTTCTTTTGAGGAGTCATTTTCAAAATTAAATTTCCTGGGAACAATTCAGAAAAGTTCTTCTGACGGATTTCTCCCGAATTCGGCTTCAAATACCGAAGCTTACCAGGGTAATTTGATATACAATATTAATGAAAATTGGAAAATCGAGAATTACGCAAAATATGTGGATGCCTACAAGGAGGATCCGGCTACCGCGGGAGATATTTCTGTTCCGGATGGTTATCAGAATTATGAAAGAGGAGCTTTCGATGTTTCCGTGAACGGGCAAATTAAAAGAATTGATTTTCAAACTAAGGTATACAGGACTTACGGTTATCATCGATTTTCCGATGGATGGGAATCGAGAGATAAGATCGACGGTTTGAATTCTTTAGTCAGGTTGGCTCTTTTGAAGGGGAATAAAACTCAAGGCGGCGTCGAGTTCTATAAGCAATATGGAAACTGGATTTCAAACGGAGAGTGGGACAGAGAGGTTTATGAAGGGTTCATTCATTCGGAACAAAAAACTTCATTTGTTAATCTTTCGGGTGGATTGAGATACACTTACGTGGAGGATTCGGATGGTGTTTTTTCGTACGACGGAGGAATTGTCCTTAAATATAATGATACGAGATTACGGGGTAGGATAGGCAAGGGTTTCAGGCTTCCTTCTTTCAGTGACCTTTACCTTTTACCTGTTTCAAATTCATCGCTCGGTTCTGAGGAACTTATGAGTTATGAAATAGGTTTAAGGCAGAAATTATCCGATATTTTGGATTTAGACTTAGCCCTTTATCTTATGAATACAAATAATTTCATAAGGTTCTCTCCTGCGAGCGGACAGTTTGAAAATGTGGATTCTTTATTAGAGAAAGGTCTGGAAACTTCTCTGGGTGTATATCCTCTTAATTGGTTGAAATTAGAAGTTTCTTATTCTTATATAGATATGGAGGAAAGAACGCAGGGTGTTCCCGGTCAGAAACTTAGCGGAAGTATAACTTTTGAGAAGGAAATTTTAGAAGGAAGATTAAGCGGAAGATATCTCACCGACTACTACGCGGCGGATAATCATCTGGAAAAAATTCCTTCTTATTATGTTTTTGATGTTCGTTTTAATCTGAAGCCGAGGGATGATATTTATTTGTCTCTGGGCGTCGATAATATATTCGATGAGGATTATGTCAGGTATGTTGAAATTCCTAACGCTACAGGTTTGTATAATATGCCCGGAAGGGCTTTTAAGATCGGGATAGCTCTTAAAAGATGAATTTGCTTTTTCTTGTATTAGGAATGGGAATAGTTACGTCGACGACGGATATTTCTTCGGTTGTGGAGATGATCGCTCCCGAAGATGCTAAAGTGATTAACATTGTGCCCGGTGGAATGTGTCCCGGGCATTTTGATCTTTCTCCTGTGGAAGCGAATTTGATTTTTTTATCAGACTTAATCATATATCACGGTTATGAATCCTGGTTTAAAAAGATAGAAAAATTAGACCTTGATATTGATATAGTGGATTTGAAGACCGATGGTAATTGGATGATTCCCGATGTTTACCTGAAAGGTGCCCGGGAAATTTCAGAGATATTAAAAAGTGAATACGGTTCCGATAGTATAAGCATTAAGGAAATAAATAGAAGATATGAAGAACTTAAAATGGATATGGATTCTCTTTCCAATATAATTTCCCGGGAAAAAGAACCGATAAAGGGAGTTAAAGTTATATGTAATGAACATCAAAAAGATTTTCTTGAGTTTTTAGGAGTGGAAGTGGTTTGTGTTTTCTCTCCGGGAGAGGATATCTCGCTTAAGGAAATCGCAGAAGTGATAAAAACCGGTAGAGATAAAAATGCGCGGTTGGTTGTGGATAATTTGCAAAGTGGTCAGAAGGTGGGCAGGACAATCGCAGACGAATTAAAAATTAATTATGTAATTCTATCGAATTTTCCGGAAGAAAACGATTATAAAACGACACTTCTGAATAATATAAATCTATTGCTGGATATTTTAAGTGATAGACATACAAGAAATTAGCAAAACTTTTGGCGGCAAAGAAGTTTTATCTAACTTTTCCCTGAATATAAAAAAACAGGATTTTGTTGCCATAATAGGTCCCAACGGAGCGGGAAAAACAACCCTGCTTAAAATTATAAACGGATTTTTAATTCCTGATTCGGGAGAAGTTCGGGTATTCGACCTGGATCCGTTTAAAAACGGTCTTGCTGTAAGAAAAAAAATCGGTTTTATTTTCCAGAATGAATTTGTTTCAAAAAATGTGCCTCTTTCCGTTAAGGATATAGTTTGTGTCGGGAGAACAGGCGTCAGGGGGCTTTTTAAAAAACTGGATGAAAACGATTTTATATCTGTTCAGAAATCCCTGGAAGAAGTAGGGATAAAGGAATTAGAGAATAGACCGGCGGGTTTTCTATCGGGTGGAGAACAGAGGAAAGTATCTATCGCCAGAGAATTGGCAAGAGATGTAGAAATTTTACTTCTGGATGAAATTTTGATGAATCTGGATCCAGCATCGCAGATGGAAATCAATAGCTTGATTACCCGTATTTACGAAAAACATAAATTGACGATTGTTTTTGTTACTCATCTTCTAAGATATTTACCTGAAGGAATTAATAGAGTGATTGCTCTTAAGAACGGAGAAGTTTTCGGTGATTTTTCACACGATGATTATAATTTAAAAGATTTATCCAATCTTTATGACATTAACGAAGAAAGCTTAAAAAAATATGTGGGAGATTTTAAGCTATAATTATTTTCAGAATGCCTTGATGGGTTCTGTACTCGCGGGCATCGGTCTCGGCATTGTTGGTGTCTGGGTGGTTTTATTAAGGATTCCCTTTGTGGGAGTCGCCATATCGCATGCTGCTTTTGCCGGTTCCGTAATCGGGCTTCTTTTCGGTGTCGATCCTATCGTAATGGCAATAGTTTTTTCTCTGGCAGCTTCTATTTCAATCGGTCCTATTGCCGAAAAATCCGGATTGGAAGCTAACATCATAATAGGTATTATTTTTTCTCTTGCGCTGGGAATAGCTTTTCTCGGACTCGGCTTGATAGAAGGACCAAAAACAGAGGCGTTTAATCTCATCTGGGGAAGTATTTTGACTCTCTCCAGGATTAATATTTATATAAACGCGGGTATAACTTTTTTTATGATTATTTTTTTGCTTCTTTTTGGCAAAGAAATCAAAGCGGTATTTTACAACAGAGAAGTTGCCATGGCGTCCGGTATACCGGAAAAATTTATTTTTTTCAGCCTCCTTTTTCTATCCGGGTTTGTAATTTGCCTTAATTTAAATACAATCGGGGGAATATTGATTTTTAGCCTTTTGATAAATCCTCCTTCAGCCGCAAGAATTCTGACGCACGAACTTTCAAAAATGTATCTTCTTTCTATTATATTTGCGATTGTCTCTTGCCTTTCGGGGCTTTTCTTTTCTTATGTGTTTTCTGTACCCTCGGGAGCCACAATTATAATCGTTTCTTCCCTGATTTTTATAATTTCTTTGATTTCGAGAGGCAGAAATGGACATTGACTGTTTTGAAAAATGGGCGGAGAACTGGGAAGTTTCGGCAGAATCGAAGGTAGTCGCCGGAATTTTCGTTCGAGAATTGATCGATGGCAGGTCCGAATTTATTTTAGATTTAGCCTGTGGTAAGGGGATTTTACGTGAGTGTTTGTTTGATAATTTTCCCGAAGCCAAAGTTGTTTTTATCGATAAAGCTTTCGCGATGATTAAAGGTTTAAAAGAAATTTATCCTGATGAATTCGCAATAAGGGGAGAAGGAGAAAATATTCCTTTAATTGAGAATAAATTCGATGCAGTCATCATTTTCAATTCTTTTCCTCACTTTACTAATAAAAAGAAAGCGATTTCAGAGTGCTACAGAGTTTTAAAGAAAGGGGGAAGGTTGATTATCGGACATTCGCTTACTCCAGAGGAATTAAATCGATTACATGAAGAAGTAAGTCCCGAGGTAGCCGACCATAAAGTTCCTGAGAAAGACCTTTTTATAGAAATGTTTAAAAAAAGTGGTTTTAAAAATATCGAATATTTTGTCGACGGATATTTTTATGTGATGGGATTTAAATAGTGAAAATTAGATGAACCACAAAGTTAACAAAGAACGCAAAGAAAAAAATAGAATGTTATTTAAAACCCATCCACCCCTCCAAAACAATTTAACCGCAGAGGTCACAGAGAAAAGCAAAAAACTCACGTAGCACACAGAGAAGAAGACTGTTTTATTTTACAGCCCGACCCACCACACCAAATTATTCTCACACAAAGTTCACAAAGAACACAAAGA
>Ga0307422_1001492_pt1 | contig 12147 bp, 9 predicted proteins | sample SalMarWE160290MG_FD_202153 | JGI IMG/M metagenome (GOLD analysis project Ga0307422, IMG submission 202153) | Salt marsh sediment microbial communities from the Plum Island Ecosystem LTER, Massachusetts, United States - WE1602-90 | ecosystem: Environmental > Aquatic > Marine > Intertidal zone >...
GGGAAATGTGGATGGTAACAATGGGGAGCCTTACGCGGACGGTTATTCGGACACCCTGGCCGACGTGGCCATGTACTACTACGAGAACGACCTCTCCTCCGGGCTCAATAATCTGGTTCCCACCAGCAAAACAGACACCGCGACCCACCAGCACATGGTCACCTATGGGGTATCCTTCGGGGTGCACGGCACCCTCAATCCGGATGAGTATGATGTAGTAGACGGGCCTTTTCCCACATGGACAAATCCCGGCTCCGGCGACCAGGAAAAGATCGATGACCTGTACCATGCCGCCGTGAACGGGAGGGGAACGTTTTTGAGCGCCTCAAATCCGGATGAGCTGGTGAACTCCCTTCTCTCCATCATGCAGCACATAGAATCGCGGATCGCGTCCGCCTCGGCGGTGTCCGTGAACGGGGATGAGCTTTACGAGACGCTCGGTGAGAATATCCTCATGTTCCAGGCGAGCTACAACAGCGATGGCTGGACAGGGGACGTGAGGGCCTACGGTATTGATACCGGAACCGGTGAAGTAATCACCACCTCCTACCGGTGGTCGGCAAAAGATAAGCTCGAGTCCGTCAACTGGGATACAGGCAGGATCATCGCCACATCCAGCGGCGCCTCAGGGATTCCGTTCAGGTACGGAAGCCTGTCGGCAGACCAGCAAAGCCAGCTCAATGCAGATCCTACCACAGCCCAGAACATCCTGAACTACATCAGGGGCGATACCAGCAATGAGGAGGATAACGGCGGTCCATTCAGGGACCGGTACTGGAGGCTCGGGGATCTGGTTCACTCATCGCCCGTGTTCAATAACGGCGTTCTCTATGCCGGCGGGAATGACGGGATGCTTCACGCCTTTTCCGCAAACAATGGCACCGAGCTCTTTGCCTATGTGCCCAACCTAATATTTGAGGATCTCTACAGGCTCGCAGACACCGCTTACACCCACCAGTATTACGTGGATCTCACCCCTACGGTGCAAGAGATCCCATCGCTGAATAAAACGATACTGGTGGGCGGACTTGGGAAAGGGGGCAGGGGCTACTATGCCCTTGATGTGACAAGCGCCGCCTCTATTAACTCCGAGACAACCCTGGCCTCGAGGCTTCTGTGGGAGTACGGCAATGACGATGATCTGGGCTTTACTTACAGCAAGCCCGTGATCGTGGATACCAATGACACCTCAGCCGGGCATGTGGTGATCTTCGGAAACGGCTACAGCAGCGTCAATGAGCACGCGGTGCTCTATGTGCTCAACCCCACGACCGGGGCTGTGATCAAGAAGATAGACACCGGCGTGGGTTCCTGCAACGGGCTTTCAAGCCCCGTGGCAATCGATGTGGATATGGATCGAAAGGTGGACTATGTGTACGCAGGGGATCTGAAGGGGAACCTCTGGAAATTCGACTTCACCGCCTCAAGCTCCGGCTCCTGGGATGTGGCCTATAAGGATGGTTCCAGCAACCCACAGCCCGTGTTTCAGGCGAAAGGCCCTGGCGGCGCGATCCAGTCCATCACCACAAAGCCCGATGTCATGCGGCACTGCGAGAAGGACGGCTACATCGTGCTCTTTGCCACCGGTTCTTATCTGGGAGAAACCGATGTCTACGATGCCAGCACCCAAACCATTTACGGGATATGGGATTACGGCGATGATGATGATGACACCGAATACCTGGGGAGCTTCGAGAGGGGTCTCACACCTGAGCTTTCAAATCAGCCGAATACGGTGACCATGCTTCAGCAGACCGAGGTTTTCTACGGGCCGTATAGCGGTCAAACGCTCAGGGTCCTGAGCGATAACCCGGCCTCCTGGGAGACGGAAGGTGATGGAGATGCTGATCAATCGGGCAATCCCTCGAGCACCGTTGCCAACAACGTGGGATGGTACTTTGATCTCCTGGTCAGCGGTGAGAGGGTGGTCGTTGACGTGATGATCAGGGATGAAAAAGCGGTTGTGGTAAGCTTTTATCCTGAAACAGCGCCGTGCGGCTCCGGGGGCTACAGCATCGTTCATGAGATCGATGCCTGCAGCGGTGCGAGGCTTACCGAGGCCCAGTTCGATATAAACGAGGACGGGGTAATCGATGAAGCAGACCTGATCAATATCGGAACCGAGGAAGAACCGAACTGGGTCGCCCCGAGCGGCACAGAGCGACAGGGCAGGCTTCAGCCGCCTGCGATCCTGAGGATGGGTACGAGAGAGATGAAATACTTCAGCTCTTCATCCGGAAATATCGCGACGGTACTGGAGCAGGCGGTAAGGCTGGGGATCACGAGCTGGAGGGAATACTCCCAGTAGGGCTTGAAATAGCAAACAATCAGTATCCTTGCCCTCCTCTCCCCTTGAGGCATAGGCGCGGACGTGATGAATGAGTAACATCTTATAAATATCGAATGTCGAACAAGGAATAATGAATGTCGAAGGAAAACAGGGCATTTGATATTGAGGATCGTTTGATAGATTTCGCCGTGCGAATTATCCGACTTGCAGAGAAAGACAAAAAACTTCACAATTCGACATTCATTGTTCGATATTCAATATTCAATAGCATTTGAATAGCGTTTGCCTTTTAAGTAAGCGCTGATGCCTATAAGGCGAGGGGAATGAAAAAGATTGTGTATTATATCAATAAGGAGGAAGCACCATGAGGCATGTAAGGATACCGCAGGCTCTCCTGGTCATGGTAGCGCTGGTACTCATAGCCGGCCTCAGCCTGCCGGGGGCCGTGTGCCATGCGAAGAAAGCGGCCATAGGGGAATGGGCCTTCCCCGAGCATTATCCCAAGAAGTTCAACGGGGAGGGCCATATTGACAGCATTGGAAAGGATGGAATCGTCATCGATGACCGTAGCTTCGGGTTCTCTCCTTTTGTGCAATTCTCAACGCCGACGAGAGAGCGTGCATCAAGATCCCAGTTTCGGCCTGGCGACCTGGTGGGGTATATCGCAAATGATAAGAAGCAGATCGAGGCGCTCTACCTGCTCAAGAAGTGATGTGGTCGAGATAGGGCTGGTACTTCAATTCCCTACCCCATCACCCTGTCTTCTCTCCTTGGGGCATAAGCGATGAGTAACATCTTTTGAATATCGAATGTCGAACAAGGAATAATGAATGTCGAAGGAAAACAGGGTATTTGATCTTGAGGATCGTTTGATAGATTTTGCCGTTATTCATGAAAATGATGAGTTGATTTCCATCTTTGCGACGAGCATAAAGACTGCCAAACAGAAAGACAAAAAAACTTCATAATTCGACATTCCTTGTTCGATATTCGATGTTCAATAGCGTTTGAATAGCGTTTGCTCTTTAAGTTAGCGCTTATGCCCCTTGGGGGGCAGAGGGAGCAGAAAAAGCCCTGTTCTCGAGTTTACATCAAAATTTGTGATGCATGCGTTTAAAAAAGACCGCGCTCTGGGGTTTACATCAAAACTTGGGGGAACGGTGTAAAAAATCCTCTCCTATCAAGTTTACCCGAAACCGGAGGAGAGGGGATAGAAAAAAAGTCACCGTTCTAATGTTTATGAACTCGTAAAAAGTCGGTTATTCGATTTTTCCGTCATTCTGGCGAAAGCCGGAATCCAGTATTTTCAATAGGTTATAGACTCCGGCTTACGCCGGAGTGACGATCTTGGTGACTTTTTACGATTTTGTCAACTTTGATGGTCTCATAAAAAATTCCATTTCCCCTCACCCTGCCCTCTCACAAGAGCTATAAGCGCTAAGGTGAGGCCATGCGAATAATGGCTTCTTATACAAAGGTGGGGCTGCACCTCATAGCCCGCCATTTGAAAAAGGCAATGCCACCTTATAGCCCCCCTTTGAAAAGGGGGGTTGGGGGGATTTATTGAGATGTAAATCATGCTTCCATACAAGGTATAGGGTGACTACTCACGTAGTCAGCCTGAAGCTGTTTAGACTGAAGGCTTAAAGTGATCAGAGGAGCACGCTTGCCGCACTTTGTTGAAGAAACAGTAGTTTCTGCACCAAACATGGCTTCAAAATTCGCCGTATTCCCGTTTTTCCCTAACAGTCTTCAGCCTGCATGTGCGTGTCCGCACGCAGACAGGCCTACAACCTATCTACCTGAATAGTCACGGTATAAGAAGAAACTGATGTGGTGGTAGAAGTCATTTATCGAGCCATGCCGGAACAGTTTCCTAAGGAAATCCCCCTCGATCCCCCTTTACGAAAGGGGGAAGATGTTTGAGGCGATTCTGTGAGCTTTTACTTTTTATAACCAGCGAACCGCAGAATTACGAAGGGATCACTTCGACATTCGATATTCCTTGTTCGACCTGCCCGCTATGCCTTTGCGCCGGTCGGGCATGGTTACCCGGTGCTCGCAGTTGCTGCGTCATGGTTTCAACGCTTGGAGCGTCCCGCAGGCAGGCGGGCATTCTGCGGTTTTCCCTGTCCTTCGGGCATAGTAAAGCCTTCGCCTAAAGGCGAGGGTTTTTCTCCCAATCCCCGAGTGGGACAATAAAGTAAAACCGCAGCCGCTATATCGGCTATTACCGGATCGGGCTGCCTGGTTTGCTTTCCTTGTCAGGCTTTAATAGAAAGACACCTGCCTCATCCACCGCGGCGAGGAGCATCCCCTGGGATTCAATGCCCCTGAGTTTGACCGGCTTGAGGTTGGCAATCACGACCACCTGCCTACCCCTCAGTTCATCGATGGTGTAATGTTCGGCAAGACCTGCCACGATGGTCCTTATCTCTCCAATGTCAATGAAAAGCTTGAGCAGGGTATCGGACCCGGAGATCGGCTCCGCTTTTTTGATGGCGCCGATCCGCAGGTCAAGCCTTTGAAAATCCTCCAGGCTCACCAATGCCGGCGCCTCCGCTTCAGGCTTCTCCTCGATCTTTACCCGCGGAAAGAGGGCCGGCGCTATGGATACGGGCCGCATAGGCCTTACCTTTCCCCACTCCTTGATGCCATCAAGGGGCAAGGCTAATCCAACTTCGTTGTACCCGAGCTGCTGCTGAATCCTCTCCGCGCTCTGGGGCATAAAGGGCCACAAAAGGACCGAGACGATCTTTATCGCCTCTGTGACGGCATGGAGCACCGTTGCCAGGCGTTCTCGATCTGTTTTTGCGAGGTCCCAGGGCCTGGTGGTATCGATGTATTTGTTGAGCCTGCCGATTACCTCCCACACGGCTATCAGCGCCTTGTGAAAGGCAAAGCCCTCCATCTCCGCCCTGTACGTATCGACGGCCTTGAGCGCGGCATCCCGTACGCTGCGATCCTCATCATCAAGCGTTCCGGGGGCAGGGATGAGGCCGTTGAAAAAGGTGCTCGCCATGGTCGTGCTTCTGCTCACCAGGTTCCCCAGATCATTGGCAAGATCAGCGTTGAGCCTCATGACGAGGGCTTGTTCGCTGAAATCGGAATCCAGCCCGAATACCATCTCCCTCATCAAGAAGTAGCGAAACGCATCCAGGCCGTATTTCGAGGATAAATCCATGGGCTTTACGATATTGCCCAGGCTCTTTGACATCTTGCCCGCGTCGATGTTCCAATATCCGTGAACGTTCAGGCGCCGGTAAGTCGCAATCCCGGCAGCCTTGAGCATACACGGCCAGAATATCCCATGAGGCTTGAGGATATCCTTGGCGATGATATGCTGTGCAACGGGCCAGTACTTCTTGAACCGGTCCCCTTCCGGATAGCCCAGGGCCGATACGTAGTTGATCAGGGCGTCAAACCACACATAGGTGACATAGTTTTCATCAAAGGGAAGCGGGATCCCCCAGGATAGCCTTCTCTTGGGCCTGGATATGCAGAGATCCTCAAGCGGATCCCTGAGGAAGGCCAGCACCTCGTTCCGATACCTCTCGGGCCGTATGAACTCGGGGTTCTTGCGGATGTGGTCTATGAGCCAATCCTGGTATTTGCTCATCCTGAAGAAGTAGTTTTCCTCCTTGATGAGCGTGGGCTCGCTTAGATGGATCGGGCACTTTCCCTCTATGAGTTCCGTATCCGTGTAGAAACGCTCGCAGCCCACACAATACTTGCCCTCATACTCGCCGAAGTATATATCCCCTTTCTCGTATACCCTGGTGAGGATTTCCCTGACCGTCTCTATGTGGTTTTCGTCGGTGGTTCGAATAAAATAATCATTGGCAATATTGAGCTTGGGCCAGGTCTCCCTGAAGGTTGCGGCTATTCTATCCACATATGACCTGACTGTCTCTCCCGCCTTCTTTGCCGCCTCAACCACCTTGTCTCCATGCTCATCCGTGCCTGTGAGGAAGAAGGCATCATATCCGGCCAGCTTGTAAAACCTGGCGATCACATCAGCTACAATGGTTGAGTAGGCATGCCCGATGTGGGGTTCCGCGTTCACATAGTAGATAGGAGTGGTCACATAGAACGTATTATTGCTTCTACCTGCCATTATTTCCCCGATCGTTTTTCTTCTTATCCGCATAGAACTTGTGCTCAAAGGAAAGGCAGCACATCAGTCTCCCGCATACGCCGGAGATCTTTTCCGGATTAAGGGAGAGATCTTGGTCTTTCGCCATCCGAATGGAGATAGGGTCAATCTCCGAGAGAAACAGTGAGCAGCATAATTGGCGACCGCAGTGCCCGATTCCGCCTACCATTCGCGAAAAATCCCTGGCGCCGATCTGCCTCATCTCCACGTGCGTATTGAACTTCCTGACCAGTTCCTTTACCAGTTCCCGGAAATCAACCCTCACATTCGCGGTATAGTAGAAGACAAGCCGGTTCAACTCGAAGGGAAGCTCCACTGCCATCAGATTCATAGGCAGGCTTTTCGTCTTTATCAGCTCCTGGCAGTATTTCGTGGCATCCGCTTCAACCTGCTCATCTTTCTTCTTTTTTTCTATATCCTCCGGCGTTGCGAGGCGAAATATCTTTTCTATCGGCCTGCTGGGCATGCCGGTATTCCGAAGTCTTGGTCTGCTGCATACAGTGCCGAGCTCAAGCCCCTTTTTGGCCTCAACGATTACCTTATCCCCGTCATTAAGCACAAAGTGGCCCGTGTAGAATTCGTGGATCTGTCCATACTTCCTGAGGCTCACATTCACGATCTTATTCAGGTTGTCATTATCCATTGCTGCTATCCATACCTATTCAGGTTGATAGACTGAAGACTGAAGGTTTCTTAGTTTGCAACGATCGAATCAAGCCATTCAAGACCTTCTCGGTTTCGACGATCTTCGGTTCGATCAGGGATGAATCCTGGTCGGACAGGAAACCTAAGCGTTTTGCTAAACTGAGCTGATAGTGCAGTTCCCGTAATGACCCGAAGGCCATATAGAGGAATCGAAGGTAATCGGCCTGGCTATCACGCGCACAACCCTCCACGATGTTAGATGCAACTGAAAGAGCTGCTCGCCGCATTTGAGACGTCAGCCCATACAACTCTTCTCTCGGAAAGCTTGCAGTCACACGATATACCAATACTGCCAGCTCATCAGCAAGCTCAAATGCCCTCAGTTTTGTATGATCGCGCATTATTTACCGCCTAAAAGTCTTCCACCTTCAGTCTATCTACCTGAGTATACGTTCATCCTGTAGTTACGATTTCCTTCAAGTCCAGCAACGATCTCTCGAGAAGCAAAAGGGGGTTCCTGTTGTTCATGAGATCACGCTCGGCCCTGGATATAACCGAGATAGCTCCTATGAGTCCGTTTACCGTGTACCCTGCAGATGCCTCTTCAAGGCGGCTGTCCATATCTGAATTAAATACCAGATCCCGATTCCCCCCTTGCTTTATGAGCAACATGTCCCGATACCAGCTCTTCCAAATACCCAGCATCAAGGCAATGTTCTCTTCCCTGGGCCCTGTCATGCCGGCATGAGTCGTTTTCTCGATCATGGAGCACTCCTGTGCGAGATCGAGCACTGCATCCAAAGACCCTCCTGCCATCTTGCTTAGCCTCGCTAACCAGTGCGTCCTTTCCTCGAAAAGCTCATCGGCGGCGAGCCGTTGTGCCCTGCCAAGACTGCCCTCTGACAGCCGGGCCGCAAGCCGTGCCCTCTCTGGATCCACCTGCAACTCATGTGTCAAGAAATTCTCGATATGCTCCGGGGCCAGGGGCTTAAAGGGAACCCTTTGACACCGAGAGACAACGGTTGGAAAAAGGTCTCCCTGATCCCTCACCGTAAGTATAAAGACGTTACGGGGAGGCGGCTCTTCCAGAGTCTTCAAGAATGCGTTTGCCGCCTCATCGGTCATCCTCTCCGCCGGATCGATTATCATGACCCTGTATCGCGCAGAAACCGGGGAAAAAGCGATGTTCCTCTCCACCTCCCGTATCTGATCTATCTTGATCGCCCTCCCCTCCTTCTCCGGCACAATCACGAGTATATCAGGATGATTCCCATCGAGTATCTTCCTGCACGAATCGCACTGCATGCACGCATCCCCATGTATGGGATCCTCGCAATTGAGCAAGAGCGCAAAGGCGAGGGCAGTAGTTGTTTTCCCTACCCCCTCAAGACCAACGAACAAATACGCCGAGGCGACCCTCTCGTTGGCGATAACTCCCCGTAAAAAGGCTATGGCGCTTTGCTGACCTTGTATATCTTTAAACGTCTTCATCCATTCTTCTTGCTTACGTAGATAAATAACTAAATCGTTACGTAGTTTATGAGCTTCTTTTTTAACAGCGGCGGAGCCGCGTTGCATAAAATCGCTAAGCGATTTTATAAATAAGGGGATATTGCTTCCCCTATATTTATCGCCACCTGCTCCCTGCTCAATGTGGCGTCGATAATGGTAAATCTTTCCTCATGCTTGCCGGCTAATGCGAGGTATCCATACCGTATCTTGGTATGGAAATCGAGCGTTTTCCTGTCGAATCGGTCCGTTTCGGTATGGTTCCGCCCTCTTTCCTCTATCCTGCTCAAACCGATCTCTGCCGGGCAATCCAGCAGAAAGGTTAACTCAGGCGTGATATGAGAGCAGGCCTCGAGGTTTAATTGTTCGATCAATCCCTCGTAACCCTGGAGGCCCACGCCCTGATATACCGTTGTTGCATCGTAATACCGATCAGAGATTACCCACGTTCCGGCCTCCAGGGCCGGCTTGATTACCTCGCTCACGTGCTGCGCCCGGTCTGCCTCATAGAGAAAAAGCTCCGTCAAAGGGGTTAACTGGGTGTTATCAACATCGAGCAGTATCTTCCTGATCGCCTCGCCTATCCTCGTGCCGCCCGGCTCCTGTGTGATCACCGCCGATATGCCCTTATCCTTGAGCATGGCCTCGAAAATGGTAATCTGCGTTGATTTCCCGCATCCATCTATGCCTTCAAAGGTGATGAACAAATCTAAACCCTCCCTTTAGATGCGAGCGCATGTGACTACTCACGTAGTCAGCCTGAAGCTGTTTAGACTGAAGGCTTAAAAGGGCTAGAAAAGCACGATTGCCGCACTTTGTTGAAGAAACAGTAACTTTTCGTACCGAACATGGCTTCAAAATGCGCTGTATCCCCCTTTTTTCCTAACAGTCTTCAGCCTATCTACCTGAATATTTACGGGCGTATTATACATAACCTTAATGGTCGAATCAAGCTGCATGCCTGACAGCCATGGAGAACATGGACCGGTAAACCTCTCCACCCACAGGGCAAGGCATCCAAAACACTCCTCCCCACCTTGATCATCTCCCCCTGGGGCATAAGCGCTGACATGAGGTCATGCGAACAATAGCCTGTTATCAAAAGGTGGGGTTGCACCTCATAGCCCCCTTTGAAAAGGGGACTTACGCCTCAAAGTCCTCCTTTTGAAAAAGGCGATTGCACCTCATGCCCCCCCTGAAAAAGGGATTTACACCTCAAAGTCCCCCTTTTGAAAAGGGGGGTTGGGGGGATTTAACTGAGCGCTTATCCCCACCAGGGAAGGGAGGCTTCTAGGATGAAATCATCCCAGTTCAAAGAATGGGGCATTCTGACCTTTTTCTCAAAAAGCGCTTTCATGTTGCCTGCTTTTTGGATAGAATTTAATATATATATGTCGATAAATGAGCTGCATGAACGGAGTGGCGATTTGAAATTCAACGAGATAGGTGAATTCGGCTTTATCGACTCCATCAAGGGGCGGTGTGCTATCCCGACACAAGGCGTTATCAAGGGCATTGGCGACGACTGTGCCGTGATGAGCGCCCCCCAGGGCCGGGTGCTGCTCTACACCACCGATATGCTCGTTCAAGACATCCATTTCATGATTGAAAGGATACCCTTCTATCAGTTGGGACGGAAGGCCATAGCCGTGAACCTCAGCGATATAGCTGCTATGGGAGGAAGGCCGCTCGTCGCCCTTATCTCCCTCGCTATCCCCGCTGAGACCGAGGTGGAGGCAATCCATGAGTTCTACAGAGGCATGAGGGATATCTGCGAACAGTATAACCTCTTCATAGGCGGGGGCGACACAGTGGCCTCGCCTGACAAACTGGTTATCAATGTGTCGGTTATAGGCGATGCGAAAAAAAACGAAGTGCTCTATCGATCCGGCGCTGGTCCCGGTGAGATGATCTACCTTGCCGGCCCTGTAGGGGACTCGGCAGCGGGACTGAAGATCCTAACCAACGAGATAGCGCCTCCTGAGGGGATGAGAGACTATTTCATCAAGGCCCACAATGACCCGGCGCCTTTGGTTGAAACCGGCGAGATCATCGCTGCCTCAGGGCTTGCCAGCGCCATGATCGACCTGAGCGACGGGCTTCTCTCGGATCTGGGGCATATCTGTGAGGAGAGCAAGGTCGGCGCACTGCTCTTTGCTGAAAAAATTCCGATCTCTCCGGAGCTGACCATGCTTGCGGGCAGTGCGGGATTCGATCCCCTTGAGCTCGCCCTCTCAGGGGGAGAGGATTATCAGCTCGTATTCACCGTGCCCATGGAACATGAACAGGGCATTCACAAGCTCTTCAAAGACCACCATCTCCATCCGCCCTACCATATCGGGGAAATAGGACAAGGGCCAGGCATTCGAATGAAGAGAGCTGATGGGTCTTTAGCAGAACTTCAGCCTATGGGTTTTAATCACTTCAATCGGAATCGAAGGTAGGATTATGGACAAGGAATTTTGGACAATCACCGAAGTGGTGGAGATCTTTCATGTTGATGAGAGATTCCTCGATGAGCTTGAGGAGGAGGAGATCATATGCCCTGCCTGCAAAGAACATCCTCCGGCAAAGCTCTTCTCATCTGCCGATCTTGAAAAACTGCGGCTTACGAAGATTCTCATTGAGGAGATGGACGTGAACCTTCCGGGCGTGGAAATTATCTTACGGATGAGGCAGAGCATGTTCGAGATGAGGCGGCAGTTTGATTCAATCCTCGAGGATCTTGCACGGCATATCCGGGAGATGTCTGGAAAGGGATCCTGAGCCCCTCGGAGGCCCAATCAAGGCAACGGGAGGTCCCGCACTCATAATCTGAGATCCCCCCTGATGTCGCCTTTGTAGAGCCTGTCCATCTTTTCCACGGCATCGAGCGCTTCCCTGTCATCGGTCTGGGGGACCTTGACTATCAGTTTCACCATGAGATCGCCCCTCTGTTTCGTCTTGGCTCGAATTGCGCCCTTTCCCTTCAATTTCAATATCTGGCCGCTCTGGCTTCTGGGAGGCACCTTGAGTTTTACCTGCCCGTCTATGGTCGGAATCGTGATGGCGCCGCCGGCCATGGCCTCGCGAACCGTCACGGGTATATCCATATACAGGTCATCGCCTTCCCTCTTCAAGAGGGGGTGCGCTTTCACCTTGATGATGAGATAGAGATCCCCTGGCAAACCTCCATTGAGGCCTGGTTCCCCTTTGCCGGCTACGCGAACCTTGGAACCATCTTTGACGCCCTTGGGGATCTTCACCCTGACCTTTTCCGTGCCAAGAACCTGCCCGCTCCCGCCGCACTGCCGGCATCTCTCCCCCACCTTGCCATGTCCCCCGCACTGGGGGCAGGCCTTGGTGAAATGCATGGGTCCTTCCGCCACATTCAGCCGACCCGAGCCATTGCACATGGGGCATGTCTTCATTGTAGAATGGGGATCTATCCCGGATCCGCTGCATTCGGGACACTTCCTCATCATCTGCATAGCTAGCTCGGTCTCGAAACCCTTCAAAGAGGAGATCAGGTTTATGGTCATCTCGTGTTCGATATCCCTGCCCCTTG
>Ga0307422_1001494_pt1 | contig 12131 bp, 10 predicted proteins | sample SalMarWE160290MG_FD_202153 | JGI IMG/M metagenome (GOLD analysis project Ga0307422, IMG submission 202153) | Salt marsh sediment microbial communities from the Plum Island Ecosystem LTER, Massachusetts, United States - WE1602-90 | ecosystem: Environmental > Aquatic > Marine > Intertidal zone >...
AAAAAAGAAAACAGAAAAATAGTACTAATTCCGGACACAGCACACGGTACAAATCCCGCATCTTCGACGAGAGCCGGATTCGAAATAAAAGAAATAAAATCTAATAAAAATGGAATCTTAGATGCTCTAAACCTGAAAAAATCGATGAATGAACAAGTAGCAGCTCTTATGATTACCAACCCAAATACCCTGGGCATTTTCGAATCTAACATAAAAGAACTTTCGGATATACTCCATAATAGTGGTGCTATACTTTACATGGATGGAGCAAACCTTAATGCGCTTTTAGGTACAACCAAAGCCGGAAATTTTGGCGTAGACATAATCCATTTCAACCTACATAAAACTTTTGCCACTCCACATGGAGGAGGAGGTCCAGGCAGTGGACCTTTAGCAGTTAAAAACTATCTATCCGAATTTTTACCCGTACCTACAATCGAATTTGACGGAAAAAAGTACAAATTCAACTGGAAGCTCAAAAATTCAATCGGAAAAGTCTCAAGTTTCTACGGAGCATTTTCTGTCATGTTAAAGGCTTACACATATATTAGAACCTTAGGCGCAAATGGTCTACTCTGTGCATCAGAACAGGCAATAATAAATTCAAATTATTTACTCTCCCTTCTGAATAAAAACTACGATATTCCATACGATAAAAATTGCATGCATGAATTTGTACTTTCCGCTTCCAGATTCAAAAAAAACGGAATAAGAGCACTTGACATAGCAAAAAGCCTTCTAGATATGGAATATCATGCTCCAACAATTTATTTTCCCCTCATTGTTTCAGAGGCTATGATGATAGAACCCACAGAAACAGAATCAAAAGAATCTTTAGATGACTTTATCAATGCAATGAAAACAATAGCAAAACAAGCAGAAGAAACACCGAGTGAGTTAAAAAAAAGTCCTTATAAAACTTCCGTAGGACGACTCAACGAAGCAAAAGCAAACAGAGAGTTAAATGTTAAATGGCTATAAACCTTAAAAACCTACAAAAAAGTAAAGGAGGTATCGTATGGAATTTTTAATTTTGGGAGGCTTAATACTAATAATGGACCTCATCAAAAAGGTTAACAAAAAACTGGAAAACTCTGTCAAGGCACTTTACGCTCTTAAGATACCCATCGGTGTCGTTGTTATACTTACAAGTATTGGTTTCTGGGGAGCGCATGGAGCTACCGGGACTTTTCAGGGAATTATGGGTATTGCTGCTGGCTCAGTATTAATACTTGACTTAATAAAACTTATACCTTCAAAGAAGGAAACCGAAAAGCAACTCGAAAATCTGATGACCCTATTAGCTGTACCCGTTGGTATACTTGCGATAATTGCCGGAGTAATCGGGCTTTTTTACAGCTAATATACGGAGTAGTTTAATTGATTAAAACATCCCCCTCAAAAAAAATAAGAGGGGGGTGTTTTTAAAATGCTATTATTAATAATTTCTTTATCGGTCCAGGTTTTTTTTAGCCCAAATGGCGGAGCACGTGACGCAATTTTAAAAGAACTGGAAAACGCAAAGACAGAAATAGATGTCGCAATGTACATACTAACAGACCGGGAATTATCGAATGCCCTCGCTTTAGCAAAAGAAAAAGGTTTAAAAGTAAGGGTTCTCCTTGACGCAAAAAGTGCTGAAGAAATCGGATATTCAAAACATCACTTCTTAAGCGAGAAGAAAGTAGATGTCAGACTAGACAATATTCACAAGTCATATGGAGATAACCATCAAGGAATAATGCATAATAAGTTTGCAATAATAGACAACAAAACTTTGATAACCGGCTCCTACAACTGGACTCACTCGGCAGAAGAACTAAATGCTGAAAATCTTCTTATAATAAAAGAAAGTGAAGAACTAACCCGTAAGTTTTCAGAAAAATTTGCAGAACTTTGGACCAAGGGTAAAACTCTAAAAAAACCTCTTAGGCTTAATCCATATGATTTACCCAAGCTGGAAAAAAATATAGGAGAATGGGTAATTATTTCAGGAAAACCTACCAACTGGAGCGTTTCCAGATCCGGACATCTTTTCATTGATTTTGGTGAAGGAAAAGACCAATTTACTTTTGTACTCTGGAAAGAGGGCTTAACAAAATTAAAAGGCGAAGGATTTAATCTCGAAGAGTTAAGCGACAAGGAAATAGAACTCAAGGGTAAACTTATTGACCACAAAAAATACGGGCTGGAAATTACCACGTCCGATCCAGAAGCAATCCGTATTGCAAAATGACTATTAGTCTGTTGGTACGCTGGCCCGTTAAAAAAAACATACCGATGAAACCATATACTAAAAAACAAAAAAGGGGGTTGAAATTTTTTAATGTTAGCGTAAAATTAAATCAATGAAAGATCTGGATTCATTTGTAAATTATTTCATAAAGTCAATAAAAAATCACAAGCTATATCAGAAAGTATCCGATACAACAAAGGAATTTATCGAGAAAAGTCTTGCTGAGCTCAAGAAAGCCCAAGAAGAATTAGGTCCTATAGTTTTACTAATCGACGAAGATAAAATCATGAACGATTCAAAAGTGTTACATTCCGACCCAAAACGCTTAACCTCAATTCCTCTTTTTCTGTACCGCAACGGTATAAGATACTTAACATTTCTTGAAGGAATCGGCGAAGAAGAACTTGAGACATTAGTATCAATTATAGCCAACAAAGAATATTCCTCTACAGTGGGCTTGGTGGAAGGTCTCTGGGAGGCAAAATTCCCCCACATAATCTATCAAGCTGTTGAAAAAGTCAAAGAACTTAATGAATACGAAGATATAAAATTACCATCGGGAATAAAAAGCAACCAACTCACTGTACTTCCTGTAAAAGTAAAGAAAAAGGACCCTACCCAAAAAGATGAACAGAAATTTGGAGTAATTTACAAACCACAGATTTCAATAGATAGAGAACGTGCTCCTTTCTTACTTATTGAAAGCATTAAAGACCTTCTCTCATATGAACAAATCCATAGAAAAAGAAAAAGCCTATACTCAATACTTAAAGATTCTATTCCAAAATTTTTATCTGCGGGCAACCTTTCTGCTTTATATCAAACAAAAAATTTAATTGAAAGTCTCAATGAGAATAAAAAAGAACTCACCCAAATTCAAGACAAAATAAAAGAAATCATTACCTCTGAAGCAGCTTTACAATTATACCTTCATGCTTTAACCTCATCCGGTTCAAACAGAATAAAGAGAGAAGCGGTTGAACTCCTTGAATATGTAGGTATCAAAGGAGTAGATGCACTGATAAACGAACTGGAAATCACAAGTGATTTTATTGTAAAAGACCTGATTGTATCTTTACTGAAAAATATTTTTGCCGATCACAGAGAAGAACTCGAAGTTCGTCTACTTAACTCCAAAGAAAAAACCTTCTCTGTTCTATTATCCATTATAAAAAAACTAAAAGATCCATACTTTATTCCATGTTTAAAAGAACTGTTTGAGGAAAAGAATTTGCCTCAAGTAAAAGAAGCCCTCTTTTCCCTTTTATCAAGGAAAGACGTTATAGCATATTTAAATCATCCTGATTCTTCCGTAAGAGTTATAGTCCTTGGAAAATTAAAAGCAATATGGACTCCGGAAGAATTCGAAATTGTCAGAGACCGGATATTATCTAAAAGATTCTGGCATCTTCCGAATGACGAAATAAAAGCACTGCTTGAATTACTTTCCACTCTTACAACCGATGACACAATAAAAATATTCAACACAATACTACGTAAAAGACACTTATTTAATGAAAAGGTATATGAAATCAAGAAAATGGCCATCCAGGCTTTATCTAACGTAAAAGATGAAAAAGCTATCGATATTATAACACGATACAAAAATTCAAGATATCTTAAAGCAACAGTTGAAAGGATTTTAAAAAATCATGAAACAAACTGATATCAGAAACCTTATTCTATATTTTTCATCTTCAATCCATATTGCCCGGGTTTTCCAAACAAAGAGTCAAACACTCTATCAGCACGCCAAAAAAACCCATCAATTTTTATCGGAACTATTTAAAGAATTCAATAAAATAGAATTATCCATTTCCGAAAATCATCTATTCTTTAATGATGAGAGAGCAAGAGTGGAAATGGGTATAATGGGCAGGTATAGATCCTTGATCCATGATTTAAAAACCCTATCGATCGGGTCAATTGTATTCGTCAATTTACCAGAACTTGACGAAATCGTCTCCTTTTTATGCACTCTGGGCTCACATCTTGCTACATCAAAACACTCTTTTGATAAAATCTCTAAAAGCTTAAAGGAACAGGGGGTTAAATCTATAAAAATAGCACGTATAGAAGACTCAAAACAAAAGGACGGTATTTTACGTTCTATAAGAAAAGAAGCTCTTTCCAGCCTTCTTGATTCCATTAGTTATTTGAAAAAAGTTACTATTGAAGAAGAATCGAATATCTATGAAGCCCGCCGAATAGTAAGAAAATTCTCGGAACTGCTTTTCAAGGAAAGAAGTTATCTCATCGCTTTAACAATAATCAAAGATATAGGTTCTTATACTTTTAATCATTCCGCGAATGTCTGCATACTATCAATTGCAATGGGTATTGAGCTGGGCATTTCCAGAAAAGATTTGCTTGAACTTGGAATCGCGGCGCTGTTCCATGATCTCGGAAAAATAGACATTCCCGGTGATATTTTAAACAAGCCGGACACTCTAACCAATATTGAATACGAAAAAATCAAGCAGCATCCTTATCTTTCTGCAGAAAGAATAATTTTCCTAAAAGGAGTAGAAGAAGTACCGGTCTTTGCGCTTCGCGGTATACTAGAGCATCATATTGACTATTCCGGGGCCGGATATCCCGACATCAGTACAAAAAAACCCACTCTTTTTGCCCGCATTATCAGGATAGTTGATTCTTACGACGCAATGACAACCCCCAGAATCTACCAAAGCGTAAGAAGTCCTTTTGAAGCACTTAAATACATTGTAAAAAGTAACGAGATTTACGATCCCTCCTTAGTCAAAGTATTCCTCGATATAATGGGAATATATCCACCAGGATCGATAGTCCTTCTGAAGGGAGGAATGAAAGGGGTAATGATCTCGGACGGAGAAGTCGCAATAGTCAGAAAAGGTAAAGCTTCAAAGGACACCCCAAAAGAAACAACAATCATTAGAGCCCTATCTCTCAACGAGGTAGATTTCGATCCGTCTTCTATATTAACAGCAGTTGCCTCTGATGAAGATTCTCAGGCACCTGATTCCTAATAACCTATCCAAAACTTTTAGAGGGTCTCGGTAACGAAGCACATACTCTCGCCTCAGGGCACCTTTGGGGTATGCTCACCCGATTCTTCCCCCATCAGGTTTGCTTTCCCAAATAGCCTGGATAACGCAATTCCACCGACTATCATCCCAAGATATCCGGTGAAGAACCTCCATAAGACAATATAAACTCCAAGAATCGACTTGGGGACAAGATCTCTGAACAATCCGTAAGCGCTCCCTTCGGCAAGACCCGATGCCCCCGGGGTAGGCATAAAAGCCAAAGCATAGGTAAGTATGATCTGTATAATAGTAGCCCTAAAGAAATCGGCACGGACTCCCAAACCACGGAGGAGAAGGAACGCAATCAGGAAATGGAAAACAAGAGAAAGCCCCGTTAAACCATAGGCTTTGAAGAATGCCCCTTTTCTCTTAACAAACTCTTTTTTAAATACCTCCTTAAATTCCACAACCCCTTTAAAAAATTTACCTTTAAAACGTTTCGTAAGCCAGTCGGTTCTTGCAATAACAAAGATGAATAACAGAATAGCAACACCATAGAGGATAGAGAGATACTTCATTATCCCCTGCATTATTCCCGATGTAAAATAGACACGATAATAATAAACAAAAGGAGCTAAAAAGGGAAGGACAAAAACCGATAACAAACCTCGGGTAAATATTGCAGCACTTGCTTCCGGTATTGTTATCCCTTCTTTCCTACAAATATATAATTGAAGGGGTATACCCCCAACCTGCAGAGGCGTCACACCTCCTAAAAACAAACCACCCATGGTATAATAAAAAGCTCCACTCCAGCTCAGTTCTTTGCCCAAAGCTTTTATAATATAACGAAGCCTCCATATATTAAAAAGGTAACTAAGGAATGTGGAAAAAACAGTAAAGGCAATAAACAGAGGGGATATCAATTGTAGTTCTTCCTTCGTCTCCTTGCTAACCGTAAAGACAAGAATCAATGTTACTGAGAGAAAGCTTATAAAGAGGAAAAACCGTAAGCCCTTATAAAGATGAGCTTTGACAAATCTCTTACTCTTCAAGTTCCTTTTCTCCTAACTTAAGGACTTTAAGTGTTACAAATCCGCCAAGTACAGCAGCTATATAATAAGTAAACACTCTCCAGAGTATAGTAAACACACCGAGAAGATGCTTGACAACAAAGGGAGCAAACAAAACGGCGAATCCTCCTTCATATAATCCTGTTGCCCCGGGAGTTGGCGCAAAGAAGGTAAAGAGACTTACAACCAGCGGTAGAAAGACAGCTTGAACATACGCGACATCCACTCCTAAACCTTTTAAAAGAATTGGTGCAATCGAGAAAAATGGAAGATAAGTAAGAAATGTCAAAAAGTAACTCGCGATAGAATGCCATCTTTTCTTGATAGAGAAACTCCAGAAGTCTTCCCGCATTTCTTCTATTTCCCTGAATCCCTTATAAATCAATTTTGTTACTCTTGTTCTTCTACCATGCCGCAAAGAAATCCTGTAAAGGAATCGTTTAAGCACTTTAGGTCTTATCAGTATGAATGCAATAAATACTATTAGTAAAATATAAATAACAATGCTATATCTCAAGAAAACCCTCATATATATAACATCAGACTGATTGCTGAATATAGGAAGAAGAAAAGGAAGCATTGTAATTATTAAAATAGCGCAGAAAATCCATCGTAACAGTAGAACAAGGGTTCCCCTACCATACGATATTCCCTCTTTCTCCATAATATAAAGTTGCACCGGGAATCCCCCCATTCCAGTTGGAGTTACCGCTGAAAGAAAAGATCCTGTAAGCATAACATTTAATCCCATACTTATACTTCCCCATCTACCGGTTATTCCATGAACAAATAATGAGAGTCGTACTGCTTCCATGAAAATGTATATAAGCCAAAGGATAAAGGCAAAAATCAAATAAAAGACATTCACTTTTCCGAGCGCCTCAAGTGTTTCCCTGCGAGCGGTGAATATGAGAAGCAGAATCATAGTAACGACTACTAAGACAAGGAATAATCTTATTCCCTTCTTTACTCTATCCCCTAATGTAGCCATATTATATCTATCCTTTATTTCTAATTGTCCGGAACATAGAGAAATTTAGAAAGAAAACCACAAGTTTATTTTTAATTTCAGACAAAATAAAAAATGTTACCCTTTAATTTTCTGGTCTTTATATCCGCTCTAACTTTCACCCTCATATCCTGATACTTATATATCCACAACATCTTGCGCATATAGGAAGTTTCCCATGCTTCTGTAATATTTTACGGAAGTTTATAATCTTGGGACTGTTATTCCAAATTTCCAGGAAAGATTGTTCTTTTATATTTCCAAATACAAAATTATTACTCGCTGTTACTTCGTTACATAACACGACATCGCCGGTTTCCGTGATATTCACAAAAACCCAGGGACAATAAACTCTCCTATCATTAATAAACACATCCGGTTCATTATAATATGTATCGAGTTCCTTGACACTCATCTTTTTTCCTACCCAAAAAAGCCATGGAAACGCTTTATCGCTCCATTCGACTAACCGATGAAGTTCTTCTATATCTATTGAACCAAAATCCATTTCTTCAAATTCATTTGATTCAGCATAAAATACTTCTTCACCAAACTTTTTATTATGCTCCTCAAAATTCCGTTGTCCTAAAATATTTTGCATATGTCTTATCATTACATAGTCCACTTTTCTGGTTTTAACAAGAATTTCGACTTTTTTAAAGAACTCCGGTAATGCTTTCCAACTTATAGGTGATACCGTTGTCGATATTGCAACATGAGGACGTCTCTTGATTTTGTTTAATTCCATAATACTATCTATAGCTCTTGCATATGCATTCTTTCTACCTCTGACTAAATCATGGATTTCTTCCGGTCCATCAATAGATACTACTATCGCGCCTATTCCCGCGTCAACTAATTCTTTGACTTTGTCTCGTAATATAAATCCATTGGTTGTAATTTCAGAATACAGTCTTTTCTTACTAGCATAAGCTATTATTCTGCCAAGTTGAGGATGTAAGGTTGGTTCTCCTCCACCACAAAAAAGCAAATTCGACCCATAAGGAGCTACTTCATCAATAAGCCTTTTAATTACTTCATAAGGCAGAAATTTTATATTAAGATTAGTCCGGTTGGAAACTCTGTAAGTGCAAGTTTTACAATCTTGATTACACGCATTTGTGAGATTTATGTTTACTACTGAAGGAGCAGATATATTTGTAACTTTTTTCTTTTCTGTAATTAGCTTTATTCTTTTTTTTATTCCGTGTAAAATTAATCTTAAATGACCTGGTGATTTTAGCTGATTTGGTACGATAAAAACTAATTTTTTTAATAGCGTCATATCATTTCTCCTTCATTTTTTTTTAATCGTAGATAACTCATTTATATCCGAACGTAAGTTTAGATATCCTTTAATTCTCACATTATATCCGAAGTAATATATGTACACGATCCCTTCTATCTTCAGGGTAATTATATAAAGCTCCTTGAAGATGTCAAGGTCTCGCGGCTTTTATGACAAATCATAATTTGGCTTGATAGACTTAGTGAAATAAACAATAATTTTTTGTATTTACGTCTGTCTTTTCTATTTTCGAGATATCCGAAATACAATTTCCTGACCACTGATACTTTTCCGCTTTAAACTCTTGGAAATACTATTAGAACTTGTAGAAAAGGGTAGTTTTGAAACGAAGAAATCGAAGATGTTAAAAGTTAGATATCAATGAATTAATTCTTTATATAGCTCCAGCAATTCCTCAGAAATGTGCTTCCATCTAAATTTTTGATTAATTAAAGAGTTACCTCTTCGACCCATTTCCTCACGAACTTCTTTATTCTCTGCAAGAAAAACAATTTTCTCTAAAAATTCCTCATTGGATGTTACCAAAAATCCCTCTTTTCCGGAAGTTATCACTTCAGGTATACCCACTGCCGGAAAAGCTACTACCGGAACTCCTGATCCTAATGCTTCCAGCATTACAATCGGCAATCCTTCTCCAAAAGTAGGAAATGCAAATATATCTATTGCCTGAAAATATCCGGGCATTTCTTCCGATTTTTTCTTACCAAGGAATATAATTGCGCCTTCTTCAGTCTTCGACATATACTTTTTCACATATGATTCCAATGGTCCCCCACCTATTATCAATAGTTTGATCTTGGGCACTCTTTCTTTTATCTCCGGTAACATATCGAGTAATTGAATAATTCCTTTTCGTTTCACCAACCTACTAAAAAAACCCATGACTACATCGTCTGAAGAAAAACCTAAATCAAGGCGAATTTTCTTTTTCTCTTTATCAGAGAAGATATCGAATTTTGAGTCCGCACCATTATGTATAACATATACAGGTATTTTTAATGGACGAAGTTCATTAATACATTCTTTACTCACACCGGTTACTGCATCACAAACATGCTCAAGATAATAAGGGATCATAGAAATATATATTTTTGTAATTGGCGAAAGTGCCTTAATTTGACCTATTGTAGACTGCTTGGTGATAACCGTAGGTATACCTAAACTTTTGGCGGCTTTGAAGGCACCAAAGACCAACAAAGAAAACATGCCTTGCCCATGGACAACATCGCAATTCAAATTTTTTAAAACAGGATAAACTTTCGCTGCCGCAAAAGGATCGATCACCGGATCACCGCCATACAGAGTGATCGCTTTCGTTTTTACACGGATAATTTCAATATTCGGATGTAAATTGTCCGGGACAAGTCTTTCATTATCCTTTAAAGGATAATGTGTTAATATGAAAACTTTATTTCCGGCTTTCGCAAACTCTTCTGCAATCACCTGTATACACGTTTCTACTCCCCCTATCGACGGATAATACGCGTCAGTGATTAAACAAATCCTCATGCCGGTATAATAGAAAAAAAGCAAAAAAAGTCAAGACCTGACTCCGTCTTATCGCTCATAATATTTAACTTCCTGACTGTACCACCATGTGCATGAACTTTCCCGCAAGTTTCAAAAAAACTCCTTGACATAATTGAAAAATTTCGTATAATTTTTTATATCAATGTATATATATTGATTTTTTATTATATAATCGGTAAAACAAGGAAAAAAGGAGGAACTAAAATGAAGTATAAAGTAACCGGTTTAATTGTTTGTGCTCTGATCGTGATAGCTCTCTTTCTCTCGTGCGAAAAAAACCCTATGGCTCCCGAGGCAACATCCGAAGACGAAGTAACATCCGAAGATTTGACACTTGAGTCAACGAAAACCAGGTCTCAAGGTCAGGTATCTGAACGCAACCTTTCCAAATGTTGCAATGATCAGGTTTCTTCTTTAAAAGTAGGAGAATACCTAGACCAATTCTCTGACGCCGCATATGTCATACTCTACAAGGATATAAATTATGGTGGTACACCCGAAATTTTCATTGCAGAGGACCCCAATTTTGACGGTTGGTCATGGAGGCCCGGTAATAAGATAGGAAACGATAAAGTTTCTTCTGTAAGGTTATTAAATGGAGCTTCATGTACTCTTTACTCGAATTCCAGGTTTGGGGGATATAAAATAACATTGACGGAAAACTGCCCCAACTTAAAGAAAAAAGTTCGTGTAAAAGTTGGATGGTATACTGTAACCTGGAATGACTGTGTATCTTCGATCAAGGTCCACGGTATTACCGCATGGGGGGTCGTACTTTACGAACAAGACCATGCAGGTGAATATGGCAGTCGTCCCGGCAGATCAGAAACTTTTCTCGGGAGTGATGTTGACTTAGGAAACAACAACTACATCCAAGATAACTCTGCTAGCATGATTAAATGTGTAAACTTAGATGGTGGCATGGATGTAAACCTATACAAAAATACTTATTTTCAAAATGAAATCTATGAGTGGTGGTAGTAATACGTAATTAGAAATAAGAATACAGCAACAAATATAAAAGTTAAAGTTAAAGAAAAATTAGAGGTTAGTTAGCGCCTCTAATTTTTCTTTTTACCTGAACTACCAACAAATATTGGGATGAGGTTTTCTTTGCAAAGTGTCAAGTGGTGGGGTTAAATTAACATTAAAATATCTCTGAGTGGGATATTTGTGTCCGCCTTTTCTCGAACTATAAACAACCCAAAGATTTTTCATACAGCGGAAAATATAAAATTAAAACAGTATATGTCAACCCTGATTGTTTAACGATTATCACCGCAGAGTCGCAAAGTACGCAGAGAAAAAAAGTATATTGTTGTTTAAAACCCACCCCTTAACCCAAATTTATCTCACACAAAGCACACAAAGTTTTTTGTTTTTTCTAAATTCTAAATCCCAAATCCTAATCCCTAAAATCTGGACACAGATCAAACAGGATCAACAGGATTTATTATTTTTGTTTTTATCAACCTTCTACCTTTACTATGGGAGCTGGGTTGGGTTTTAAATAAACATAATAAAAAACTTTGTGTTCTTTGTGCCTTTGTGTGAGAATAATCCTGGGTAGGGTGTGGAAATTCAAATCCTGAAAATCTGCGTTAATCTGCGTCCTATTCAGCGCCAAAGACCTTGACAAAACAACTTGTAATAATTAATATAAAAATAAAGGGCGGATAGCTCAGCCTGGTGAGAGCGCCTGCCTTACAAGCAGGAAGTCAGAGGTTCAAATCCTCTTTCGCCCATTTATTAAACAACGAAGGAGAATTAAAGAGATGGACAAAATCTACAAAAGGAGAAACAGGGATGTAAAGAAGCGATCGAATATAAATTCTCTGAAGACCAAAAAGTCCTCAGGGTTTTCTGGTCAAGATAGGAAGGAGTAAAGAAAGTGAGCAGTAAACAAAAAAACAAAAAAGAAGAAAAGCAATCAGAAAAATTGGAAAAAGCAACTTTCCTTTCTATA
>Ga0307422_1001497_pt1 | contig 12105 bp, 10 predicted proteins | sample SalMarWE160290MG_FD_202153 | JGI IMG/M metagenome (GOLD analysis project Ga0307422, IMG submission 202153) | Salt marsh sediment microbial communities from the Plum Island Ecosystem LTER, Massachusetts, United States - WE1602-90 | ecosystem: Environmental > Aquatic > Marine > Intertidal zone >...
CGGGATCGATCTCAGCGACGGCGCTTCGGATTCGATTCCCCGGCGCAAAAGCGTGCGCCATAGGCCGTGAAACATCCCAGCGCCTTGGACGCACCGATAGCCATCAGTTTTCACAAAAAGCAAAAAGACGCGCCGTCCCCATCTTTTGCGTCATCCCCTTCAGTCGCCGGACCGGAGCATTTTCAACGCCGCGGCAACGATGGCATCTTCTTTTTTCAAGCTTGCAGTTGCCTTCGCTGCAAAGACTGCACGACGGACCGCGAAACACCCTTCCAGCGGCTTCATTTTCTTTCAATGCCTGCGCACGCGCCACTCCGGCTTCCATGCCCCGCTAAAAAACAGCGGGATATCAGGCGGAGCCGTCGCGATTAATTCGAATGCGCCCGTCATCGTACGCACCCGTCGAAGCCCCTGGGTCCGCAATTTGAACAAGTGTTTAAAATTGGCGCTGAATCCTTATATTATGAAACGAATAAGCTTTCAATCGATAGTTTGGAGGAAGGGAAAATAACGGATCCATCAATCCGTCACAGCGGGCCGTCACAGCGGGGCGGGAAGCCGCCGGAATTTCCATTGCTCCGCTGGACCCGGATACAGCGGCTTCCCGCAACGGTCAGATTACAGGCAATGCTCATTCCTGTTGATGACATCGTCCTGAATGTCGGGGGAGAGCTGCGTAAAGTAAGCGCTGAATCCCCCGATTCGAACGATAAGATCCCGATGGTTCTCGGGATGGATTTTGGCGTCCCTCAATTCATTCGTGTCGACCATGTTGTATTGAATGTGGGAACCGCCGCCCGCCATGAACGCATCCGTATACGCAACAAACTTGTCGATGCTTTCATCGCTCCGCAGAATCGCCGAGGAGAATTTTTGATTCAGGACGGAGGCATGGGACTCCTTGAACCCGGCCTTGATAGCGGAGCGAAGCACAGCAGTCGGCCCTTTCCTATCCGCCCCTCTCATCGGAGACACAGCGCCGTCATTCAGCGGTTCCAAGGCTTTTCTTCCGTTAGGCAAAGCCCCGACTCCGAGCCCGCCGAAATAGTGCCAGGCAAGGCCCTCTCTCGCAACCATGTAATTGCGGAAGGGGGAATTGTCGTAACTGCGGATGATTCGATAGGAATCTGCGCTGATCTTCCCGGCAAGCACATCCACTTCATCGATATCATTTCCGAATTTTGGCTGGGACAGGCATAGCCGGCGCACTTCTTCGCCGCGCTTGCCTTCAAAATTGCCGTCCAGCACCTCGATAAGCTCCTTCATGGCGAAAATTTTTTCATCAAACACCAGCTTTTTTACAGCGACCAGAGAATCCGCAACATCGATGATCCCCCTATCGGAAATGCCGAACATGCTGGAATCAGGATCGGGAACCAACAGGTCCTGGCCCAGGTCCATGCATCTCTGAATGCCCATGGCCGACAAAAACGGCAGCCGCACGTATTTGGCCTGCTCCTTTCGGGCGATTGCGGCCAGCCAAAAAATGCGGTGCGTGATGAACTTGTGCTGCTTTAAAAAGGCTTCGTACAGCTCCTCAAAGCTTTTGAACTCTTCCGGATTACCTGTCTGCAATCCCGTATGCCTGCCGTTAATATCCACTCCGTTATGCAGGACCAGATGAAGCATTGCCGCCAGGTTGCAGGCGGCCACGCCTTCAGCGCCGTAATGCTCCGCCCTTGTGGGGAGGCTGGGATATACGCAGCCCAAACCGCACCATTCCGCAGCTTCCTCCATGGGAATTCCATCTTCCAGGAAATGAGAAATCACGACCTCGTCATTTTCGAAAAGAGGGATCCCGCCCTTGGTGGCTATATTTGTCCGGATCGCTTTATTCATCATCCAATGCGGCGTAGCCTTGTTCCAGCGCAGCCCCAGAGTGGGAGACGACAGCTGCAAAAGCCCGATGACGTGAAGAAAAAGGTAGCTTAGTTCGTTCGAGCAGTCGGCTCCCGAATTGTCCACCCCGCCGACCATTATGTTATTGATTCCGAAATTGATCTGATGAGACTCCTTGAGGCTTTCGGAGGCGACAAACGTTTGAGTGCCCCAGCGGCCGATGAGTTCCGCCAGCAATGCAGCCGCTCTTTCCAATGGGAGCGTGCCGCTGCGGATGTCCCGGATGAAGTATGGATACAGATACTGGTCGCCGCGCCCCCATTGCGGATTGTTGTGCATCGGATGTTCGTAGAGCTTGCATACGCCGATGATGGCCATGGACTGCAGCGCTTCATGAAAGGTCCGGGCCGGATATTCGGGCACGCGCTCACAGATGCTCGCCATTTGAAGAAGCTCGGCTTTGCGATCCGGCCTCGTTTCCGCTTCAGCCATTTCTCTCGCCAGGGCGGCATATCTATGCGAATGCCGGATCGCCGCCTCGCACACAATGACGGCGGATTTCCAGAAGTAAAGCGTGTCTATATCGGTCTCGCCGTTTGCGACAAACGCATCTATATGCGCTTGCGCCTCATGAATAAAGCTCCTCAGCCCTTTTTCGATGATCTTCTTCCACATCAGCACGGACGTGGTTTGCCCGAATATCGCCGTGTCCAGAGTGGGATCCTTCAGCTTTGCCGCCTCCGCATCCCGGATCCACGGACCGACCGTCGCTTCCCATGCTTTATAGGTCATCTCGGGCGCTGTTTTGCCGCGAAATTCTTGAACGCTGCTGCGGAGGATCTCGATGCTTTCGCGGTCCAATCCGACGTTGGCATCGAGAGTGATCCGGATTTCCCCGGCATCATTCCAGAGGTCCGGGATATAGTCGCCGCAGACGTCGAACGACGTCGCGCATCCTATGACGCCGGGCGTCGGGCGCCCCACAATCACGTCGTAATCGTGGATCCGGATTTCGACATTCTCGACGATCTTTTTGAAGAGTTTGGCGCGGCGTATTTGAATGTCCTCCCCCTCGGTCTCGCGCCAGGACGCTACCGTCCACCTTTCCCTGTCGGCGAACAGCTTCCAGCCCGACGCCTTCATCGCTTTTTTCCATTGCTGGTTGCGCTCGCCCAGCGGCAGTTCGTCGATGCGTTTGAGGAGGTCTGCGTCTATTTCAGTCATGTTGCACCCCGATGATTCACTTTATCGTGAAATCGTACACTTTATACCGCATTCGACATAGGTTTTTCGAACAGCCTCGAGCTGCCCGTCATCCGGAACGGCAACTCCTTTCATGGCATAGTCCCTATTAAGGGCTCTGTACTTGCTTTCACCCATTTTATGATAAGGCATGATTTCAAGCCTGGACGCTTTCTCTCCGAGGCCGGTCAGAAATCCGGCAGTAGCCTCGATATTCCGGATGGAATCATTTATCCCGGGGATCAGCGGCTGGCGGAAGACGACGTCCGCTCCGCGCTCCACGAGCAAAGCGGCATTCTTCAAGATCGGAGCATTGGATTGCCCGGTGTACCTCCGGTGGGCTTCCGGGTCCATGTGCTTCAGATCAAACAGAAAATAATCGGTGACGGGAATGACTTCGAGCATCGCTCCCGGATCCACGCATCCGCATGTTTCCACGCAGGTATTGATCCGCTCCTGATGGCACAGCTCAAAGAGTTCCCGGACAAATCCCGCCCGGAGCAACGGTTCCCCACCCGAAGCCGTGACGCCGCCTCCGGAGCTGTCGTAAAACATCTTATCGCGCTTGACCTCATACCAAACCTCGGCGAGCGTCATGATCTCGCCATATCGGACCAGCGCCCCGTAGTAGCATTGGTCCCTGCAGCGGCCGCAGGCTATGCAGCGGGAATAATCGATCCGGTGTTCGCCCTCTGCATAGCGGATCGCGTTGTTTTCGCAGACATCCAGGCATGCGCCGCAGTGCGCGCAGAGGGTTTCCATAAAACCCATCCGGGGCGTTTCAGACATGCATTCGGGATTCGCGCACCATCGGCACGACAGCGGACAGCCTTTGAAAAAGACTACCGTTCGGATTCCCGGTCCGTCATGAACGGAAAATCCCTGAATGTTCGTGATCATCGCGCTCTGCGAATTGAGGCCGTCGGTCTTCTTTTCCGATTCCATATTAATGTGCGTCATTTCATCGTCCACGGCGGGAAGACGGCCACTGCTGAAACCCGATTCATTCATGCGCTTGCCGGCGTCGAACATGGCGGCCTTTGTTTAGGGAAGAGAAGTACGCCGGAAATTATCGCCGTGCATATAACGCACAGCACTCATCCTGAGCCCGCAGAATGCTCCCTCATAGAGCTTCCGGATGACGCGTTTATCCTTTTCCGCAGCCGCGTCCTTTTGCCTGGGGCCTCTCCGAATCAGGGGCTTTGGGCTCTCCCGATATCGGGCTCGGAGGCATCGAATTCATTTACTGCTTTCCGAATGTCTCCGGCTTAACCCGGATTTAATCGGGGCTGCACACAAAATTAGCGGCATCATCCGTGCTCCCCGAGCCCTTGTATTTGGCAACCTGCGGATAGGGGCAAATCGGGCGCGTCATCGGTTTTTGGTTTGGACTGGTGCCTGCAATGATGCGGTCCGGCGCCTTACCCGTTTCCACCCATCGGTCTATTGCCGAAATCATATCCGTTACGCCGGGAGCATCGCCGCCCCCGCAATGGCCCACTCCGGGCAGCAGAAAGAGCCGCACGGAGCCCCCCGCTTTCTCAGGGGTTATATTTGCAGTCATCGATTTATAAAACGCGACGGTATTGGATGCCGGAATGAGCCCATCCGCCCAGCCGTGCGAGAGCAGAAGCTTGCCGCCGCCTTCGATGAATTCGGTCAACCCATCGGCCGGGACGTCGAGGATCGCGCTTGCGGCCTTGAATGACGCAGCCGCATCTTTATCGTAGTCATAGGATTTGTAATCCCATTGCGGATTGTTGAATACGATATCCCGGAAATAGGAAATTGCAGCCGGGAACGGCTGCGTATCGCCGACCAGCACCATCAACTGCTGCTCGCTTCCGGGCGGGAATCCCGCGAAGATCTGTTCTCCGGTGCGCGGGTTCCTTGTGCCGGCATAGATATCGCGCATCGCTTCCACCTGCGGAGGGGTCAGGCAATTCCCGCCGTCTCCTTCCTTGCACTGAAGGATTCCGGGATCGAAGTCGCACTGCTGAGGATCGCCCGCAATCCCGTCTTTCAGTCCGTCCTTTTCGTCGCATTGACGGACAAAGGCCTTATTCACGGCCGTCAATTGGGGCGGAGCAAGCTTTCGCGCATCATCTTTCATCGCCGCATATCCGGTCCATAATGAGCTGATCATCAACCCCACCATCGGATTGGCCGGAGCCATTGCCGATATGCCGTCATAATCCTCAGGGTAGCGGTAACCTTCCATAAGGCCCTGCCGTCCGCCGGTTGAGCAGCTCACCCAAAGTGACCGCTGCTCCTTGCGTCCATAGTAAGCGGCGATGATTTCCTTGGCTTTTACCGTCATTTCATGCACAGCGCGATAGCCGAAATCGATGAGTTTCTCTTTGTGCCCGACTGCGAACTTGGCATCCATGCCGGTTCCGGCATGCCCCCCATCCGTTGCCGCTGTTGCGTAGCCCCTTGCCAAGGGTTCAGCAAGGGCGGAATGGTTGATGCTGCCGGCCCAAACCCCGTTGCCGATGCCGACAAGCTTGCCGTTCCAGTTTTCAGCAGGCATCCAAACTTCGATTCTGATATCGGAATCAGGGGATGGAGTCAGTGTTGCGGTTACGCGGCAAAATGCGGGCGTGGTTTTAAAAACCGCAGGGCCGCCCATCATAAGCCCTCTAGGCGGGGTGAATTCGCCCGCCGCAACAAGAGCGGCCGAAGTGATCTTTCCATCCGGCAGCACAAGCGATGCAACACTCTCGCAGGAAGCCGCTGCAGCCGGCGCTGCAAAGAGAACAATGCCAATGGCCGCGATCAAGATGAACCGCATGTAATTCTTCAACATACCTGCCTCCCGCTGAAAACAAAAAATCGATCACGCATGATTCAATGGAGCCGCTTTTGTATATGCCGCTCCGCGCCGCAAATTGTACAGCGACCCTGCATCAATGAGATACCGGTTTCGAGTGTTTGTCGAAAAACTCATAAATGCCGGGCAAGCCGTCCGAGATCGCGCTGCCGTGGTCTGCTCCCGGGATTTCGTTGTATTCGTAAGTCATATTAAGCTCTTTCAGCTTATCGACCCACCGCCGTGTGTTGTCAGCGGGAACCAAATTGTCGTTCCCGCCCTGGACGATCATCACCGGCATATCCTGAATCCCCTTTAAAATATCGGGATCGAGGGTGAACGCGGCCGGCGCAATCGCGGCTAATGCGGCCCAAATGGATGGATACTTGGTTCCAAGATATAGCGTCCCGGCGCCGCCCATGGAATGGCCCATCAGGTAAATCCGGCGATCGTCGACGTTGAATTCCTTGAGTATGATGTCCAGAACATTCATCACATCTTTTTCGCTCAGTTCGTTCAGGTTCGGCGGATCATCGGGATTGAAAAACATGGAGGCCTTTGGTTTGGGCGCGGCGCCGGGGGAATCGGCTGCTTTAGTCGGGGCGCCCTTGCGGCCGAACCCTTTCATTGAAATGCCATACCAGCCGCGGACGTTATAGCCCATGGGACCGACGAGAATGTAACCGCCCTTCTCCGCTAAATCCAAGGCATCGCCGGTAAACATAATCGCGGGACCGATGCCCAGGCCATGCAGCGTGATAATGAGGGGGCTTTTCCTGTCTTTCGTTACCTTGGACGAAACGAACACGGCATACTGAATGTCTTCGTCAGTGTCCTGGAAGCGATACGACCGCATTTGAACGCGAGGATCCACGCGCATCTGCATGAAACCGCCACGTTGATCCGTCTTTGATTTGGCTTGCGGCGCGGTTTCCTGAGCGAACGTGGATTGAGTTTGAGCCAAGCCGATCTGCAAGCACAATACAACCAGGGCCGCCCCGATTTTTGTTCTCCATTCGAATCTCATCGATTTGCCTCCTATCCAGCAGTTTTTAAATTACGACAATCCGGAATCTCCAAAATCATTTGCCAAGCAAAACGTGGACACCCACTTTTTCAAAACGTGGAAACGTGGACACCCATTTTCTCAAATGACATGGGTGTCCAAATCTTCTCGCCAAATAATTTAGGATCCAAAGGCAATACGTGGACACCCACTTTTTCAATTATCATGGGTGTCCAAATCTATTGGTCCCAAATCTATTGGTCAAATAAAGTGGGTGTCCAAATCTTCTCCGGGAAATAATCAATATGTGGACGCCCACTTTGCCGGCTCCCAGCTATTGGGGACTTTTGCACGGCTTGCCCCAACGGATCACGCTTGTGTCCCAAACGCATCCCCCGGCGCAATTCCAGCCGTAATACCAAAGGTAGGTCTGGCTCCTGGCGCGGGAGTATGGATTGACAATGATCCCGCTGTGTTTCTCCGCGACCTCCCCCCACATGATGTAATTGGAAAATTGCTTCTGGATCTCTCCGGAAAGATCTATGCCGGACTGGCGGGTGAATTTATCGATCTCTTCGGCGCTTTGCAGGAAACGGATATGGCCGGAAATATTGCGCCCGAACTCGCGCGTAAATCTATCAATATCCTTCGCGTTTCGCAGGAAAAGTATTCGCGACGCATCAAGGAGGGTCACCGGGTGTCGGTAGCGGAGGGTTTCGAGGCGGAACTGAACACTCTCGCACCATCGTTTCCAGCTCCCGTCAACATCAAACCAGAGTCCATTCGGCTTGGGATGTCCGCTTTGCGGATAGCTCCTGCTGCGGAGTTTGACCGGATCCGATGCCCAGTGATAGTACGCCATGTTGCTTGGTATCGAAGCAGCCCCTCCCGATGGCTTATGAAAATCGGGGTTGGAGGCCGGAGGTCGGTATCGGAGCCGGCACTTTGTTCTTCTTATTGCGACTCCGATACCGCCTGCAACCCCGATAGCTTACGATAACAGCGGCCGCCGCAAGACAGCCGCTTGTTCGCCTAGTCCAGGCCTGCCGGCGATAGCCATGTATTTCACCATAACATATTGCTTCCGCGCAGGCCTCGCCTATGCCTATTCGCCGGTCCTGGCATCGATAAATATCAGAGGCTTACCGACGCGCTTAATGACCAATGGGCAATGGGGCGTGTTTTTGGGAATATAGAAATAGCAAGGGTAGTTGATCTTTCGGACCTTGTCCCCCAACAGCATTTCAGCATCCGCATCGAAGTCCACAAAATTTTTGGGATCGCCCCCGATGAGGAAAATCCACTGGTCATGAGGATGCGAATGAGTATTGCCGCCCAAAGTATCGGGCTTGGTGATATATGCAAATCCGATCGCGAGCTCGGATCCTGGAACATCTCCGGCGCCCCATGCCGTGATCATGGGGGAAGTAATCGTTTTGTGGATTGATTTCCACGGCTTAAACTCGACGACGTTGGGCTCTCTCACGACATTCCCCAGCTTGCTCATATCCATCTTATCGTAATAGTCCGGCTTCTGAGGACTCGCCATAGCGACTGAATTTAATGTCGATAAGATACTGGCAAACGCTACCCCTGCCGCTCCAGCTGATACGTCTTGAAAGAAATCCCGTCGGTCGGTCCGCTTCCTATGGGTCATTGGCTCCTCCCTTTTGAGAGATTGTTTTGAAGTAATTAGGTGTCAAAGACCGATGTTGAAACACGACTTTGAAAATAAAGTGCACTGTTTGTCTTCACTGCAATTCAATCGCCATGATGTTTCAGACATGATCAGGCCCGATATTACACTTAAACAGCGGCATAAAGATACATGAGAAATATGACCGCTCCTATCCATGCGGGCGCTCATTTTCCAGAAGGGTTTCCGTCATTTTTTTTGGGATGATCCGTCCGAATCGATAAAGATGTATTTCTTTCTCATCTCCTCGGGCACCAGATCCCTCCTGGCAGTTTCGGCAAGCTTGGGGCCGTAATGCGCCTGAATGAATAGAAACGGCCGGGTCACTCTGGTAACGGTAAAGGGGCAATGAACGGTATTTGCCGGGATATAGATCAACGTCGATTGGTTGACGATGTGTTTTTCCATTTCAGTACCCATGTACATTTCAAATTCCGCTCCCAGGTCCTGCGGATTATCAGGATCGGAGCCCAGCGCCACCAGGACTTCAGGAACCGGATGCGTGTGCGGCCCGTGTCCCAATGTCTTGGTGGCCGTTTCCCCCATCCACATCGCTGAGAAATAGTTGCATCCCTCTATGATGTCGTTGTCGGCAAAAGCGACGAACATATTGCTGGCGCCGAAGCCGATTTCCCTTTCGGCGGGCGTCAGTTCGTTGAGAAAGCATTTGCGGTATTTCGATCCCGATCCCTGCGGCTGCGGAGATCCGGATTTATCCATTGGCGCGGCAATGCCCTCCTTGCCCGGCAAAAACGCCGCGGATAACGCGCCCCCAAGGGCGATCGCGGCGGCGCCGCCGCTTAGTTCCATTACAAATCCCCGCCGCGTCGTAGCTTTTTGGGTTTTCCGGGTAGAACTCATAGCTGCATCTCCTTTGAATTAAGAATTGGAATCATTCCGCCCCCAAGTGAAATGATTTTGGCGATTTTCACAGCGCAGGCGGCGTGAAATCCTTAGGTCCCTCAAGATCCATATTCATTGCAAACAGCGCATCTTCAATTGCCGGGCTATAACTGCCCATGACCATGACTTCATGAATGCCCGGGATGTTTTGAACGAAACGGCCCGCATCTTTGATTTTCACAACCATGGTATTCGCGCAGACGTTCATCATGGGGCCCGCGCGCATGGAAGTTTGATCGGTATCCAACACCTGGCTTTTAATTCGGCCCGGCCATAATGAGAAGCTTTTCAGATTCTTGCTGAACGCGCCGATGATTACTTCTCCGCCTTGGGGAAATGCAACTTCCGGCACCACCCCTCTTCCAAGGCCGTGATAGTCGTGAAGTTTATAATTCATCGGCGGGGCGTTTAAGCCGTTCAACTTCAAAGGCGCGGCACAATGGCTTACGAGAACTTCGGAATTCCGGGCGTCCACGGACATCACATTGCACATAAAGGACGGCTTCCGGTTGATCTCCTCCAGAAACATCGACGACAGCATGGCGCAGACATCCGCCTCGCAGGCCGCCGTTATCCCCTCGTCCCTCAATCTTGAGAACGCCAGGCACGGATAAGGCAGCACGGGATTCGGGCTGATGGTAAAACCCAGGCAATCGATCGATACGGCGGCCAATCCCTCCTTTTCAACAATGGAACGCAACAGAACATACAGTCTGCCTGCATCAAGAAGAGTCTCGTTCGAAACCCGGATGATTGCTTTTGCTCCCCTCTTCCACCTTTCCATTTCCCTTCCGGCAGCCTGGACGTCAACCTCTTTTATACGCGCCGCCAATTCCGCGATCGGCTGGTACTGCACTCTTACTCCGGTCCGCTGGGAGACGAGGCCCTCGCTGAGGTTGTGCGCAGGTACGGTGGTTGAATCAAACGGCCTTCCAAAAAGAACCGCCCGCCGGCCTTCGAGAATCCGGGGAGAGGCCGCAAGTTTCAAGAATTCCAGCGCCTGCTCCTGAGACAGGGCGAAGGCGACTTGCGCGCCGTTGGCCCGCAGCGACGCTGCAAGATTCGCATCAATCAGGATCAATTCAGGATTCGTGGTGAGAACTATTATCGGAATGTCCAAATCGCCCATGGAGTCGTAAAGACTTCCGAAGTTGAAAGTGAAACGCGGCAGGGCCATGAACAGGACATCCGGCTTGTGTTCATGAATAGTCCGCACGATTTCTTCCGGCTTCTGAAAATTGACTTTTACCGAGGACACCGCCGCAACGGTTCCATGAAGCGACTTTACGGATTCAATAAACGCTTCATATCCCGCCGGGTTGTCGCTGAGGCAGAGAAGTTTCTTTTTCACGCCGCCCGGAAGCGGCGCGGAGGAACCTCGTGTGTTTCGGCTTTCAAGTCCTTTTCCCGGAAGCGCCGCCGCCGCGCTTGCCAGGACCGTTGTTTTTATGAAGCCGCGTCTTCCCACTCCGGTTTTCATAGCATCTCCTCAATTTTTTCCATTCGTCAAATCAATGGGATAACAGTCCCCGTCTGCGAATAGGACGGCTATTGCTTTTTTGCTCTTTCTTCCAACACTTTGGCAAGAACTTTTCCTCCGACGCCCCAGTTATCCGTCTCGTTTTCTTTCAGCAACACGGTAAACGCGTCTTCCGAAATGCCCAGAGCTTCGCTTGCGACTTTTGTTAACTCGCAAATCAGTTTTTCCTTGGTCTCTTTGTCCATCATCCCGGCTTCCAACTTAATAAAAGGCATTGCGAATCCTCCTTTCTTAAAAAAATTTAAGCATTTCGATCCGGAAGAGCAACGGCAATGACGATTGCCGGCATCGGTCCGAAAAAGGGAGAGCTACAAAATTCCACATGCCTCAGCCTCAACCTGTAGTAAAATCCCCCCCGAAGATCCCAGCAAGTTTAAATGGAAATCCGGTCAGAAACCGAGAGTGCCTTGGCAAACAGAGAATTTCGAAAAAAGGGAGTCTTATTCTTCCTGCGGTAAAAAAACTATGATTGTCAAAGCGTGTTCGGCTCTTATCGCTACATCTTGCCGTTGTTAACAAAGGTAAAGGGAAGGAGAATTCAAAATGGCCGAGACTAAGTACGGGAAATATATAATCAGGGAACCCTTGGAAAAGGGAACGGCGCCTATGCTGCATATATGCGCTGAAAAAGGTTGTTATGGCAGCGTTTTCCCCGGCTTTCCAGTCGAAGTTCAACTGCTTTGCATCACCGAACCGATGGCATTCCCTCATCCCGCCCACTCGCACAACGCCGATGAGATTTTTTTCATCTTTGGCAGTAATCCTCTGAATTATTACGATTTCGACGCCGAAATCGAGATTTATTTTGGCGAGGAAAGGGAGAAGCATATAGTCAACACTACTTCAATTATTTACATGCCTAAGGGATTATTGCACGGTCCGGTTGCCATCACGAAGGTTAATAAGCCCTTTCAATGGATGCATGTTCTCTTTGAATCTAAATATGATATGACCGTAGGCGACGTTTCGCAGCACCCCTCGCACCCTCGTCCAAAATACTCGCCCGAAGAGATTAAAAAGCTGAAGGAGGGCTAGCCGGCGGCACCGCCCGCTCAACTGAATTTTGT
>Ga0307422_1001498_pt1 | contig 12102 bp, 6 predicted proteins | sample SalMarWE160290MG_FD_202153 | JGI IMG/M metagenome (GOLD analysis project Ga0307422, IMG submission 202153) | Salt marsh sediment microbial communities from the Plum Island Ecosystem LTER, Massachusetts, United States - WE1602-90 | ecosystem: Environmental > Aquatic > Marine > Intertidal zone >...
TGTCTTGTTCACCGTCCCCTGAATGGTCATCACCCGCGAAGGATCGGCTATCCGGGGGACATCGGTGAATGTCTTTGCATTTAACGCAGGGTTAGCTGTTCTCATGGTATCCTCCTTAATGGTAACCCGAAGGGTTGTAATCAACGATGCCCATTGGAAAGATGGGCGGCTATTTTACACAAAACCGGATCTTATCCGTTTGCAAGAGCTTATTGTTATCTCTCCAAACCGTTGCTTGTACGGTATGTATTCCTCGCTGTAATGGCCACAGATACCTTCCCCCCTGGCTTTTTTCGCTGAGATTAGAATCTATTTCCCACTCAACGATGTCATGTGTAGTGATGCCCGCCATAAAAAATTCGAATGCCTCCTGGTCGTCGGGTATCCTTGGATCCATGGCCATCTGGAGCCCGTTTACAGGACGAACGAGCTTTATGACTTCTTTCGGAGTTTCATGTTTTTCAGTTTCAGGCTCTGTACCGGCGATGAACCACTCTGTTCGATGCAGACAGTCTCCATCACGAGCTTTGATTGCGGGATCGCATATTTCTCTTTTAATCAGTTTGGGGCTTACGTAGAGCGACCTCGTTTCTTTAAATTTATTTAAATTTGCAAAAATTGTTCTTAAGACCATTGCCGGGCCGGTTGAGCCTGTGACGCCATCCATGGGTGATCCATCCAGGTTGCCCATCCATACACCTACGGTGTAATGGTAATTGAACCCCACTGCCCAGGCGTCACGGTAATCGCTGGATGTACCGGTTTTTACCGCCGTTTGGACCGGGAAGTTCAGCAGATTGCCGTTTCCAAACTCGAGATTTCTGGCAAACGGATCTGACAAAATATTCGCGATCAGCGATGCAACTTCTTTCGAATAAATTTGTTGAGATTCATACGGCAGGTGATTATCCTGCAATACCCTCAATGGTGAAAAAACTCCCCGGTTTGCAAGAACCGTATAGGCTTGGGCCAGTTCAAACAATGTAACCTCACCATTCCCTAAAGCCAGCCCATCTCCGTAATAATCAGGGTGCTGAACGAGGTTTTCAAAGCCAAGCCGGCGCAAACAGGATAAATAGTTACCAACGCCGACAAAATGTATGGTGCGTATGGCGGGAATGTTCAATGAATTTCCCAACGCCTCCCGCAAAGACACGGGACCGTAAAATAATCTGCTGTAATTCTGATAGGCATGCAGTCCATGCCCAACCGGTTGTATAATCGGTGAGTCGTTCAGTAAGGTTGCCGGGGTCCACCCCTGTTCAAGGGCCAGTGCATAGAGAAATGGTTTCAAGGAAGAACCGGGCTGCCGCAATGAGGTGACTGCATCGATCAGCGAGCCCTCTATATCTGGGTCCCCTTTTCCTCCATTGACCCATGCCAGGACTTCATTATTTGTGTGATCTACAATAAGGGCCGCACCATTCGTGACCTGCCTGGTTTTCAAGGTTTCCAGACGTTGATCCAGTATGTCCTGGATAAAATTTTGTATGTTGCTATCCAGTGTCGTATGTAACCTGTGCCTACGCTGAATAACATTCCGAGGCATAGCACTGAATACATAATTGACAAAATGGCTGGCATAGACAGGCGGCGTTGGTCTTGCCAGCTGAAAATTTTCATTAATGATTTGCAGAAATTCTTTTTCGCCCAACAGGCCGGATACTTGTAATCGTTCAGCCAGATGCTTAATTGATGGTAAGATTATTTCCGGATCGTTATACAGGTCCAGATACGATGGTGCCCTTACCAATACGGCAAGAGCTATCATTTCTTTACGGCTCAGGGTGTCAAGATCGCGGTTAAAATAGTATCGGGCGGCCTGGACAACACCCCTTCGGTTTTCGGCATAGGGTACTTGGTTAAGATAAAATTCGAGGACATCGGCCTTTGTTGCTTTTTTCCCCAGGCGGGCGGCTTCGATTCCTTCCAGCCATCTCGACCATAGAGTGCGGGGTCGATGATGCATCATACGTATGACTTGTTCAGTGATGGTGCTTGCCCCGCGTATAGCGTGTAAGGAACATATATTTTGCCGGAGGGCGTGGAAACGCGCCAGCCAGTCGACGCCGTGGTGCTCAAAAAATCGTTTGTCCTCAGCGACTATAAATGACTGCTGCAGAAACTCTGGTATTTCATACAACGGTAGATAATCGTAGGTGTTCCAGCGGTTTTGGTAGGTCACGGTCATGGCGATGCCGTGACGGTCAAGCACCTGAAATTTCCGGACATCGAAAAATATTGACGTCAATGATTCAGGAACCGGCATGACATCATTCCATGTCTTCAGTGCTGTCACACCACATAGCAGCGCGCAGGCAGTGATGATGTATTTAACGGCAATGCGCTTTTTCATGGCAGATACGGTAAATCTAAACATATATCTATACACAGCTTTTTAGTATATCATTTATCCAAAACACGAAGTGTGCCGGGCATGCCTTTTCCGAAGACGTCCGGATCATACATCTCTTCAGCATGCACCGGCATTTCAACAAACTCACCCGCGGCAATGGCCTGCGCCGTATACGACAAATGATAGTTCCCCGCCGGCAGGTAATCGGAATAGAATCTCACCGAGTCGTGACGTAGCTCCTTGTGATAAAAGCACCACCTGGAGACATTATAAGAACGCCAATCGGAAAACCGAAACCACCATGAACCGCCTGCTGCCTTGAACGCCCCCTTGTCGGCATCGACAGCAGACGTGGTGGCTAAATCGCGGCTTACCGGCTCGAGACCGCCGGGCACAGGGTCGTCAACCACAACAAAATTCCGCACCGTCGGCAGGGATAGGAAGATATCAACCCTCACCAACTCACCGCGCCTGATCTCCATGGGACTTGTGAGCAGAATCCATTCACCGTTGCGCTCGACACTGTATTCCCTGCGGATTTCAATGCCTGCGTTGGTCCGTGTTGCGTGCTCCTCAAGGGGCGCAAATCTTACCCTGGCCGCGTAATACAAACGGCCTTTACCCTTACGTTCAATCCCTATTTTAGCCTTACGCCCCGGATCAACCGCAGTAAGAGGCCTTTCGAAGGTTACCGGATCATCCCTCAAATCATCAAATTTTGTCTTACCGAGCAGCTGTGCATCCAGGAACGCACGAATGGCCATGTTGGGTTTCTCCTGTTCGTAGACCCTGCTGTATGTAATCAGTGCATGCATGCAGAACATATTCTCCTGGGTGTTTTCCCAATGGTCCCTCTTTCCTCTGGTCTGGGTTATACTGCGAACCAGTTTAAAGGGTACGTCACCTACAAGTTCCGTGCCTGCCTCCTTTTCTCCGAGTTCCGTAAAGGCGGCAAGAATGGCGGCATTTGCCCGCAGGGGCGTGGCCAGTATCCGCTTAAAGCTATCATCCAGCTCTTCGTTAAAAAAGAATTTACCTCCTGTCTGGGTGGAACGGGCGAGTATTACCGTGGCAACTTCCCTAACAATGGGTTCGGCCCCTTGTATCTTAATCGCCGCCTGGAGATAGTGCGCTTTGCCGAACAGGCTCATGAACGGTACATGGGGCTGAAACCGCCTGAGATCTGAAACGGACACTCGACCGTGCTCAGCTAGGGCAGCCAGTGCGACGGCCCGCACCGTTGACGACATACCTTTTGAATAGAAGGTCGGTACGGCGTCACGCCTCAATATAGTGTCAAGGTAACCGTGCAAATTTTTCTCAACCTGCTGGGGTATCTCGTACCCACTGCTTCGCAGCCAGTTAAAGGCCAGTGCAGTATAGGCGGAAAGATAGGGACTGACATATCGATTCAACGGAAGATAGTACACCATGCCGCCATTCGGCGCCTGGTAATTTGCGGCCAACTCGAGCGTCTTTTTCGGAAGTGCGTCGCTCCCCTGCCATGAAAATTCATCAGTTATATAGCCCTTTAAATTCTGATAGTGGGCCGCCATGACCCCCTTGCTGAGGATTTGCTCCCAGCATATATAAGGATAATCCCGCATATAACGGAATGCCCCTTCGACATTTCCGATTACCGTTGGTGAGGTAACCACGCTGACGCCGCCCACATCCGTATGGATTGCTTTCGGGAACAATATCTTTTCGGTAACGCTCTCACGCATTGTGGTGCCGTAGGTGGCGGCGCTTTCCAAAGATCGCCTCTTATTGACAGGCATTATATGCTTGAGGCCGTCCGCATCTATGGCGTCGCTTGCCGTCACGGTGAATCGTAATTCTCCGGACCCCTTGGTTTGGATCGGCATGTAGACCGTTGTACGCTTATAGGGGGGCAGGGCAATCTCTTTTTTGTGTGCAGGCGGTGTCTTGACCGTATCCAACGGACCGGATGCATGTATGGTTACGTGTAACTGGCGGGGTTTGTCAGTACGGTTCATAACACTGAACCCGGCTTGAAAGCTATCTCCTTCGGTTACCTGGTTCGGCATGACCGGCCGTATTTCCGTGGGGCGATTGACCTTGAACCCTTCATCACTCAGTCCCATGCGGTCAGTGGGGGTAACGGCCATGGCAAACACACGCCAGCCGGTCAGGTTGTCAGGCACTTCAAACTCAATGGTTGCCCTGCCTTCACGGTCCGTTTTCAAAGATGGATTCCAGTAGCTGACGAATTTAAAAATCGAGCGCATACTGATATCGGGACCGCCGCCGCCGCCGGTATCTACTCCCTTTTTTTCAAACTTCTGGCGGCCGACCAAACGGGTCAGGAGACTATAATTCTGCAGGTCCAGACCATCAAGGTGATAAAAGCCCTTATAGGGATCAAAGTAATCACGCCCGTGGAGGAGAAGGTCAAATACCGCCTCATCAAGAACAACCACCGCAAGCTCAATGGGCTCCTTTTTATCCACGTGCCGCGGTTTGGCCTGTAATTTCACCCTTACCGTGTCTCTCGGTTTATAGGTTTCCTTGTCGGGTTTTACATCAACGATGATTTCCTTGTATGGATCCTTGACGGGAACCGATACATACCCCATGCGGAACGTCGGTTTGCCGAGATCAACATTGCCCTCACCCAGCGGTTTATCGACACGGGGCGATGTTATAATGACAGAGAGATAAAACCCCGGTACATAATCCGGCTCAACGGGAAATTCAATAACCGGTGTGCTGGTTTCAAGTCTTTCTGTCCATCGCTTTATGACGCCGTACCGTTCAATGGTAACAAGCGCGATTGCACCAGGGAACGGGTTTTTGATCAGGTATCGGGCGGTGTCCCCAACATTATATGTTTCTTGCTCCGGGATGATCTGCAGGCTGTTGTCCTGTGGTTCGCGCCACACGACCCTGCCTTTGCCTGCCACCCACGCTCGAATCTGTGTGCTGTGAGATCGTCCTTTGGTGTCCTTTATCGATGCGGTAATGCGGTAAGAACCCGGTTCAGGGGGAACAAATTGACAGCCTTGGGGCTCTTCAGCAGATTGATATGTCTTTTTGGTAACATGCTTCCAGGTATCGACATAGTTGGTGAGATACGCATTTCCCGCCCCTTTTACTCGCGCCGCCTTGGTAACGAGCCGCTCCACTATAATGCTAACCTCGGTGCCCTTTACGGGTTTTCCTCGGTCATTGACAACCAGGTATTGAACCTGCGCTGGTTCATCCTCGTGATAGATCCACTTCGTATTTTTAAGACCCACAAATCGGTTTCTACCCACATAATCCGCTGATACTGAGGCGGCGATATATTTCCCCCGGTCATCCTGCACCGCGCTTTCAACAGTGAGGGTGCCGTATAAAATCCCTTTGTCCGGTAACGAAAATGTGCTGACGAGCCTTCCCTGATCATCAAGCATTTCTTCGGCTTGATACACTGTATAGGTCTGCCTGCTCTGGTATCTATGGCTGTCAAAGCGAAACCCTTTTGCCAAACGGTGTTGGGGAGCGAAATACCGGCCCTTTAGCCTGGCCGTAATGCGGGTCGACGCATCCGTATAAAGACCGCCTGAATGCAGTTTGGCATATGTGGTGACCTCCACTTCATCATCCTGGTGGAACAGGTCCCCGTTAATTTCATTTTCCACTCGAAACGGGGCAGGGGTAAAATCGCTTACCAGGACACGCAGCGGTTGCCACGTAAACTGCGTAAAATCAGCACTCAGTTGAAATCGGTACCATCCCACAGCCCCTGTTTTGGGCACGGTAAACTCAGCATGATATGCGCCGAACTTGGATAAGGTGATATCCTTGATTTCATGGACCGTTTTCCCCGTGGGATCAGATATTTCTAGTTTATATTTTTTGAGAGGGGGGGTGATGAAGGTCTCATTATCCTGATCGCGCACATACAGTTTGTACTGGATGGTGTCCCCTGCCCGATAAACGCCTTGAGCCGTAGTCCCCCATGAGCGGATATGACCGTAGATCTTTCTCGTGTGCGGATAAACCGTATGCTGTGATGCCCGGTATGTATCGACACGAAATTGACGCACAAGGGGGAGGATGGCCATATTTTTGTCCTTTGAGACATGGACGAACAACTTCTTCCCCCCGAAACAGGCATTATAAGAGCCACGGAAGGTATCAAGTTGAGGGTCTATTTCTTTCGTGCCTGCGAGAACCGCGATACCCTGACCGTTTGTCACCGCCTTACTTAAGATAGTTCTTCCCCCTGATAAGGAATCTATTGCATCCTGATATATCGTTACCTTCGCGCCTTTGACCGCTTTACCGCTCGCGAAATCGGTAACCCATACCAGGGTATTAAAATGCCCTACTTTCACATGCACCTGATACGGTGTTACCTGGGCAAAGAATTCATATGCACATCTATATTTAGCTACATGAGGTTTAGTCGCAATATGGCCGTGTACTGCACCGGTTGCGCCGTCCAGCATCTTGCGGACACCGAACGGGATCATAAACGCCACATCCTCAACGTGTGGAATTTTTAGCTCGTAAGTCAGTTTATCTTTGCTTCCTGCCGGCGTAAGACGCTTATATCTGAGCGTAACTTCTTCCAGGTTGGTTACCACCAGGGGTACTTCCGTATCCACCTGTTTCTCCAAGACAGCTGTATTATGGATGAGGGTAAAATCAGGTTTTCGGTGGTCCGTGAAAAAGTTACACTCGATGGGTTCGGGCAGGGTCCTCCCGAACTCGTCTTTTAACGCCTTGGCGCCCGATGTAATGTAATATTCATGCCATGCCTTTAATATTTCAGGCAATCTGACTCTATAGGTGGTGCCTTTTTTATGGGGTTGACCCAAACGAGAATAACTATGCGTATTGGCCCACGGGTCGTAGTCGTCTCGTCCGCCGGCAAGATCAGGGGTGAATTCAACGTGATTTTTAACCTCCTCGACAATCACGGGTGAGCTGAAGACCAGGGCCACATAATCAAGGGGATTAAAACGAATGTGGGGTTTCCCCTCCTCATAGCCTTTTATGAGCTCTGTCTTGCCCTCGTTTGTCCGGCCCTGGACACCCAGAAATTCAAATTTCGGGAAGGTATCGAACTTGACTACTACCCTCTCGGTGACCCCGTGTTCCGGCCCCAGCGCTGAGACAAGCCCGGGTTCTATCCTCAGCTCTACGCTTGTATCTAATGGAAGTTCCTTCTTGGGCGATACAAGCCATATACGGCGAGCTTCTTTCCCCTTTATTTTCCTGGGGTCATCGTCGCTTTTTTCGGGCTTCTGCTCACCAAAATCCAGGAGATATCCTTCACCGGTCAGGGGGACGAATCGCGGTTTTTGATAATCCTTGGGATCGGGCTCCACCGTGAGCGTATACCGTTTTGTCTTCCCTTCCGCCAGAACCATATACACATGCTTTTTGACGGAATCCTTGCTCACCGGCTGATTCAGGGTTACTCGTATAATCGGCATGCCGGGAGCCCTCCAGGTGTCGAAATTTGCATATCTGATTTTTGGCCTGGCAGTAATAAATTCGTGTTTATAGACTTTTGAAATAGTAGATCCATCCTCAGCCTGTATGGCAGGGTGGATGATCATGCGATATTTGGTGGCGGGTCTCAATGCATCTTTATCGCCCAATTGACAGGCAAGCGCGCTCGTATTGAGCCAGCGCCATTCGCACTTACAGGCGGGGGTGATCTCGATGGGTATTTCTTCGCTTGTCCGCTCCATGCGTCCCAAAGGAACGACCGGACGGTTGAACTGAATAACAATCTGCCTGCCGGGCGGTACGTCCTCTCCGTCCGGCGTAATTCTGATAATCTCGAGGGGCTTTTGAGAGGCAAAATCAGCTGAATCAAATGCGGAATGGGCCCAAGAAGCTATAAACAATACGCATAAAAAGGCCATAATAAATGCTTTTTTTCTCATGATCGCTCCCTCCTGTCGTTAATGATCGTGTATCCGGTCCATAGCTTCTTAAACCCTTATACCCCTAGGTCGGGTTCACTACAGTGTTTGTTATGCGTCCCATGCGATCTCTCGTTCAATTCCCTGATTCTCATCCCCGTGATAAAGTCCAGGGGCGCCCGAAAAAAAACCGCGATCTTAAACAGTACGCGGTTGTTCATGACTCGCTGAAAGAACTTTATGTTCTTCTCATCAAATCGAAAATCCATCCGTTTTCCTCACGCAGGCTATTTTTTGTAGTAGCGCATGGCCTCCGGGATATAGGACTTGATTTTTTCGATGCGTGTTTCCGGCGCGGGGTGCGTGGATAAGAACGTAGGGGGCCGGGAGCCGCCTTTCTCGTTCATCGCCTCCCAGAAGCGCACGGCCTCGTGAGGATCATACCCTGCCTTGGCCATCAAGGTCAGACCGATGCGATCCGCCTCGTTTTCATGCAGGCGGCTGTACGGGAGCAAGGCGGCCACGTTGGCGGTGACGCCGTAGGCCGCCATGAAGATCTGGTTGGTTGCCTCCGGCTGGTCTTTCAGGGCCACCGAAAGGGCCACGCCCCCCAGTTGGGCCACCAGGGACTGGCTCATGCGCTCGTTCCCGTGTTTGGCTATGGCGTGGGCCACCTCATGCCCCAGCACGGCAGCCAGGCCGGCATCGTTTTTGGTATACGGGAGGATGCCGGTATAGACTGCCACCTTTCCTCCGGGCATGCACCAGGCGTTGGCCGTCTTGTCGTCCTTGATGACGTTGAACTCCCACTTATAGTTCTCTATCTTGTCTTGGACCCCCGACTCCTTGAGAAATTCCTCGGCCGCACGGGCGATCCTGTTTCCCACCCGGGTGACCATCTGGATCTGCCGTCGGTCGGTGGAGAGCTTAGATTCTGTAAGGACCTTTGCGTACTCCTGGTCGCTTAAGGAGAGCAATTCGGCAGAAGGGATGAGACTCAGGCTCTTGCGCCCGGTGAGCGGCACCGTCGCACAGGCGGCAAGCGCCAAACACAGGGTAAAGATGGTCGCAACCCTATATATGATGGAATAGTTTCTGGTTTTTTTGCTCATGGTCTCCTCCTTTTTGCCCATACAAAAAGTGGTTGTGTTGTAATCTCCTCATTTTCGTGCGCATACTGTGATGCTCAAGACCGATACGAGACTAATAGGTCCCCAGTTCAAGGGCCGCCTGTCCCAGCACCTTGAATTCCTTATCCTCGTCGGATGACCGGTGGACCGCTTTGATCGTTACATAGTAGGCATTGCCCCTTCCCCCTGAGCAAGGGGGCATGTACGCGCCGGCTGTATCCCAGCCCGGCCCCTGGTGCGGCGCGACGACAAAAAAGCCCTCCGGCACATCAAAGGTATGGCCCGGCACCGACGGTATGACGATTTCCGTCGTGCCCTCCGGAATGCTGTATCCTATCTTGCCGTGACCACCGTTATCCATGGGGGGGTAGCTCCGGTCGCTGTATTCCATGATGATGGCGTTTGTCCCTGCTGGAATGCCCTGTATCTTCAGGCGGGGTGTTGAAGGGTTGTTGCCTCCGAAGCGTTGGCACTGTTGCCCGTCCGGGACCCTTTTGCCGTCCCAGAGAGTGTCGGCAAACGAGACCTGCAAGGGTGCGATATGAGAGCCCGCCTTCGATTTCTCCGACGCTGCGCCCTCTAGAGCGCAGAGCGCAAAAGGAATGAAAAGCAACATCATCAGCAAAGCCTCATGTTTCATGATACACCTCCTTGGAAAAAATGATACCTGAAAACTCTCGCCCCGAGCGGTGCGGCTTCTAACGTCCGCTCTCCTCTTATGAGGCGGTGATACTTTCCTTTAAAAACTTAGCTACCTCCTCTTCATGCGTCATTGCTATTAAATGTCCGCCATCATCTATGATTGTAGCTCCTGTTTGAGGCGGATAAATGACACGATCTTTGGCACCATGAATATAGGCACAAGCGCATTTCGGCGTAGGATTGCCGTCCCACTCGAAAATCGCTTTGCACATGGCCTTAATAAATGCACTATTCGCATTGCCGAACATTTGAAATAATTTTTTCCATACGTTGTTTTTTGTTATTATGCTTGTTTTGCCCGCCAAGGTTTGAATCAAATGTATGGGAGCGATTTCGGATAGCACACTCAGTTTTTTCAGGATAGGACGTATGCTTTCCGGCGTCAATGTGCTGCCAATAAGAACTATTTTTCTGACTTCAGTATATTTTGCGATTTCCGATGCTACCATCCCTCCCAGAGAAGAGCCGCCGACTATATCTGAAGAATTTATCTTGTATTGAGCAATTAATGTTTTGGCAATGTCTTTGATGGACTTTTCATTAGTATAGTGCGGCCAGTCAACATAGTGAACACCCTTTAATTTTCTCAATGCAGACCCATACATCGTAGCGTCAACGCCCAGTCCAGGCAGTATGTATGTCGTCACGCTTTGCCTCTCCTTTAAAGGTGCGGCTTGCCGCTTTCGATGGAAAGCGGTGGCTATGTTGTTAATCCCGAATTGTCACGAATGAAGATTCGATCCCGTTTTTTCTCTTTATTGTTTGCAACGCTTTGCTCTCCTGTTTCGCTTCTTATCGCGATCCAGCATCCCGCAGGGTAACCGAGAAATCATATTGGTTGTTGCCTGTGCAACATTCACAGATGTCAAGGGCAGATCTGGATCTTGCATCAATTGCCTCGTTTCCACAAACAATCTTAACTCTCAGAGGAATGGTACTTCCCGGAGTCAGGCCTGACGGCAAATACATTCCTATGCTAGGAAGGGCCGAGTCAGCAATAGTGAACTCCGCGGCACTACAGCTGTCACCAATGGAATCGTAGCCCCTGTCGCTGCGATAGAGTCTTACGACCGGTCGGCACATGGGCAGCGGGCGTTCACCGTTCCAGCCAACGCTGACCCATACCCTCATTAGCGTGGAACCATAGTCAGTATAATAGTCTATGATTTCGTGATCTTCATATGTGCCGTCATTCCTGCCAATTTGCACACCCTCTATCCAAAGATCATTCCTTGATGTAAGGTCTTCGACCATGCAATCATAGCAGATTGTGAAGTTATCCGCGCTCTCTGCCGTAAGGGGTGCGCCGCCTGGTTCGGCACGATTCGTCGCCTGGATCCTGACCTTGTAGTGGGTGCCGTATGATAGCGTCGGTGAAATCTCCCAGGGAACAGAGCATGTCTGAGTTTCTGAATCGTACTCAATACCTGAAGTCGGGATATCTTCCACAGGGGTCCCCTCTCGCAGGAGTTCGATTGCATAACGCGCATCAGGCTCCTCTGAAGGTCCGGCACCAAAGAGATTCGCCACCGACCAGCGTATGGTCTGGGTCGTGCCCAGTTGCCAGCCTTCACCGCCGTTTGGTCGTATCACCCGAAAGTCGGTCTCCGTAGACGAAGCGAGGATGGGGAATGTATTGCTTTCGCCCCAGCACTCTATCGTACCCCACAGGGTGATAACATAGTCATGTGCCGGAGGCATATCTTCTGGGATGTGCAGCGTTTCTGTTATTTCTCTGCCGCTTCTTGCCGCCCCCAAATCTCTCCACACACCCCTGGAGTCAGTTTCCCTGTGCAGATTGATACGGGTGCCGGTTGGCGGGTTTACATGCTCGCAGTCGCATCCCCAGCAATAGTAGCGCACCACAAGATCGCTTCCGGGAGTGAGGCCTGATCCCAGCACATCAACTTCTATGCCAGTTCCGCTAAAAAGAGATGCCGGGGGTGCTATCTTAAACGTGGCGCTCCTTCCCTGGAGACCGCCCTTGTGGGCCCTGAGGTAGTAATCGTCTCCGTAGGGCAGG
>Ga0307422_1001500_pt1 | contig 12087 bp, 9 predicted proteins | sample SalMarWE160290MG_FD_202153 | JGI IMG/M metagenome (GOLD analysis project Ga0307422, IMG submission 202153) | Salt marsh sediment microbial communities from the Plum Island Ecosystem LTER, Massachusetts, United States - WE1602-90 | ecosystem: Environmental > Aquatic > Marine > Intertidal zone >...
ATGATATCCGTTCTCTGAAACATTTATCAAATTGACAATGAAAAAGAATTATTTGTGTTTTCTTAACTATTTTCTCTTGCTTTCCTTATTCTGCATAATGATTCCTGCAGCATCTCAGGATTTTATCCTTGGATTAAAATATGGTTATGGCAACAATACCTTTATCCGGCAATCCGATAATAAAAAAACACCTGCATTTGCAACACATAAGCTTGGACTGGTTGCAGAATTCTCACCCTACTATTCCCGATTTTTCATTATTTCAGGGATTGAATTTGAAATGAATGATCTGGACAAAGGTATTACTATACCCTTTTCTGTAAGAGTGGTATTAGGAAATACTGTCCAGCCCTTTATTGAGGGAGGTGGTTACTATCATTATTCACTGACCGATCTGTCCGAAGATTTTTCCGTGAAAAACGATCTGGGAGTTCAAGTTATGGCAGGTTTTCTTGTTAAACTAAATAAAAACATTCGACTGGAATTGGGCTATAATTATCGTTTGGGTCTTACAAAAGCTCTCGAGGAAGAAATAATTCTTCCTTTAAACCAGATAATGCTGGAAGAATACAGAAGAAAATCCGGTAGTATCGATGTTTGTATCAAATACAGGTTTTGATACTGATTCCTGAAGTACGTTAAGCCTTGCAGAAATAATCCTGAAGAATATTCAAAATGGCTTACTATTAATTTTGCATGGGATTTTTTTACCTGTTAGTAAAAAATCCCGGGTTGATTCCCGGGATTTTCATTTGAACCCTGCAAAAGGATCCTTTAGATTGCCTTTCCACCTTTTTCATTCGTGCGGATGCGAATACATTCCTCAAGATTCATGATAAAGATCTTACCATCTCCTACTTCACCTTTCGAATTGGTCCTCGCCGCATTAATAATTGTATCTACAGTAATATCAACGAATACCTCATTAACGGCAATTTCAATTTTAACTTTCGGTATCAGATTCGGAATAACTTTTTTACCGCGATAGATATCTTCATCAATTTGCTGACCATGTCCGGAAACCCGTACTATGGTGATTCGTGTAATTTCTTTCTCGATGAGTGCCTCACGCACTTCATCAAGCTTACTTTCTCGTATAATTGCTGTTATTAATTTCATAAGTATTTTTTTAAAGCATTATATACAATAGCTATCCTAAATTAAGCATACCATAACCATGCTCACCATGATACGCTGAATCAAGACCGCGCATTTCATCCTTTTCTTTCGACCGTAAACCGACAATTTTATCGATAAGAAAAACCAGTATTAGTGTTCCAAGGGCGGCATATACGATAGCAATTCCAACAGCAAGTGCCTGCACTCCCAATTGATCCATTACCCCGCTAAAAGTATGATTGCCCCGCATAAAGAAAACCAAAAATATTGCACCTATAATACCTCCGATACCATGTACACCAAATGCATCGAGACTGTCATCGTACCCCAGTTTATTCTTCATAATTATAGCTGTATAACAAAAAATTGCAGCTATAGCTCCCAGTGCAAGGGCTCCGGCTGGCTGAACAACTCCAGCTGCTGGAGTAACAGCAACAAGACCTGCAAGAATACCTGATGCAAAGCCCAGAGCTGAAGCTTTCCCATGATGAAGTCCTTCAATAATCATCCAGATTATAGCACCTGAAGCTGCAGCTGCCTGAGTAGCAGTAAGGGCCTGCGCTGTATCTAGTCCACTGTTTACCGAACTACCGGCATTGAAACCAAACCAACCCACCCAAAGTAATCCTGCGCCTGTCAAGGTCAACACTAAATTACTGGGCGGCATAGATGTTTTTGGATGCCCTCTGCGCGATCCAAGGTAGAGAACAGCAACCAGTCCACTGACACCTGCCGAAATGTGTACTACAGTACCCCCGGCAAAATCGATTGCCCCCATTTGATAAAGAAAACCACCCTCGGACCAGACCCAGTGACAAAGAGGATTGTATACTAATATCCCCCATAGCGCAATAAACAGGACATATCCCTTAAAGGTTACACGTTCAGCAAAAGCCCCTGCTAAAATAGCAGGTGTAATAATCGCAAATTTACCCTGAAACATGGAGAAAACATATTCCGGAATTCCCTGATCCATGATAGTCTCATCTATCCCTTTTAAAAAGAAATAGTCTTTATTCCATCCGAACCAGCCTCCCAGAACATTTCCACCGAAACTCATGGCGTACCCCAGCACTACCCAAAGCACAGCCATTATACCCATCGCTGTGAAACTATGCATCATCGTACCGAGAACATTTTTTGTCCTGACAAGGCCCCCGTAAAACATAGCCAGACCTGGTACCATAAGCAGCACCAGGGCAGTTGAAGTCAACATCCACGAAGTAATTCCCGTATCAACCGCTTCACCCTCTCCTGCCCAGGCCATACCGGCAAAAGAGAAAAGCATTAATACCATAATAAATACACGAATTTTTACTCTCATACTGTCTGTTTTAAAGTAATTATTGATTGATTAACAAATTTTATAAATAAAAACAGCACAAATATAGTAATTTGTAACCTACTTTCAAATTTTTCAGTATTTTCAATACATATACCCATCTAATTATATAGGTATACTTATAATATTTCACTTATTGTTAACCTATACCCATATAATGTATAGGGGTTGAATATTAATTTAATAGTTTATATTATATTCTTTCTTCAACTATTTTTGGGCAATTAAAAACCCCCTGACAGTTCAGAGGGTTTTAATATTGGTATGTTAATTTCTGAAATAATCAAACCAGAAATATGCCATTCTCTTCACAATCTTCCATCATTCTCCTGGGCCAGATACACGATTGTATTTCACCTACATGGGCTTTTCTCAGAAAATACATACAAAGTCTTGACTGTCCTATTCCACCTCCAACTGACAACGGTAGTTCACCATCAAGCAATCGTTTATGGAAGAGTAATTCCTTTCGATCGGTATTTCCGCTGATTTCCAGTTGCTTAAGAAGTGTTTCTTTATTAACCCGGATTCCCATCGATGAAATTTCAAATGCTACTTCGAGTAAGGGATGCCAAAGGATAATATCGCCGTTCAGTCCTTTAAAGCCACGCTCTGTAGGTGTTATCCAATCGTCATAATCCGGTGCACGGCCATCGTGTGGTTTTCCATCGGCAAGATCTCCTCCGATACCGATTACAAAAATTGCCCTGTGTTCCTTTAGGATTTCCGTTTCACGGCGCATAGGCGTGAGATCAGGATAACGTGCCTGTAATTCTTCGGCATGCACAAATACTATTTCCTCCGGCAGGGATGGCACTAACTGAGGGTAATGCTCAAATATCATAAATTCAGTACGTTTCAGTACCTGATATATTCTTCTGACAATATTCTTCAGAAATTCAAGATTACGGTCCTTTTCGTTAATCACCAGTTCCCAATCCCATTGATCGACATACAATGAATGAAGATTGTCTAACTCTTCATCGGGCCGGATAGCATTCATGTCGGTATAAATGCCATATCCTTCATCGATCCCGTAATCGGCAAGGGCCATGCGTTTCCATTTCGCTAAACTGTTTACTACCTCGGCTTCACGATTGTCAAGATCTTTAACCGCGAAAGTAACTTTTCTCTCCACTCCATTCAGATCATCGTTTATTCCGGTACCTTTAAGAACAAATAAAGGAGCTGTCACACGACGTAACCGAAATTCTCCGGCCAGGTTATCCTGAAATGTATCCTTCACCAATTTAATTGCTTTCTCGGTTTGTTTCAGATCAAGCAGGCTTTTGTATTTTTTCGGCAGGATTAGTTTTCTCATACTGTATTTGTTTATTTTTTAATATTACATGTGTAGTTATTTAGCGGCATCTAAGATAATAATTGTTGAGTAAAGGGGAGGATGACTTTGCCATCCTCCCAAGAAACTATAATAAAGACACCCACATGAATACTTAACTAACATTTCTTTCAGTAGTATTAAAATGAATTTCAGCAGCACGTCCGGATGGATCCGTGTTTTTCTGCCATTTCGGAATCCATTTTAACACGGTTTTAATACTATGCTCTTCCGGATAAAACTTTTCAAAAACTTTACGAAAATAAAATGCTTCCTTAGAATCGGGCGTGTTGTGGGGAAATCTTTTTGATGCTGTTGCAAATTCAGTATCAGAAATAATCTTTGAAGTATATGATTTAATTGTATCTATCCAGTTGTATCCAACCCCATCACCAAATTGTTCCTTTTGCCTCCATAGGATTTCATCGGGCAGGTAAGGATCGTCTTTTACATCGAAGGCTTTACGTAAAGGCCATTTTTCTATTTTACCATGGGACCTGTCTGGCCGTTTGAACTTCGGGTGTATTGACAAGGCTACCTGAAGGAATCCCTTATCGAGAAATGGAACCCTGGCTTCGAGGCCTGTAGCCATAGTAGCTTTATCAGCACGCAGACAATCCGCTGTTGACAGCCGAAAAACCCTTGAAATGGTTTCCTTCTGAAATTCTTCATCAGAGGGTGCATTATGAAAGTATAAATATCCCCCGAAAATTTCATCAGCGCCTTCTCCCGAAAGTACTACTTTTATCCCCATATCAGTTATAGCTTTTGATAGAAAATACATAGGAGTTGCTGCCCTGATGGTGGTAACATCATATGTTTCGAGATGCCAAATAACTTTTTCGAGTGCTTCGATTCCCTCTTCGACCGTAAAAAGAATTTCATTATGAATTGTCCCAATAAATTTGGCAACTTTTCGGGCTGCGACAAGGTCAGTAGCCTCAGGATGAATCCCAACGGAAAATGAATGAAGATCCTGCCCTGATTCACGCATTAGTTTTTTGGTAATAGAGGCAATGAGACTTGAATCAAGACCTCCGGAAAGTAATACTCCCAGTGGAACGTCGCTCATTAAACGCTTTTCTGTTGCCTGAGTAAGTGCATTTCTTAGCCGTTCGGTATCAAATTCCTCTGTACACACTTTATAATCGGCCCAGTCTGGATTAAAAAATTTCACAAAACCTGTTTCAGGCGTATAGTAATGTCCCGGAGGAAATGCTTCCATTGTATCACACTGATCGGCAATTGCTTTCATTTCAGAACTGAAATACATATTTCCCAATGTATCCTGTCCATAATAAAGTGGTTTTACACCAATTGGATCGCGTGCCGCCATAAACTTATCTTTATCGATCAGAACAAAGGAAAAGATACCATCGAGTTTATTACAAAAATCATATCCATACTTTTCATAGAGATGAACAATAACTTCACTATCGCAAGTGGTTCTGAACTGTCGTCCGGTAAGCTCTTCCCTACGTAGTTTTATATGATTATAAATCTCACCATTATGCATTACCCAGGCTGTATCGCTTCCCTGAATTGGTTGAGTACCCGTATTTAAATCGATGATCGACAACCTTTCATGCGCTAAAATGGAACCGTTCGGAGCCTCATATACACCCCATTCATCCGGACCTCTGTGTTTTTGACGTTTCGACAGTTGCTGCACGATTTCTTTATCCGCCTTCCCTATTATAGCTAGTATTCCACACATTGCTTTATTCTATTAGAACAATTTATAATGTATTATAACATTTTAAATTGTTTTTCTTACGTTTATTAAGTAATTGATCTTATTATCTTATGATTTTAAACTTAAACCCGCAAAGATATTAATAAACTAAAAATATGCAAATTAATTTTTAGTATTTGGTAAAAAAATTTTATCTTTACTTACAAATTGTTATTTTTTTAGTGTTTTATATAATAATTTTCATCAAATCATGAAATCAAATAATCACTCGCTAATTGATGGCCTTGATCGGAAAATTCTCTCAATCTTAACTAAGAATGCGCGCATGCCATTTTTAGAAGTCGCACGTGAATGCAATGTTTCCGGAGCAGCAATCCATCAGAGAGTCCAGCGTTTAACCAAACTGGGTATTATTTCGGGTTCGCAGTTTGTTGTCGATCCCAAGAAACTCGGTTACAGTACCTGTGCTTATGTGGGTGTTTTTCTCGATAATGCAAGCTTGTTCCCGGAAGTTTCGGAGCATTTGCTTAAAATATCTGAAATTACCCAATGTCACTATACAACCGGTCAATATGCCATGTTTATCAAAGTATATGCAAAAGATAACGAGCACCTTCGCAAAATCCTATCTGAAAAAATTCAAGCTATCGACGGTATTTTAAGAACCGAAACTTTTATTTCACTTGATGTAATGGTAAATCGCCAGTTACCGGTTCTTGAGCAGTCTGAAAATGAAGTAAAAATGCGCAGAAAAAAGAGCTGACCGAATAACTCCCTTTCCGCTCTTAAGAAATCTTGAAGTATTAATAAAATTTTATTTTATATTGTCACCTGGTTAGTCGCTAACTAGTGTTCTGATCAAACCTGTACTCTAACTTAAGGATGTAAAATAAAATCTGAATTGATTGTGCCTGTTCAATATTAACAAGGGAATTCTTTCCCTTTTCCTTTTCTATTTTATATTTTTAACTTAAATTCAATAAATTCATAACAAAATGCATCGAAAAAAGTTTATTAAAATACTTGTTGTCAGTGCAGGAATTCTATTGGTTCTTTTTATTATCGCTGGCCTCTGGATGAGAAAAGAGATCAGAAAATTCGAGAGTAATGATCCTCTTGTCTGGAAGAAAGAAATCCATAAATTCAAGAAGCTTGATGATAACAATGATTATCCTGAAAATGCTGTATTGTTTGTCGGGAGTTCGAGTATTCGTTTCTGGAAATCGCTGGGTGAAGACATGTCTCCCGTTCCGATAATTCAGAGGGGATTTGGCGGATCAAAGATTGAAGATGTAATTTATTGGGCTCCAGAACTAATATACTGTCATAACGTTAGTGAAATAGTGGTTTTTGCCGGAACAAACGATATCACAGGCCGCTCGAGTGATTTATCACCGCAGGATCTGGCCGACAATGTTTTGAAATTGGCAGAAATTATATACGAACATAATTCAAAAACGATCATTTACTATATATCCATCACACCTACTCCCGATCGGTGGGATGTTTGGCCAAGAGCAAAACAGGCAAACGAGCTAATTAAAGCACACGCTGACTCATATGAAAATTTTATATTTCTCGACTTTACTGATGAGTTTATGAATAAGGAAGGAATACCTGACGCAAAGTTCTTCAAAGTAGACGGATTGCATTTGAATAGTGTGGGTTATGCAATCTGGACAAAAAGAATTAAACCCATCCTGGAAGAAGCTCAGTGAGCAAATCTCTGGCAGAAATAACAATTCAATACAAAATATTGCGATTATTATTCTATGGAATTATTATGCTTCTAATTTCGAGTTTTTCAGAATACCTATTGAGTTACAAAGACCTAGTGCACAAAACTGCTATACTTAATAGAGGTGGTAATTTTACATTTTCTTTCAGCATTTATATTATGTGACTGTTAAAATAATTCAATCATTACTACCGATTTAGCGGGCAGATCCACCTTCAGTATTTCATCTTCCAAATGCATATTGGTAAAGGGTTTAATATTCACCTCTTCAGGTTGACTAAAGTCATTTAATGCATTCATCCTGTCTGCTGTAATAATCTCACCAGTAACTTCAATAACACTTCTTCCTTTGATTTCACATTGCAAGCTATAAGATACTTCAGGATTGAGATTTACGATACTGACATGGACTTTGCCACTCTTATCCAACGAAACTGAAACGCTTAGTGCCTGTATTTTATCATCGCCATTGACGTAATCAGAACAGGTCAATTCAAAGGGTAGTAGGATGGCATCCTGATGTACCTTGTACATTTTGAATACATAGAATGTTGGCGTTTTAACCATCTCACTTTCCCTGGTAAGAACCATTGCCTGCAACACGTTAACTGTTTGTGCTATATTCGCCATTTTTACACGACGGCAATGATTATTGAAGATATTCAGGAAAAATGAGGCAAGAACCGCATTTCTTAAAGTATTTTGCTGGTACAAAAATCCAGGGTTTGTTCCAGGTTCCACCTCATACCAGCTTCCCCACTCGTCGGCCATAAGGCCAATTTTAATTTCCGGATCGTACTTATCCATTATTGCGATATGTTTTTCAAGATCGGGCTCCATACGCAAAGTAGTTTTCATACTTAAAAACCACTCATCTTGAGTAAAATCAGTCGACGAACCCTTATTTCCCCAGTCGTGTACGGCATAATAATGATACGAAAGTCCTTGCGCTAATCCTATATTAAGAGGACTGCTGAAAATTTCTTTCATAAATGTTTCTGTCCAATCATAATCTGCAACAATTCCCCCACTTGCAATTTTATATTCTCCTAACGAATAGGTGCTGTAGCGTTTAAACACATCGGTATAATATTCAGCGCGCATATGGCCGCCCATCAGCCAGTTTTCGTTGCCAATTCCCCAAAATTTTACATGCCAGGGTTCTTTTCTTCCGTTTTGTTTTCTCCAGCGTGTCATAGGAGTATCCTGATCAGAATTAACATACTCCACCCATTCTGAGGCATCGCGCACTGTTCCGCTTGCGATATTAACTGCAATGTAGGGTTCGGCATCTAAAAGTTCACACAGTTCTAGAAATTCATGTGTCCCAAAAGAATTATCTTCCACAACATTACCCCACATCATGTTCAATATAGGTCGACGTTTATCTGCAGGTCCCACTCCATCTTTCCAATGGTACTGTTCAGCAAAATTTCCTCCCGGCCAGCGTAGAATTGGAACCTCTATTTCTCTCAAAGCTTCAACCACATCCAGCCGTATTCCTTCCTTGTTGGGTATTTCTGAATCCTTACCCACAAAGAAACCATCATATATACACCTACCCAGATGTTCTGCAAAATGCCCATATATGTATTTACTGATAGTATCTCTACCCTGATCGGTATATACAATCAGAGTATTATTCGATTGCTGTGCTTTGGAGACTAAAAATGGAAATAACAAGAAAATTCCGAAATACAGGATTGTTTTTTTCATGTACCTAATTTAAAATAAAATATTGATTCCCTGGGTCAAAATACTGTTGAGGAAATAAAAGAAAAGGAGCCGCAATACAGCGGCTCCTGATGTTCAATCCAAACTAATATCTATTATGTAAGTATTCCACTGTTTTTTTACCACCCCGGGTATTGCACAAGGGCTCCTTGGCTAACAGCTACTTCCAGTGCAGGCAACGGCATGAAATCATTTTTTGGCGATTGAAACTGTGTGGCAAATCCTCCCGGTGTTACATAACCACCAAGATATTCCGTTGCAAGGTTCCAACGCACCAGGTCATAGAAGCGGCGTCCTTCGCATGCAAGTTCCCTACGGCGTTCATCCACTATATTCTGAAAAGTAATTGCATCCAGATTTGCAGGAACAGTATTCGCAGCACCTCCGCACATTCTTGCTCTTGTCCGGATCATATTAACATAATCCATTGCCTCAGCATTATGATTTAACATAAATTCAGCTTCAGCAGCCATTAATACTACATCGGCATATCTGATAAGTTTGAAATTATAAGGGGACTTATGCCAACGATGTGTAGAATTGTCCAGAAACTCGGAAGCAGCAAGCACATATTTATTCTGGTAATAACCTGTTGCAGTATTATCAAAGTTAATGAGGTACCGATCTCCTCCTGTCACCTCGATACTATCGCCCTGAGAAGACATCGTTGTTTTAAAACGCGGATCTCCTTCATCATATGCATCTGCCAGTGATTCAGTTGGCCAGCCAAGTCCCCAGTAATTTGTTTCCTGCTGAGTACCTGAATTATCATCATAATATCTTGGAGACACCCATTGAATCAGCGAACCACCTCTTGTATAGGTGTATGCGAGATTATCTCTGATAAATTGTATTTCAAAAACTGATTCTCCGGCATTTTCCCCCTCCGTTGTAAAAATATAGCGAAATCCGTCGGTATTGGGGCCATGCCACGTAGAATAAGTTTCCCCTTTGATACCCAACAGGTCATATTGATCTGATTCGATTACCTGCTTACTGTAATCTAATACATCGGCCCATTTTTCGGTTAAATTAGCAAATCGACTGTCATTATTAGAATAATGGGCATACGAAGATTCGAACAGGTATACTCTTGCCAAAAGCGCTTTAGCTGCACCTTTTGTGGCTCTTCCGGCATCGGCTGCAGAAAGAGCACCTTTCTCAGGCAATACGGGAATAGCCTCCAGAAGGTCATTCTCCATCAAGTCGAAAAGTTCACGAAAAGAAGCCCTGGGTTGCTCATACTCATCTCCAGTCAGTACATGGTCTACCAATGGAACTTCCCCGAAAATATGTGTGAGATAGAGATAATACAATGCCCGGAGGAATTTCAATTCAGCCACACGGCGATTGATTATTGCAGGACTAGCCTCGTCATCAACTTCCAGCACATAGGGAATTTTTTCCAAGGCTACATTACAATAATAAACGCCACGGAATAACAGACCATAGGAATCATCGAGGTGAACATTCGAAGGTAGCATTGTGAAGCGGTTAAATACCTCTGCATCTTGCACTTCATTTTCAAAATCGCCGCCTGCCTCGCAATCGTCAGAGGCAACATCAGACATGTATAATGAAATATCACGGTCAAATCCGGTCCTGGAAGCCAGTATAGCATAAGCAGCAGTTACTGCCTGTTCGGCCTGAGCTTGTGTAAGATAGAAGGAACTACTGTTTTGAGAAGCTATGGGTTGAAAGTCAAGATAGTCGTCGCTGCATGAGCCAATAACAAGCCCCAGCAAAACGAAGCTAAAGAATTTATATAATTTCATGATTGAATGTTTCATTTTTTTACAATTTAAAGTTTAATTATAAAAACCTAGAACTGAAGATTTACACCCACTAAATACATACGGGTAAGCGGATAAGCTCCAACATCGATCCCCATATCAAGATTTTGACGGTTATCATCATCCTGGGCACTAGAGGTTGAATAAGCAGCTTCAGGATTCAATCCCTTATATTTAGTAATAGTAAACACATTCCTTGCTCCTACATAAAATCTTAGCTTTTGAATATGTATTTTTTCAGTTAAAGAAGAAGGAAGGGTATAGCCCAGTACGAGGTTTCTTAAACGCAGGTAAGAACCATCTTCAATATAGAAATCAGAGCATTGTGCATAGTTTGCTGGATCATCGCGGAATATGTCCGTGTTGTGATTGGCAGGTACAACGAGTACTTCCTGACCTAGAACCGGATCATACTTGTAGATGTCATTTTCAACATACCGGTTCGCATATTCGGCAGCATGGTTATCGGTCTCCTGGTAATAATACAGGTATTGTTTTGTACCGTTGAATATCTTATTCCCAAAGGTACCGTTGATAAAAGCAGAGAAATCAAAACCTTTGTATTCAAGGTTAATTGCGAACCCGAATACAAATTTTGGCAAGGGACTGCCTAAAAATACTTTATCATCATCGTTTATCAGGCCATCGCCGCTAACATCCTTAAAGCGTGCATCGCCCGGACGGACCCATGGCTGAGCAAATGCCGTATCGCCATTCTCTTCGATAAAATAAGGTTGGTCGATAATAACCGGCTTTCCATTAATATTGCGTATGGGATCATCTGTAGTGAATATTCCCTCAATTTCATAACCCCAGAATTCGGCAATAGAACCTCCTATAACAGTCATGCTGATAGGTGTAATAGTATGCACCTTTCCTGATTTTAATGAGTCAGTTGCCAGATCCAGCACTTCATTTTTCAAGGTTGATACGTTTAGGTCGAATGAAGCTTTCAGATCGCCTTTGGTAATTTTATATCCCAGCGTAAGTTCAAAACCGCTGTTCTGAATACTTCCCAGGTTCACTAAAGGATTTGAATTGCCCTCATCGAAGTCGGATAAACTCCATGATCCGGTAATGTATGGTACATTTCTCTCCATGATCATATCCTTGTTTACCTTCTTAAAGTATTCCGCTGATACGCTTAACCGGTTCTGAAGGAATGTCAGGTCAATACCAATATTCGTCATATGCACGGTTTCCCATCCCAGACCGGGATTCTCAATCTGACCCGGTGCAGCACCTATGCTAGATACGTCTGAATTATCAAATGAATAATCCATGTATGTTGATCTCCTAATAACACTGAGGTAAGGATAACCATTT
>Ga0307422_1001502_pt1 | contig 12082 bp, 9 predicted proteins | sample SalMarWE160290MG_FD_202153 | JGI IMG/M metagenome (GOLD analysis project Ga0307422, IMG submission 202153) | Salt marsh sediment microbial communities from the Plum Island Ecosystem LTER, Massachusetts, United States - WE1602-90 | ecosystem: Environmental > Aquatic > Marine > Intertidal zone >...
AACTGCATATATGCTTAATTTAATAGCTTCATTTTTTATTTCATCAAAGGAAATTTCTATCTCACTACAGATTTTGACGAGTGCGCCAATATCATGTATACGAGGGGGTACTTTTCCGGCTTTAACTAAAAATGCTTTCAAATACTTTTCCGCAGATTGTTGAGAATGAAAGCAAACCGTTTCCGTAACCGGTTGATCGAATTCCATTTCTCTTTCCGCACTTTTTAAATCTTTTTCTGCTTTATCCAGCCAGAGCCTTACTAATTTCTCCCTTTTCTCTCTCATACAATATTTTACCGTTTTTAACCGCAACTTGAGTTATACTGCCTTCCACATTTCCCCATTCTCTTATCTCTTCTGTTCCTTTAATTATAAGATCCACCGGTACGCCTGTTTCATATAAAATTTTTCTAATAGAGTACTCTAAATTTATTCTCTCTTTTCTTCTTAGTTTTTTCTTATCTATTACGATTAAAAAGTCGAGGTCGCTATACTCATGAGGTTTCCCGTTCGCATAGGACCCAAACAGAATGATAGCTTCTGGTTTAATTTTTTCTGTAATCTTTTTTACAATGTTATCTAAATCGTTTTTATTTTTGATATACAAAAGTTATAATCTCCTTTATTTAATTAATTATAATAAAAACAATACTATTTGTAAAGGTTTAATATGTGTTTGGGTAAGAAAAGCATCGTGCGAGGCGGACGAGCTTGGGTTGGGTGGGCGGTGGAGCGCAGGTGGTAATTGGTGTTCGAAAAATCGTAAAGAATGGCTGTCTATCGCCAATGCGTGCGTTTTTCTAAAGAAAAATCGAACCGGTTTTTTGTTTTGTATTCTTAAAAATTCAGAAAAAGATATGACCCCTTTATACAAGTTTTTCTGTAAAGATAGTAGATATGCTGTGTACAGGTAATACTTCTCTGTTGCCGGGCAGTTTCGTCAGGTGCGATGGCTTGTCAGGTTTTTGATTTCACCCAGTTTAATACTCTTTCGCAATCTTCTTTATTCGGATGACTGTGCCTAATAATTCCCATTACCTTACCATAACAAGTCATGTACTCGTTTTCTAAGCTCATTTTCTTCTCTTCGAGTATATTCTTCACTCCTTTTATTGCGCTTTTATCTGATTGCCCTCTACCTAACCAAGTCAAAAACACATAAATCTTTGCATTCTCATGTATTTGTGTTCTTTCTATTTGATTTAGCCATCTCAGTAAGTCTTTATGTGCTTTACCTCCATATACACCAGAACATAAAATTATAGACATATACTTCTTCAGATCATTTACTTGGCTCTGATTAAGTACTGACAATTCTGCATTACTATTATTTACAACATAACTGCATACCTTAAATGTGTTTCCCTTACTCTTTGGACAAACAAGCAAAGCACTCATATAGTATTCTCCTTATCGTCTGGCAGGCTCAAGTTTCTTCTCAACGTCGAAACGTTTCATTTCGTCTTGGTTGAAGGGGTAAGGTGAATTTTTTACCACCGAGTAATTTTTGTTCAATTATATAGAAATCGAAGAACACGAAGACAGTCATGTACACTACTGCAAGCAACCAATCCCACAAGTTACCATAGAATCTCCTACTAAAGCAACAACACATTATACAACTAAAATAGAAATGTAATCAATTTTTAACAAGCTCCTTCTTTGTAAATAATATCGAAAAGGGATCTAAAAGTCAATAGTAACATACAAGAAATACTATAAGTACCACTTTGCGGGCTGCCGAATGGTCTTGCCCCTCGCTATCGCTCGGACGAAAGCCTTAGACTGGCTTGCGGAAGCAAGCAGAAGATGTCTTGACCCCACCCCGGCAGTCACAGTCGGTCATATTTGCGCCCCTTCGGGTCTTCCGCAACGCCCTTTGCCTGCCCCGTTAGAAAGTTTACTTTTCAATGGGGTGTGCCTGCTGTTCTTAAAGGAAATTATTTTCGATTTTCTGAAAAAGCATCTAAAAAAGAAAGAAAAAATAAAGTCAAAAAGAGATTTTTTTAATTTTTAGAAGAAGAGAAAAAAATTTATTAAACTCCCCACCTTTACACTTATTAAAGAAGGTTTAACCTCTCCCCATCTTTAATTTAGTTCACAATTTACAAATAATATCGAAATAAAAACAATAAATGTCAATGGTGGTATGCGAGAGATACTAAAAATATCCCCTTGACTAAAGCGTCGAAGTTCTTACAATTCTTATATAAATCAAGATCTAGCTGCTTAATCTATAAAAATTGAAATAATTTTAAAACATCTTGCCCAAATTATATTATTATTTATATTTTATTAGGAATGCGAAAAGAATTGAAATATCCGAAAGCTATAAAAAATTGGCCAGAAGATGAACGCCCCCGTGAAAAGCTACTCAAGAAGGGAGAGCATACTTTAAGTAATACAGAGTTACTTGCAATTCTATTACGTACCGGATACAAAGGTGAAAGCGCAATTGATGTGGCAAGGAAAATACTTCAGAAATATGAATCATTTCGTAACATGAGTCATACTGACATTAGGGACTGGAAAGAATTTAAAGGTGTTGGCAAAGCGAAAATTGCTCAACTCAAAGCGGCCATTGAAATTGCGCGGAGATATAACGAACAAGAAAGAACAAAGAGAAAGAAAAAAATCAGATCCACAGAAGATGTAGTTAAATTATTAAAACCTAGAATGAGAGATTCAAAAATAGAGCTGGTAAAGGTCGTTTTATGTGATGCTAATAATAGAATTATCGATGTTATTGATATAGCACAAGGAACACCCAACGAATCCTATCCGATAATAAGAGAAATAATATCCAAAGCATTGCAAAACTTTGCTTCGGGAATCATCTTTGTTCACAATCATCCTTCTGGAGAACCGACACCGAGCAGAGAAGATGAAAACTTTACATCGGAATTGAAAGAAGCCGGCAAAATAATGGGAATAAAACTTCTCGACCATATTATTTTCGGAGAAGAAAGCTTTTATAGTTTTGATAAAAGGACATCAAGGGAATATTAGAAAACTATGTTAAGTGAAAATTTATCAGAAAACCAAACACGCAAAAAAATAATTGACAAACTTTTGGAAACTGCCGGATGGCCATTAAAAGACCGTTCGAAAGTAGTTGAAGAATTTAATATTTCAGGCACAGGAATTTCTACTTCCAGGCTTGCTCAAAAAACTTCTGAATTTAATCCTTCTGGGTTCTCCGACTATCTTTTGCTTGATAGGGCAAAAGACCCCCTGGCAATCATCGAAGCGAAACGAACTTCTCGAGATCCAGTAGCAGGAATACAGCAGGCTGAAGATTATGCAGATGGGATAAAGAAAGAAACCGATATCGAGCCACTTATTTTTCTTACAAACGGATATGAAATCTGGTTTTGGAATAGGCAGCGTTACGCGCCTGCCATGGTTCATGGTTTTTTTACGAGGGAAGACCTTGAACGTATCCGACATCAAAACGAGTTCAGAAAAGATCTATACTCAATTCCCATAAGATCTACGATTGTAGATAGGGACTATCAAATAGAAGCAATAAAAAGAATCTTTGCGGGACTTAACAAGAATAGAAGAAAATTCCTTCTGGTAATGGCAACCGGAACCGGAAAAACAAGAGTTTCAATAGCATTGATTGATGTACTTTTGCGCGCCGGTTGGGCTCAAAGGGTTCTTTTCTTGGTAGATAGAAACGCCCTGGCGTATCAGGCTTTTAGAGACGGATTCAAGCAGCATCTACCGAATGAATCTCGGTGCTTTATTCGAACCGGTGAGGTAGATTCTTCAAGTCGTCTTTTTGTGGCAACAATACAGACAATGATGGAATGTTTCCATGAATTATCCCCTGGATTCTTTGACGTTGTAATTTCCGATGAATGTCACCGATCTATCTATAATAAATGGAAAGATGTTTTAAGTTATTTTCACGCTATCCAGATAGGCCTTACCGCGACACCTTCCGATTTCATAGGCAGAGACTCATTTAAGTTCTTTGAATGTGAGGGGAATGTTCCCACTTTTAATTATACTTATGATAGTGCGGTCAAAGATGGTTACCTGGTGGACTTCAGACCTCCCTATGCTGCGCAAACAAACTTTCAAATAACGGGAATCAAAGGGAACGAGCTGCCTCCGAGTATACAAAAGAAACTCATCGAGGATGGATTTCTTCCGGAGGATATAGATTTTGAAGGTACGGATTTAGAAAAGAAAGTTACCAACATCGGAACCAACGAATCGCTAGTAAAGGAATTCATGGATGTTTGCATAAAGGATGATTCGGGGGTGCTGCCGGGTAAATCAATCGTCTTTGCAATTTCTCATAAACACGCTAAAAGGCTCTGGAAAATTTTCAATCAGTTTTATCCGGAATATAAAGGACGTTTGGTGGAAATAATCGATTCGAAAATGGAGAGACCGCTCAAACTTATAGATAAATTTAAGAATGAGAATTTTCCGCGAATCGCGATATCCGTAGATATGCTGGATACAGGCATAGATATACGTGAGGTTGTTAACCTCGTTTTCGCCAAACCGGTTTTCAGCAAAATAAAATTCTGGCAGATGATTGGTCGGGGAACTCGTACTCTTGAAAAGAAAACTTCTTTAAGAAAACCGTGGTGCGTAAAGAAAGACAGGTTCTTAATCATAGATCATTGGAATAATTTCGAATATTTCGGAGAAAAGCCCGACGGAGAGGCGCCGCCTGTACAGGATGCCGTCCCGGTAAAAATATTCAAGACGCGCTTAATAAAATTAAAGATTTTCAAAGAAAATAAAGATATACAAAAATTCGAAAGGTCTAAAGCAGACATTATTAACGATATCAGGACCTTGCCGGAAAATTCTATTACTGTAAAAGAAAACATGCGTCACATCGACAAATCGCTTTCCGAAGGAGTCTGGAAATATTTTGATAAGGAATCATTAGATTTTCTTGAAAAAACAATAGCTCCTCTCATGCGTTTTAAAAGTGACTTTAACTTATATGAAGCTCAATTCGTCCTTAAAACTGAAAATTTGAGTCTCGCGCTTTTAAGGAATGACCGTAAGGAAATAAAACGGCTCGAAGAATCAATAATTGATGATTTAAAACATCTTCCGATAAATTTAAGTTCGGTAAAGAAAAAAGAAAAAATTATTAATCAGGTCTTATCTGAAGATTTTTGGAAAGAACTTACTTACGATAAATGCGAATTCCTTAAAGAAAATCTCGGTGAAGTCATGAAACACAAGTTAATCGAGGAAAGAGAGATTGTAAAGCTGGACCTCGATGACCTTATTACAGAAAGAAAATGGATCGAATTCGGGCCGGAAGGCGAAGGCGATTATGTGGTGAATTACAGAGAAAAAGTCGAAAAGAAGATTCTGGAAATGGCGAAAAAGCATCCTGTTTTATTAAAGATAAAAAATGATATTCCCATCTCTGAGTTAGACTTAAGTGACTTAGAAGAAACGCTTAACAGTCCCGAATTGTATATCAACGAGGAGAATTTCCGGAAAGCCTTTATGCAGCCTTATGGCACATTCGTTCAGTTCATAAAAAGTATCCTTGGAAAATACACATTCCCGAATCCATCAGAATTAATCAACGAATCCTTCAATACTTATGTCGTAGAACGCAACAATAGAAACCCTCTCTCGGCTGAGCAGATAAGATTTTTGAGAACGGTAAGAAATGTATTCACCCAGAAAAAACATATTGAGTATAATGATTTATTCGAACCGCCTTTTACACAGTTTGGTATAGACGCGGCGACAAAACTTTTCCCTGAAGAAGAATTACGGGAAATTGTTGACATTTTTAACAGTATAAAATTATCGTAAAGTAGAATGAAATCCTTAGAAAAAAAATATTTAGAAAAATTGAATTTTCCAGCCGAAATCATTTCAAACGTGACTGTTATCGGAGAATATAAAGGCAAGGAAGAACTCTATAGCCGACAATCGAGGGATACGCTTGAGAAACTTCTGGAAAATGCGATTATTCAAAGTTCGGAATCTTCGAATAGAATAGAGGGGATTTCTGCGCCTCCAAAAAGAGTAAAAGGAATCGTCAAAGAAAATTTGCCGCCCCGGAATAGACCGGAACAGGAGATTGCCGGATATCGGGATGTTTTAAATCTTATACATAAATCCTACGAAGACATTCCTTTATCGGAAAATGTTATTTTACAATTTCATTCCATGCTTTATCGCTACACGACCGTAAAATCGGGTTTCTGGAAGAAAACGGAAAATGTAATCGTTGATAAAGAACCCAACGGAACAAAAACCGTGAGATTCAAAACAGTACCCGTAAAAGATACCCCATTTTATATGAAAGAATTGATTTCTCTATATAACACTTATATAGAGAAAGAATCTTTTGAACCGCTCATTCTTATTCCTCTTTTCGTTTTTGATTTTTTATGCGTCCATCCATTTAGCGATGGCAACGGTAGAATAGGTAGATTATTAACACTTTTGCTTTTGTATCAGGCGGGATATAAGGTTGGCAAATATATAAGTTTAGAAAGAATAATAGAAAAGTCAAAAGATAGTTATTATGATGCGCTGGAACTTTCCTCAAAGAAATGGCACGAGGGGAAACATAATATTTTTCCCTGGATGAATTATTTTTACGGAACCCTCATTGCGGCTTACAAGAAATTTGAAACCCGTGTAGGTATTTTTAGAGGGAAAGGATCAAAGACAGAGCAGGTTATTGCCGCGATAGAGAGGTCGGTCAAATTATTTTCTATTTCTGACATAGAAGAAGAATGCCCAAACGTAAGCAGGGACATGATAAGGAAAATCCTGCGGCAACTAAGAGATGACGGGAAAATCAAATCGACCGGAGTTGGACGCAACGCCAAATGGAAGAAAATAGGGTAATATATTGTATAAATAGGGTATTATAGACGCCATATTACCCCATTGAAAAAGTTACATAAATTAGGTATACTTATCTATAAATGGGGTTATTAAAGCTATAAAATACCCAATTTAATGGGGGGTAAAAAATGTTAACTGCTTATCCGGAAATAAAAAGTAAAATTGATAAACTTTGGGATATATTCTGGTCGGGTGGAATCGCGAATCCTCTTACGGCGATCGAACAAATGTCTTACCTCATTTTTATGAAGCGTCTTGAGGATATGGACGACCACGAAAGAAAAACTTCTGAGAGGAGAGGTTCGTCTTATGTTTCGATTTTCAAGAACAAAGAAAATTGCCGCTGGTCTCATTGGATGTATTTTGATGCCGAGACGATGCTCAGACATGTCAGAGATGTGGTTTTCCCGTTTATCAAAGAGTTGAAAGGAGATGGGAATTTCTATTCGGAATCGATGAAAGACGCCGTTTTTCTTATTCCTCGTCCCTCGCTCTTACAGGAAGCGGTAAAGATAATAGATGAAATAAATCTCTCAAGCAAGGGTATAGATTTGCAGGGTGATGTTTATGAATACCTGTTAAGTGAGATTTCGACAGCCGGTAAAAACGGACAATTCCGAACGCCGAGACACATTATAAGAATGATTGTAAAACTTGTTGACCCAAAATTAGGTTATAAAATTTGCGACCCTGCCTGCGGAACCGCCGGCTTTTTATTCAGCTCTTACAATCATATTTTAGAACAAAATACAGACCCCGAAAACATCGAATATGACGATGAAGGCGTGCCGCATAATTTGACAGCGGATAAAATCGTGGATAAAAAGCACTGGAAACTATTATGGGAAAAGACTTTTTACGGATATGATTTCGATACGACTATGGTGCGAATAGCTTTGATGAATATGGTTTTGCACGGCATCGCGAACCCAAACATTCGTTACTCCGACACTCTTTCGAGGAGTTTCAAAGAAAGAAATCTTTATGACTTTATCCTTGCCAATCCTCCTTTTAAGGGAAGTGTTGACAAAAGCGACATTGCCGAGGATTTAACAGTTACGGGGAAAAGCAAAAAACCGAAAACAGAACTTTTGTTTTTGAATCTTTTTATCAACATGCTAGTCCCGGGAGGCAAATGCGGAGTAATCGTTCCCGATGGAGTGCTTTTCGGTTCAAGCAACGCGCATAAAGATACGAGAAAGATGATTTTAGAACAATGCGGTCTTGAGGCAGTGATTTCTATGCCTTCGGGTGTTTTTAAGCCCTATGCGGGTGTTTCGACCGCGGCGCTTATTTTTACAAAAGGTGAGAAAACCGATAAGGTCTGGTTTTATGATATGCAGGCTGATGGATATTCGCTTGACGACAAACGCGCTAAAATAGAACAAAACGATATTCCCGATATTATAAAAAAATGGGAAGCAAGGGATAAGGACAAAGAACCAGAAAAAGGCGAAAAATGGCTCTGGGTGGATATTGAAGAGATAAAAGAAAATGATTACGACCTGTCTATTTCACGCTATAAACCGATAGAGTATGAGAAGATTGAATATGAAAAGCCTGGGAAAATGATGGAAAAACTTCATTCTTTAGAATCCGAGATTTTATTAGATATAGATAGGCTAAAAAATCTTTAACAATGATTGAAATTAGCAAATGGCCTTTAGTAGAACTTAATATGCTTATGAAAGCTCCATTGCTTAATGGAAAACATGAAAGAGGCATGCTTTTTGGAGATGGGAATCCTATTGTTAGAATGGTGGATTTATATAAATACGACATTATAGATTCTGGATTGTTAGATAGGGTAAGATACCCATCTCCTACACCAACTGACTACTTGTTAACTGAGGGTGATATTTTAATTAATCGGACGTCTCTAAAACGAGAGGGAATTGCAAAGGCCTCTTTAGTTTCCAAATTACTAGAAAGAACTTATTTTGATTGTTCTATAATTCGAGTTAGGCCAGACAAGGAGAGAGTATATCCTAAATATCTACTTTATGCATTAAATGGACCAATTGTGCGACCTCAAATAATGAAATATGCGAAAACTGCAACAATAACAACTATATCTCAACCAGGGATAAACAGACTTAGAATTCCTCTTCCTTCATATACTGAGCAAAAACGGATAGTTAATATACTCGAAACTTGCGAATCAGCAATACAAAAACGCAAAGAAGCCAACCGCCTTACCGACGAATTTCTCAAATCCACATTTTTAGAAATGTTCGGCGGTCCGGTAAAGAATACAAAGAGATGGCAACTTAATAAACTATCTGAAGTTGGCAGCTTAGATAGAGGGAAGTCTGAACATAGACCTAGAAACGCGCCTGAGTTATTAGGTGGACCGTATCCTTTAATTCAAACCGGCGATATTGCAAATTCAGATGTATATATTACAGATTATCATCAAACTTACTCTGAATTGGGTTTAAAACAAAGTAGAATGTGGAATGCGAAAACTTTATGTATTACAATAGCGGCGAATATTGCCAAAACTGGCATACTAACATTTGACGCATGTTTCCCAGATAGTGTTGTTGGTTTTATCTCAAATAAAAAGATTGAAACTGAATATGTTCATTTTTGGTTTACATTCTGGCAAACAATATTGGAAGAAAAAGCTCCTAAATCCGCACAAAGAAATATAAACCTGCGAATATTGAGAAATTTGAATATTCCAGTACCACCTATTGAACTTCAACAAAAATTTGTCGACATCGTTCAAAAAGTCGAAAAACTAAAACAAAAACAAAGTGAATCCGAAAAGGAATTAAACACTCTTTTCAAATCCCTCATGCAAAAAGCTTTTAGAGGAGAACTATAATGTCTTCTCGGAAATTATGGAATTAAAAAAGCAAACTGATTTTTTACGTGAATTTGCTGAATTCAGTTTAACAATACCTTTAAAAGCTGCCGAATGTTTTTATGAAGCATTAACTAAGGCTTATTTTGATGATGATTTTGATACTGTAGCTAAACTTCAAGTAAAATTGCATGCAGAAATGGTAGCTAGTCTGGAAACAGCCGGAGCTTTATTGTTATCTTTTTCTAAATGGGATGAACCCGGAGGTGTCAGGAGAATACTTTTAACCTATAGAAATCGGGAAGTCTATGATTTTTTGGAAGAATTGTATAAATCACCCAATCCTCTCGAAATTTTATGTTTTCCAAAAAAGAATGATATTTTAGAGCACTATAAAAATGAATATCAAGAAAATGTCAATAAATATTATAATAATGAAGAATTGTCAAAATCAATTAGACAGATAATGGATGTATATAGGAATGAAATAATAACAAAATCATATAATAAAATAAAACATGGGGGGATAGTAATTAGGAATATTGAAGCATTAGATGAAGAAGAAAAATTTGGTAAAACAAAAGTATATATACCTTTATATGATTTGGAAAAAAATAAAATTACGTTTGTCTATTTTAGTGTAGTTGGTTCGGAAGGTATGAAATTGGCTGAGAAATATTTGCAAAATGTGAAAATGATTGTTGAAATAACTAAGGTCTGGTGCAAATTTCTTGCATACTGCTTGGAAAAAGAATTACTCCTTCCTTCAAAATATAAATGATAAAGAAAAAAAATGAAAAATTAGGTAGCAGTTGTGGATAATTAGGAATTCATAGAATGGGAAAATATCCAACCTGGAAAGATGTTGAAAAAGCTAGAAAAGTAAGTATAATTAGAAAGGTTAAGTCTTTTTTCAAAAAATTCAAAAAATACTTTTTGTGGTCGGTTTTACCCTCTTTATTACTATTTTCTTTTTTACAGTTTGCCTTAAAAAATTTTGTAATTTTAGATAATGCGAACTATATATTGAGTTCAATATCTCAAGGTCTTGCGTCTTTAATTGCACTCCTCTTTGTAATTGTTTTTTTTCTTTGTCAATCAACTGGAAGAGTTTCAATTCTGAAGCAAATCCTTAAACCAGATGGGTATTTTTTGTTATTTGTCTTTATCCTGTCAATAATATTCCCCTTAATAATTTTGAGATATGGGATCAAAGAATTGTTAGTTAATATTTCAATTTCTATGGCTTTTCTTTGTCTTGCTTTATTGTTTCCTTTTATAATTTCAGTAAATAAAATTATGATAAATTTTGGGATACAGAATATTATAGCAGAAATAGGAAGTTTGAGGTTCCCTTTGGATAGTAAAAAGTATAGATTATTAATTGACGATCTAAATGCAATAGGTATTAGGGAAGTAATAAAATTAAAATTGCATGGAGATCTTGTGGTTTCTGAACTCATTGAAGAGTTGGAAAGAGCGATAGAAAACCTTGAAGGATTCGCCGATAAATGTCTTTCTTTTGCAATGTTAGCCAATATAGGTATTTATTCATTAACAGAAGAAGGTGGTAGTAAAGGTCACTTTAATCATGTTAAACAAATAGTTAACTATACTTTACTAAATAACTGTACTAAAATCAACAAAAAAGGGAGGGAATTATTCAGGATATCACTTACTGAAATTTCTCAGATACTTTCAAAACTTAAATTAAATGAAAAATTAGACAAAAATATAAGATTAGATTTCAGTGAAATTCTGATAGAATCTTCATTTAAGATCTTCAAAAAAATTGAAAATTTGAAAAATATAAAAAATAAGAGAGCTGAAAAAGAGTTAAATGTTTTAAAAAATAATCAGAAACAACTAGAAGAAGTTATTTTATCATATTTAAGAAGAGAAATTATATTTAATAAAGATTTCGAACTTGTATATAATAAGAAATTTACTTCTGATAGAAGTAAGAAGGATGAAGAGTTCAAAAATTACCTACATAATCTCTTAATCTCAAAATGAGTAATAGGCAAAAAGTAAAAATATAGGAGGGGATTTGTTACTAAAAAGGGTTCTGGTCTTGAATTTTGAATCTTTTCACAATAGCTATTGCTATAGTTTAATCGTTAAATAAATTTTTTTTATCTTCTGCTAAAAAATAAAAATATCTCTGTTTAACTTTATTTCTGTTTGTTTTCTCTTTCTTTTTTAAATGCTTGTTCATAAAAACAGAAAAGAATTTCCTTTAATAAAATCAGGCACACAGAGGGCGTTGCGGAAGCCCCGAAGGGGCTGAAGCCGACCGACTGTGACTGCTGGGGTGGGGTCAAGACGGCTTGCGCTTGCTGTTGCAAGCCAGTCTTTGGCTTTTGTCCGAGCGATAGCGAGGGCGAAGCCAAAGGCAGCCCG
>Ga0307422_1001504_pt1 | contig 12073 bp, 8 predicted proteins | sample SalMarWE160290MG_FD_202153 | JGI IMG/M metagenome (GOLD analysis project Ga0307422, IMG submission 202153) | Salt marsh sediment microbial communities from the Plum Island Ecosystem LTER, Massachusetts, United States - WE1602-90 | ecosystem: Environmental > Aquatic > Marine > Intertidal zone >...
ACAACGTACTTATCCGAATGTCATAGGATATGAAGGAGTGAAAGGACTTGAAAATGTAAAATGGGGCATGGAAGATGCCCCGCGATATGCGGTGAGTATTCCCTTTATACGGATGATGGCCGGTCCGATGGACTATACTCCCGGAGCAATGAGAAATGCAAACAGGGCAAATTTCCGGCCCATAAACGATCATCCTGTGAGTCAGGGTACGCGCTGCCACCAATTGGCCATGTATATTGTTTATGAAGCACCCTTTCAGATGTTGTCGGATAATCCAACCCAGTATATGAAAGAACAGGAATGTACAGATTTTATAACCAAAATTCCCGTGACATTTGATGAAACAGTAGCCCTGGACGGAAAAGTAGGTGAATATGTGGCCATTGCCCGTAATAAAGGAGATGTATGGTATGTTGGAGCTATGAGCAATTGGAATGCCAGGGATATAAGTCTTGATTTTTCATTTCTGGAGAGCGGGATGTATGAAGCTGAAGTTTTTCAGGATGGTATAAATGCAGACCGCGATGCTACAGACTATAAAAAAGAGAAAATAAAAATTGCAGCCGGTGATACAGTGAAAATACGCCTTTTTCCCGGTGGTGGATGGGCGGCGATTCTTACGAAAAATTGAACCACGGAGATTCTTCGTGTGAATCACCCCAAAGGGATGAAATATGGGTAACCCAGAGTAAGCCACAAATCTGGAAACCAGCCTGCCGACAGGTTGTGTAAGGATGTAGTACGCTAAGTCTCTGCATTGGCAGCTCACACGCGTTATCGCTAAACCAACTTTAGCGAAAAGTAACATGGATTAAAAAAAAATCCCTAAGAATAACCCCATAGGGGTGAAATATGGGTAACCCGGGGTTTCAACCCCGGGATAAGAAAACCAAATAAACAAGCGTTTCGACCACGAACATTCTTTAGAATAAAAACTTTACCCGAAACGCAAACTGCGGACAATCGAAAAAGCTACTTTTTAAGTAATACGAGATTTTCGGACAGGACACGGCATATTATGTTCCTGTATGAGGTTTGTAATTATTCGGAATATTTTTGTAATTATCATTTATTTTTATTTTATTCAGCCAGGAATAAGCAAGGTTATTAACTATTACAAAATACAAGTGCTTATTAAACTTTAGCTGTTATCTTTATGGAAACCATAAATAATAATAAAGAATGCAAGTCGCAGTACACAGGAAGGATATAAAATTTAGCCCGGATGCTAGCAGGATAATTGCTCGTTTTCTTTATGTTGATGATGAAAGAGTAGTAAATACAATACGTTATATATTACATATGTCTGAAGATGAGGCATCGATAGTATTAAACCAGGTCCTGAGGGATTATTCAATGCGACACAGAAATATCTCAAAAATATTTGAAAAGCATTTTAATAAAATCTCACACTTGTTTACACAGTTAAACCTTGATCCTGAATCGCTTGAACTTTCCCAAAAAATTCTTATTGGTTCCTATTTTACACAGGAATATTCGATTGAATCAGCTGCTTTTTTTAATCCTTCCGTTGTGGAACATCCTGATCAGTCTGAGATCAACCCTGATGAAAAAAGAGTAGTAATAAGTTTCAGGGCTACAGGAGAAGGGCACATTTCGTCGATCGTTTTTCGAACGGGCGTGATCGATAAACATAACAACCTTACCATGGAACCTGTGGGTAAGATGCAGGAAGAAGCGGAACACATCCAGCGACATGTTTACGATAAAGAATCGTTTAGGAGCAAGCTGAATGAAATGCAGGATTTTGACACGGTTATTCCATGCGGTGTAATACTGGATAAGTTAAATGATAAATTTACGTATGGTGAACTCCGGAAATGCATTGAAGAAGAAAGGAAGACACTTCATCTAGCTTCCGATAAAGGGATACTTTTTAATCAGATCATGTGGCTGGCTTCGTCGCATTACGAGCTTGAATTTTCCTTAGATACCAACATTTCTGAAAGGGTTATTTTTCCTGTATCGATAAACGAAAGGAATGGTATTGAAGATGCACGTTTCGTAAAATTTATAGAGGATAAGAATAAAGCGATATATTATGCTACGTACACGGCTTATGATGGCATCACAATATTACCAAAGATGCTTGATACCAGGGATTTTTATCATTTCAGGGTATTGCCTGTTCATGGGGAAATTGCCCAGAACAAAGGAATGGCATTGTTTCCAAGAAAAGTGAATGGTAAATATGCTATGCTTTGCCGGTTGGACGGCTTTAATAATTACATTGCCTTTTCTGATAACATTACCATTTGGCGTGAGGCTAAATTATTACAACAACCTAAATTTCCGTGGGAATTCATTCAAATAGGGAATTGCGGTTCACCTTTAGAGACACCTGATGGGTGGTTGGTGATAACTCATGGAGTAGGTCCTATGCGGGAATATGTTTTGGGGGCATCTCTGTTTGATCTTAATAATCCCGAGAAAGAAATAGGAAGGTTAAAAACACCTTTGTTACTACCCAATGCTAAAGAAAGGGAAGGATATGTTCCCAATGTAGTTTATTCCTGCGGATCTATCATTCATAATATGGATTTGATCATACCATACGGCATGTCCGATTATGCATCTACTTACGCCACTGTTAATTTAAGGGAACTTTTGAATGAGTTAAAAAACTTCGTATAAAATCAGGAACATGAGTAGATATCCATTTTTGAAATTTCAATTTTCCAGATAAATACAGGTCGTATCAGAAGAATAAGCTTATTTCATTAAATGAATTGAATAAAAAGGAAATATCCTAATAATTAAACGTAACTTGCACCCATAATTTAAATTCATATTATGAACAAAGGAACAGTAAAATTTTTTAATGATTCGAAAGGATTCGGATTCATTAAAGACGCAGATTCACCAAAAGAGTATTTTGTCCATTCAAATGGCTTAAAAGACAGTATCAAAGAGAATGATGAGGTAACTTTTGATTTAGAAGAAGGAAAAAAAGGATTAAATGCGGTAAATGTTAAACTTGCATAGTTTGTATATATCATTAACATTTAAAATTTTGGGTCCCGTTAATAACGGGACTTTTTTTTGATTCCCGATTGAACAGAAAAACAAACGAAAATATTAACGAATGAAGGTTTTAACTAAAATCCATAAACTCTGCATTTTACAGCAGCTATAACACTTTTTATTTTACACCCAGAATCTTCTCATAAACATCCAGATAACCTTCGATCATCTTTTGCCGGCTGAATTTTGAATTAGCCCATTCCATACAATTTTTCCTGTTAATCATTTTAATATTATGAACCGCTTCCTGTGCTTCTTCCATAGTATTAACCAAAAATCCGGTCTTCCCATCAAGAATTAATTCAGGCATAGAACCCTTGTTAAATGCAATAACAGGAGTTCCACATAGCATGGCCTCAACCACACTCAAGCCAAAGGGTTCTTCAAAACTAATCGGATGCAAAAGAGCAAAGGCACCGCCCAATATCTTATTCCGCTCATCAGGATTGGAATTGCCAACATAAACTATATCATGATCATTAATAAATGGCTTAACCTTAAGGTCAAAGTATTCCTGATCCTGAATTAAACCCGAAATGATGAGTCTTCTTTTTGATTTCTTAGCAATTTGAATAGACTCATAAACTCCTTTTTCCGGATGAATCCTTCCGAAAAAAAGCAGATAATCTTCTGGTTCCTGACTGAATATAAAATCTTTGGTGTTAATACCATTGTAAACGGTTGCAATGTAATCGAGTTCAGGACTGCGGTCGGAATTGCTGATAGAAACATAATAACCGCTGCTGTTGTATTTTTTATAGACCGGAATAATTTTTGGTGAAGAAAAGCCATGAATAGTAGTTAGTATAGGTGTTTTAATTAAACGGGAATAACTAAGCGGCAGAAAATCAAAATTATTATGGATCAAATCAAATTGATGCGCCTGTTCCATCAGGTTGCTGATATGCAGGCACTCTGCTACTTTGGGGTCGACTTCAGGATGTTCTGCATAGGATTTTTCGCAAACTGACACCAATTTGCCTTTTGTAATGGAGTCGCCTGTAGCAAATACGCTTACATCGATGCCCTGTTCAACCATTCCCTCAGCGATATTGGATGTTACCTGTTCCCAGGGTCCATATTTTCGGGGAGGTGTACGCCAGGCGATAGATGAGAGTAAAGCGATCTTCATAGTTTGTATATTTGATTCTACTATCTTTTAAATGGGAAAATGTATTATTAGCATAAGAAAATTAATAGCGAAGGTTATAAATCAATAAAATCTCTCCAACTTCTATCAAGTATCTGCCGACTTCTGTTTTAAGCCAAAACCCATTTTCAAATTGACTAATTATCACATCATCACATAATGAAAAGCTGAAACGAATTCAGTCTCCGAATTTATCAGACAAAACCTATATTTCATTTGATCAAAATATACTTCCCCTCGTGCTTTACAACAGCTGCATTATGCACCCTAGCAACCGGATAGGGAACGTCATCCTTTGTGAGGATTGAATTATTTTGATATCTGTTTATTTACATCGTTTTTATTCGATATACCAGATGTAGCATTAGCAGTTGTAACAACAGTTATGGCTTTTCTGCCCGATGTTGCTACTGTTTCTATTGTACTGCTGTCATTTGTCTTGTGAAATTCTTCATAAGCTTTCAATAAGGTTAAATGAGAAATTAAATACGCCAGAGAGCTTTCGGCACCCTGGTTACGGTTTACACCATAACTTTCAAATCCATCGCAGCATCCTTTGGTTTCAAAATCATACAAGCTCATCCTCAGATCATTTTCACCCAGGAACCATAAAAATGAAGTGTATAGCTTAGTAAGATATTCTTTGTCCTTGGTTACATGAAAAGCCTGGTGGTACATTAAAACCATGGCCATTGCATCAATTGGTTGTTGAGCAAAAACAGAACGTTCTCCTTCTTTCTTATACCATTTTTCGTTACCAATTACCGATAAGTAATTGTCCTTAAGCGTATGTTTGGTAAGAAAAGCCATCGAATGGAAGGCTATTTCTGTTGTTTCAGGGTCGTTAAGTATTTCTGCTGAATGCAAAAGCGCTAAAGGCAAAATACCATTATCGTAAGCAAGTAAAGATTCAAACCATTTCCAGTCAGAAGTTTCGTTATCCTTATAATGCTTCATTAATGTTTGAGCCATGTTTCGTAACCTTTCGGTCATGGAGTCATCCGTTGGGTTGCTTTTCAGATAGTAGCTCATTCCGATCATCGTATTTGCTATGCTTCTGATAGACTTTAGTTTTTCAAAATTGGGAGCTGCATTAAAAAATACGGATCTGCCTGTTTGGTAATAGGCATCGTTGGGGGCATTCCCCAGCAGATATCCCAATGCCCAAATAGTCCTTCCAAAAGAATCTTCAGAGCCCACTTTATCGAGAAAGTTTCTACTAAAACTCAGGAAGTTCCTGAAGGTACCGTCAGGATTTTGCATATAATGGATGTAGCTGAGATACACGGGAGATAATTCAAGTGCCCGCAAATCTTTCTTCTGCCTGTATGCCATCAATACCATAAGTAAAGCCCTGGCATTATCATCCAGGCAATAGCCTTCTTTTAAATTTGGAATACCAAATTTTGCATGTTGGATGATGCCTGTATCGTCTGTGAGACGATTGATATGAGCCAGAGAAAACGGAGGAAGAATATGCAAATCAAATACGGTGTCTTTTAATTCAACTGAATCTTGTTCTCCTTTTAAAATAGTTTTAACAAGAGCAAGGTACTTTTCTCCTGTTCTGGGCCAGGTAATATTACGGCCGTAATCATAAGCTTTTCTTTTCAGTTCATTTAGCTCCTCCGGGTTGTCTAAGAGATCAGTTAATGTGGATGTAAGCGCTTTGGTATCATTAAAACCAAAAAGTCTACCTCTTCCTTCTGCCAATAATTCTGAAGCATGCCAATAGGGTGTTGAAAGAACTGCCGAACCTACACCTACGGCATATGAGAGCGTTCCACTGGTAATTTGGGCCTCATTCAAATAAGGAGTTATATAAATATCAGATGCACATAAGTATTTAAACAGATCCTGCTCACCTATGAATTCATTAAGAAAAATAACATGCTTTTCAAGTTGAAGACTTTTCACTAAACGCATTAAGAAAATACGATATTCTTCACCCGAATGCCGCAATACGTTTGGATGAGTCTTACCCAAAACGATATAGACAATGCCGGGATGTTTTTTAACCACTTTGGGCAGTGCATTGATTACCGTTTCAATTCCTTTGTTGCGTCCAATAAAACCGAAGGTAAGTAACACTTTTTTATTTTCGAGCTTAAAATCCTTTTTCGATTTTTCCGGGCTAAAATGAATATCGGGCACGCCATGTTCGATATAAGAAATTTTATCTTCTGGTACCTCGTAAACATTCACCAGGAATTCAATAGCCTTCTGGCTCATTACCACTACTTTATGTGCCATTTTGCATATTTGCTGCAAAACGGCCTTTTCGTTATACGAGGGGGTTTTTAGTATGGTATGCAGCGTGACAATAAGGGGAACTTCCAATCTATGGAGCAAAGGAAGGATATATACCCCGTTTTGACCTCCAAAAATGCCAAATTCATGTTCCAGAACACAAAGATCAGCGCCACTCAGATTGATAAATTCTCCGGCCTTTAAATAATCTCTCTGGTGTTCCTGTCTGATGTTCAGTTTTACTTCTTCAGGGTATTCATATTCAATATCGTTATCGCTTAATGCAACAACAAAACCCTCATACCCATTTTCCAGACTTTCCTCATTCACTAAAATTGAATTGAACAGGTTGTGAGTAAAAGTTCCTATGCCACATTCCCGTGGAGGGTATGTGCCGACAAAAGCTAATTTCATTTTTTCTCCTGTATTTATTAGAGTGAGTTCCGTATTATTATGAATAGTAAAGCTATAAAATTTTTGGCAGCTTATGGTAAATAACCTGGGAGCTAGTGTTATTCATGTGTTCACGTCTTTTCTTATGAAGAAACCTGCTGTAGCTTCTTATTCACTATTGACAGCTATCGCTTTACGCGGACACATATCGGGATGCCTGCCTACCGGTGAGACAGGGGCTCGACTTACAATTTTCAGCAATAGAAAGTTGCTGAAAATTGAGTGTCATTCCAAAGGATATGGACGACATGCCTTGCCTGACAAGGCATCCAGGAATCGAATACTAGAATTTCTCCTGCAACATAAAGATCCCGATCTCGCTATGCTTATCGGGATGCTTGCCTGCCGATGAGGCAGGAATTCCACTTACCATTTCTTCTGGGATGAGTTCGACTAACCATTTCTTCTGTTTTGTATTTGCTTGTAGTAAAAATAGATCCCGATTCACTTCGTGATCGGGATGAGTTCGACTAACCATTTTCAGAAGTTTGCTTCTGAAAATGGAGTCTCACTCACTTACCAATACAAAACTTACTAAAAATATTACCAAGAATCTCGTCGGTGGTGATTTCACCTGTGATTTCGCCCAGGTAATGCAATACCTGTCTTATATCCTGTGCAAGAAGATCAACGGACTGGGAATCGTCCAGCCCTTTTTTAGTTCGCTGCAGTGCTTCCAAAGATTGTTTCAGGGCCTCAAAATGCCTCACATTGCTTACCACCACATCATTCTCTCCCATTGATTTTTTTAAAGCCATGCTCACCAGAAGCTTTTTTATTTCATCGATATGGAATTCCGTTTTTGCCGAAATATCCAATACATGAGCCATATCACTCCATGCGTCTGTGTACAAATCACACAATTTCTTTGTATCAGGTTTTGAAATTTCATCGGTTTTATTCAAAGCAAAAATAAAATGTTTCCTGCCGCTTGCATCATTTCTTAAAAATTGCAGGGATCCGGTTACATCCTTGAATTTCTCATGGATGTCAATAACAACGATTACGATAGAAGCCTGCCTGAACTTATTGTGAGTTCTCAAAATGCCTTCCGTCTCAATCTTATCGGTGGTATGTCGCAGACCAGCAGTATCAATAAACCTGAACTGAATTCCTTCCAGCACCATGCTGTCTTCAATGTAGTCCCGTGTCGTTCCGGGGATCTCCGAGACAATGGCTTTGTCTTCCTGTATCAGCGTATTCAGCAGGGTCGACTTGCCTGCGTTGGCAGGTCCGATGATTGCGACGGGTATCCCATTTTTTATAACGTTACCATATTCGAAGGACTCAACCAGGACACCAATTGTATTGATGATCCGGTTGATCAGTTGCAACAATTGCTGTCGGTCAGCAAACTCAACATCCTCTTCGCTAAAGTCCAGTTCCAGTTCTATCAGACTGATAAACTGCAGCAATTCATCGCGTAGTTTGTTGATTTCGCTTGAAAATCCACCACGCATCTGTTTCAGGGCCAAACGGTGCGAAGCTTCCGATTCCGAAGCAATCAGATCGGCAACTCCTTCGGCCTGCGAAAGATCCATTTTCCCATTTAAAAATGCCCTTTGCGTAAACTCTCCGGCTTTTGCCAGTCGGGCTCCATTTTGAACCAGTAGCTGAAGAATTGCCTGTTGAATAAATACGGAACCATGACAGGATATTTCCACAATATCTTCTCCTGTGTAGGAGTGAGGGGATTTAAAAATTCCTGCTACGACTTCATCAATGTACTTACCATTTGAATAAATACGACCGAAATGCAGGGTATTTGCATCCTGCTTAACCAGGCTTTTCTTTTTATCTGCAAACTCAAAAAGGGTATCAGCAATGCTTATAGCATCGTGACCGCTTAATCTTATTACGGCAATGGCACCGGTTCCCGGAGCAGATGAAAGTGCACAGATGGTGTCTTCTCTGACCATGATTTTACATCTCAAATTATTTCTTCAACAGAATATTTACTGCATATTGTCATTCCAAAGTTATACAATGTTGCCATATGTGTGTCGGCAAACTCATTTTCTGATCGATTCAACCTGCTTTGTTATGGAATCGGAAATACAATCTTTTCTAAGCAGTGTTATTCCTTTGAAAAGAAAATAATAACATCTATTTTTGGCCAGGTTCACAAAGAGATTTTACCAAAATGAGCGTTTTAGTCAATAAAAATTCCAAAGTCCTTGTGCAGGGCATCACGGGATCTGAGGGTAGTTTTCATACAGAACAAATGCTTGAGTACGGGACAAAAATTGTAGCCGGCGTTACACCCGGTAAAGGAGGACAATCGCATTTGGGAATACCTATTTTTAACACCCTTGCTGAAGCGGTAAAAGTTACAGGAGCCGATGTATCTGTTATTTTTGTTCCTCCGGCTTTTGCGGCAGATGCCATTATGGAAGCTGCAGATGCAGGAATAAAGCTTGTTGTATGCATTACCGAGGGCATACCGATAAATGAGATGATCCGGGTGAAGCATTTCCTGAAGTCTAAGAATACTCGACTTATAGGACCCAATTGCCCGGGCATTATCACTCCTGATGAGACGAAAATAGGTATCATGCCGGGTTTTATTCATAGAAAGGGAACAATTGGTATCGTATCACGATCAGGCACCCTTACTTATGAAGCTGTTGATCAGATTACCAAGCAAAGACTTGGTCAGTCTACCTGTATTGGCATCGGAGGAGATCCGGTGATCGGTACAACAACCCTCGATGCTATAAAATTGTTTATGGATGATCCGGGTACGGAAGGCATTGTTATGATAGGAGAGATAGGAGGCAATATGGAATCGGAAGCCGCCCGGTGGGTAAAAGAAAATGGAACAAAACCGGTGGTTGGTTTTATTGCCGGTCAGACAGCCCCTAAAGGCAGAAGAATGGGGCATGCAGGAGCCATAATCGGTGGCGCTGAAGATACCGCAGCTGCCAAGATGGCCGTGATGAAGGAATGTGGCCTGGTGGTGGTAGAATCTCCGGCTGAGATAGGGCTAAGCATAGCAGAAGCTTTAAAGAAATAAGCGATCATTATTTGAACTAAAGCTTTGAATTATTAAACTTTCTTTACTTATTTTGTCGCAAACATAACCATTTGTCTATGAAACTTCTTGATGGAAAAACAGCGATAATAACCGGTGCAGCCCGCGGAATAGGTCGCGCAATAGCATTAAAGTTTGCAAAGGAAGGCGCTCACATTGCCTTTACAGATCTGCGCCTCGATGAAAACACGGAATCTCTTACCAAAGAGATTGAAAGCATGGGTGTAAAAACCAAGGCATATGCTTCTGATGCAAGCAATTTTGCAGAAACTGAAAAAGTAGTAAACGATATAATTGATGAATTTGGTACCGTTGACATTCTGATTAACAATGCCGGAATTACTATGGATACTCTCCTCATGCGCATGTCCGAGGAACAATGGGATACCGTAATCAGGATCAACTTAAAGTCTGTTTTCAACTTCACCAAGACCGTTCAGCGTATTATGCTAAAAAACAGGGCAGGTTCCATTGTGAATTTGAGTTCCGTTGTTGGTGTGCATGGCAACATGGGGCAGGCAAATTATGCAGCATCAAAAGCCGGAATCATCGGTTTTACAAAATCTATCGCACAGGAGCTTGGTTCAAGAAATATACGATGCAATGCGGTGGCCCCAGGATTTATCATTACCGAAATGACTGCACAACTAACGGATGAACAGCGAAAAGCATGGGAAGAATATATCCCGATGAAAAGAGGAGGAACCCCGGAAGAAGTGGCCAATGTCTGTACGTTTTTGGCTTCTGATATGTCTTCTTATGTAAGCGGACAGGTAATTAGTATTTGCGGGGCAATGAAAACGTAGGAAGTCACAAGATAAAAGATAAAAGTGAAAAGTAAAAAAGTATTGAGTAGTGAGTATTGAGTATAAAACATCTAGTAAAAAAAGTCATCAATTACCAATTACCAATCACCATTCAAAAGACAAAAGACAAAAGACAAAAGTGAAAAGTTTTGTGTTTCGAGTTTCAAGTAAAAGTCAACCGGTTACAAGCAATCTATTTTAGAACAAGATACCAACAACCCAATGATCCAGCACCCAGCAACACACCTTCACTAAAGTTTCGGTGAGCAAAGCCAGCATCAACCTACCTCACCTTCTAATTTTCCCATCTTCTTTCTTCCAACTCATCAACTCATCAATTCATCAACTACTCAACTATTCACCAATTACATTCACCAACAACCCAATAACCTAACTACCTAATGATCCAGCAACCAGCACCTAGTACCCAGTACCCAGCAACACACCTTCACTAAAGTTTCGGTGAGCAAAGCCAGCATCAACCTACCTCATATTCTCACCTTCTCATCTTCCCATCTTCTTTCTTCCAACTTCTCAACTCATCAACTCCCAAAACCACAGGGTAAATTATTGTTCCCTGTGTTCTGACGAATAAATTCAAGTATTTTATTATTTTTGGCTTTCTCAATAATTTGCAAATGCTCGTTTATACAAATGCAATGTTAATTATCCTTTTTATTGGCAAATTCTTTGATGGGCTATGGGAACATCATCTTACCTGCGGATACAATGCTCCCTTCATACTCATTATGAGCATTATCGGATTCAATTTCATACTGGAACGTGTACTCTCATTTATCAATGCAAAACGTTACGGTGCAGAATTACCTGATGAAGTCAAAGATGTGTATGATCCCGAACAATACGAAAAATCGCAGAAGTACAAAAAAGTCAATGAACGCTTCTCTTACATTACAAGCACATTCAGTTTTTTTCTGATCGTCAGCATACTTATATTTCATGTGTTTGGTTATGCTGATCAGTTAACACGAACCATTACGTCAAATCCAATCCTGGTAGCTCTCTTGTTTTTTGGGTTCATTATGCTGGCTTCCGATATTCTGAACACTCCCTTTGCGTTGTATGACACATTTGTCATTGAAGAAAAATTCGGATTCAATAAAACAACGGTAAAAACTTTTTTTCTTGATAAGATAAAGGGATGGATTTTGGGGGTTGTTCTCGGAGGTGGAATGACGGCTCTTATCATATGGTTCTATCTGCTGACAGATGAAATGTTTTGGATCTATGCATGGATAGCAGTATCAGGCCTGATGGTATTCTTCAATATGTTTTATTCTTCGCTTATCGTGCCCCTGTTCAATAAACAGAGTC